>OLQA01003355.1_pt1 | contig 11465 bp, 7 predicted proteins | sample 1673151 | NCBI WGS metagenome assembly OLQA01 (sample SAMEA3136760, study PRJEB25190) | human gut metagenome | biome: human gut; feature: human-associated habitat; material: faeces | place: Austria | collected 2013 | reverse complement strand
ATACTCCACGATGATGTCAAACTTGTTGGAGTGGGAGAGCGCAAAGCCAGCCTTCATGAGCATATCCTTCATTTCAACAAGCGGCAGCTCAAGGGCAATGGCAAACGCAATGACCGTGGGCTTGGAAGGCTTATAAGACTTGTCCGAGCGGATCTTCGAGAAGAGCTTCCGGTCAATATTCGCCTTCTTATAGCACTGCGCGTCCGTCATGCCGCGCTCATCAATCTTTCGCAGAAGCATCTCGGAAAAACTCTCGTCGATCTGTCCCAGCGCGTCATCAAGGGTTGCCGCCTTTTTGGGGGCAGCCGCCGCAGAGACGGGAGGCATGAGCTGTTCGATTGCCTCTTCACAAACGGATGCCTCGCAAGGCATGGGTTCTTCCATCCGGAAGGCGTTCATCCTGCGCAGACGCTCGGAACGATTATCAGTATGCTCGTCCACATAGCGGTCATCTATGTACGCTGCAATATCGGCAAACAGCTTGCCGCTGATCTGATAGGCTTTGCGGTCAAAAATGACGATGTACACCGTCATTTCGTTTTCGAGAAGGAAACTGCTAATGGTGTCAATCGCCACTTTGAGAGCCTGATCCTTCGGATAGCCGAAAATGCCGGAGGAAATCAGAGGGAACGCAACCGATTCGCAGCCGTATTCTTTCGCCAGCATGAGCGAAGTCCGATAGCATGAGATCAGCCGTTCGCGCTCACCACCCCGTAACGTCGTTTACGTAATCTTCCAAGCGGAGTTTGGACTCTTCCTTACCGGCAGAGGCGCTGCTGGCTATGCCACGCTTGTCAAAACGTAGTGAGGCTATGCCTTTCAATGCCAGTCCTTCTGCGAGGAACTTCAGTGAATTATTTTTCATCATGGGGTTATTGCCGTCCATGTCGGTGGGGCCGGAACCGGCAATGAGCACTACTACATGACAGGATTTTGCATGTGCCGGTAGAAGAAGTTTCCCATTGATACTACCGCTGGCGGTGTTTAATGTTACGGGATGCTCTTCGGATGTGAGGGGTTGTGCCTGGCAATAAGGAAGGACAAACAAGGCTAAACCGAATAGGAGTAAAAACAGTTGTTTCATATGATTTCTTTTTGCAGTTTCAAATGTAGGCAATATTATTAAATAAAAAAATAGAGGCGGGAAACATTGTGTGCTTCCCACCTCTATTTTTTATTATGCTATGGCTGTCTGTCGTTACAGGATGCCTTGTGCCATCATGGCTTTGGCTACCTTCATGAATCCGGCCACGTTAGCACCCTTCACGTAGTTTACATAACCGTCTTCTTCCGTACCGTATTGTACGCAAGCAGCGTGGATGTTCTTCATGATGCTCTTCAATTTTTCGTCTACTTCTTCGCTGCTCCAGCTCAGTTTGATAGAATTCTGAGTCATTTCGAGGCCTGATACAGATACACCGCCCGCATTGGCTGCCTTGCCCGGAGCGTACAGGATTTTGGCATCCTGAAATACTTTGATGGCTTCCGGAGTAGAAGGCATGTTGGCACCTTCGCTCACAGCTATACAGCCATTGGCCACCAATTGACGGGCATGGTCGCCGTTCAATTCGTTTTGAGTTGCAGAAGGCAAAGCAATGTCGGCTTTCTCACCCCAAGGTTTAGCTCCTTCTACATACTTAACGCCCGGATATTGCTCGGCATATTCGCGGATACGTCCACGATAGAGGTTTTTCAGCTCCATGATGTAATCCAACTTTTCGCGGTCAATGCCGTCCGGATCGTATACATAACCGTCAGAATCAGACATGGTCAATACCTTACCACCCAATTCCAATACTTTCTCGGCCGTATATTGAGCTACGTTACCGGAACCGGAAATCAGACAAGTTTTGCCTTTCAAGTCAGTACCCTTAGTCTTTAACATTTCCATCAGGAAGTAGATGTTACCGTAGCCGGTAGCTTCCGGACGAATCAGCGAACCGCCGAACTCACGGCCCTTACCGGTGAAAGTACCCGTAAATTCATGAGCCAGCTTCTTATACATACCGAACATGAAACCTACTTCGCGACCACCTACACCGATATCACCGGCAGGTACGTCTGTTTCAGGACCGATATGACGCCACAACTCCAGCATGAAAGCCTGAACGAAACGCATAACCTCAGCATTCGACTTGCCGCGCGGAGAGAAGTCCGAACCGCCTTTACCGCCACCCATAGGCAGAGTTGTCAATGAGTTTTTAAATGTCTGCTCGAAAGCAAGGAATTTCAGGATGCTCAGGTTTACAGAAGAGTGGAAACGAACACCGCCTTTATATGGGCCGATAGCGTTGTTGTGCTGCACACGATAGCCCATGTTGGTTTGTACGTTACCTTTATCGTCTACCCAAGTAACACGGAATTGGTAAACGCGATCGGGGATGCAAAGACGTTCAATCAGATTGGCTTTGTCAAACTCCGGATGCTTGTTATACTCTTCTTCAATCGTAGAAAGAACTTCTTCTACTGCTTGATGATACTCCGGTTCGTTGGGGAACCGTCTTTTCAGGTCTTCTAATACCTTAGCTGCATTCATAATCTATTTCTTTTATTGGTTGCTACTATATGTTACCTAAAACAATTCGATTTTCGATTTGTTTCCTTTTCCTCTCATTGCGGTTGCAAAAGTACACATAAAAATGAAACGAGCAAACATTTTATAAAGAAAATGCGGTATAAAACAACAATTTTATTGTTTTATACCGCAAAATGGAATAAAAAGATATTATTTATCCTCTTTTTAGAGACTTTATGACGGGAATAAACACTAAAGCCGCCGAAATGGCAAGCGTTAGGATAATTGGACCGTCAATTCGTTCGACAGATATCAAAACAATGTAGCAAAGTGCTGCCCAAAGCAGCACAATGCAAACTATTTGGAATTTTGATAACGGTCGTCTCATTTGACTGCCTTCTTTTTGTCTACGATAGCATCGATAACTGCTACTGCAGTGATGTTAACGATATCGCGCACAGAGCTTTCAAAATCGGTAAAGTGGATAGGCTTGTTCAATCCCATTTGGATAGGACCAATCAGTTCGGCATCTGTATCCATGGCCTGCAACAGTTTGTAAGCAGAGTTTGCAGAACTCAAGTTCGGGAAAATCAGTGTGTTTACGTCTTTTCCTTTCAGGCGTGTAAACGGGTACTTGGCATCACGCATTTCGCGGTTCATGGCGAAATTCACCTGCATTTCTCCGTCAATGGCAAGGTCAGGATAGTTTTGTTGCATATAATCCACTGCTTCGTGTACACTTACCGGGCTACCTTCCTTATCCGCACCGAAGTTGGAGTAACTCAACATGGCCATTACCGGTGTATGATTGAAGAAGCGGACGGTATATTCCGACAGCTTGGCAATATCGATTAGCGTTTCGGCATTGGGATGACGGTTAATCAGCGTATCGGCCAGGAAGTATGTACCTTTTTTGGAGTTCAGGATATGCATGGTGCCGAAATGCTTGTATTCCGGACGGATGCCGATGACTTCCTTGGCAACCTTGATGGTATTGCTGTATTTGGTGTAAAGACCTGTGATGAAAGCGTCTGCTTCACCCGTTTCCACCATCATCATACCAAAGTAGTTACGTTCGAACATTTTGTCATTGGCTTCTTCGTAAGTGACGCCTTCGCGGGCACGTTTTTCGGATAGAATGCGGGCATAGCGTTCACGGCGCGGCGCTTCATCCGGATGACGCAGATTTACTATCTCAATACCTTCAAGGCTAAGGTCTAGTTCTTTTGCCAGCTTCTCGATAGCTTCGTCGTTGCCCAATATAATAGGATGACAGATACCTTCAGCCTTGGCTTCCACAGCAGCTTTCAGCATATTGGGGTGGATGCCTTCGGCAAATACCACACGTTGCGGGTTGCGGCGGGCGGTGTCGTAGAGTTGGCGGGTCAGTTTGCTTTCGTAACCCATCAGCTCGCGCAGTTGCAGGCGGTAGGCATCCCAGTCTTCGATGTCTTTGCGGGCTACACCGCTTTCCATGGCGGCTTTGGCCACAGCGCAGGACACTTCGGTGATGAGGCGCGGGTCAACCGGTTTCGGGATGAAGTATTCGGGACCGAAGGTGAAGTTGTTTACATGGTATGCTTCATTCACAACATCGGGCACGGGCTGCTTGGCAAGGTTGGCAATGGCGTGTACGGCAGCAATTTTCATGGCTTCGTTGATGGCTTTTGCCTGCGTGTCGAGGGCACCGCGGAAGATGTAGGGGAAACCGATTACATTATTAATCTGGTTAGGATAGTCGGAACGACCGGTAGACATCAGTACGTCCGGACGTGCCGCCATGGCGTCTTCGTAAGAGATTTCCGGAGTAGGGTTGGCAAGGGCAAACACGATGGGATGGTCTGCCATGCTGCGAACCATGTCCTGGGTCAACACATTACCTTTTGACAGTCCGAGGAATACATCGGCGCCTTTGATGGCTTCTGCCAGAGTATGTACATCGCGACGGTCGGTGGCAAAGTAACGTTTCTGCTCGGTCAGATTCTCGCGGTCGCTGGTGATGACTCCCTTACTGTCCAGCATTAGGATATTTTCACGGCGTGCACCGAGCGCTTCATACAGTTTGGTACATGAGGTGGCGGAAGCCCCGGCACCGTTTACGACGATTTTCACTTCCTCTATCTTCTTGCCTGCCACTTCCAGGGCGTTCAGCAATCCTGCGCTGGAGATGATGGCGGTGCCGTGCTGGTCGTCGTGCATCACGGGGATGTCCAATTCTTCTTTCAGGCGGCGTTCTATTTCGAAACATTCGGGTGCTTTGATGTCTTCCAAGTTGATACCTCCGAATGTTGGGGCAATAGCCTTGACAGCTTCGATGAACTTGTCGGGGTCTTTTTCATTTACTTCGATGTCGAATACGTCGATACCGGCATAAATTTTGAACAACAGACCTTTACCCTCCATGACGGGTTTGCCGCTGAGGGCACCGATATCGCCCAGGCCGAGCACGGCGGTTCCGTTGGAGATGACAGCTACCAGATTGCCTTTTGCTGTATATTTATATGCATCTTGCGGGTTTTTCTCAATTTCGAGGCACGGTTCTGCAACGCCCGGAGAGTAGGCGAGAGAAAGATCGGTTTGTGTACTGTAAGGCTTGGTGGGTACTACTTCAATCTTACCCGGTTTGCCTTGCGAATGGTAGAGCAAGGCTGCTTCTTTGGTTATTTTAGCCATGGTAGAATAGTTAAATTGGTTATAATTTGGCTGCAAATGTAGGTATAAAAGTTCTAAATTGTAGCTCGCTGTCAATAAAATCTATTACTTTTATCAGTTAATTAGCTTAAAATGCTTATTTTTGGCATCAGATTTTAGAGATTACCCCCATTTATTAACTTAACACATGAGTTGCATGAGAATTTTGAAACTTCCTCTGGCAGGATTATTATTTTGTGTAATGGCACTATTTGCTGGATGTAAAACGAGTAATGAACCTAAGGCACCGGTTGCTTTGACCTGGGAAATGGGTGCAAGTGACATCGAACCCGGATATTATGAGAATACCTTTATTCTCAAGAATATCTCTCAAAAACCTCTAAAAAAGAACTGGACGATTTACTATTCACAGCTTCCCCGAGGGGTGAAGCAGGAAGGAGCCTCTGAAGTGAAGGTAGAGGTAGTGAACGGTAATTTTTTCAAAATGTATCCGACAGACGAATTTGCTCCGCTGGCTCCCGGTGATTCCATGCGGATTACTTTCCTTTGCACTTACAAGCTGGACCGGAACTCCCATGTACCGGAAGGAACTTATTGGGTGGAGACTGTGGATGGTAAAGAGGGCAGTCCGTTGCCCGTGGCTTTGAAGGCGCTGCCGCTTCCTTCTCCCGAGTCAATGAGCGGCTATCCGGATGCGACTAAGATTTATGAATCCAATCTTCGCTTGGCTGGTGCTCCTGCTTTGGTGCAGTCAGACATTCTTCCGTCTGTAAAGAAAGTGGTAGCCATTGAAGGCGATAATGTCGTATTGGAAGGTAAGGTAGCTTTGGCATTTCCGGAGAACTTTGCCGGTGAAGCCAAGTTGCTGAAAGAGAAACTGACTGGTTTGTATGGTTTGGAAGTTGTCGGAAATGCTTCCGTGAAGATTGTGCTGGAAGAACTGCTTGATAGGAAGGAGGCCGTAAATGATGAATATTATACTATCAATATAGGTGACAACCTGATAAAAATCAGTGCTGCCACTCCTCATGGCATTTTTAATGGTACACAGACACTTTTGTCAATGTTGAAGGGCAAGCAGACACCTTATTTGCTGGAGGCAGTCTCCATTCGGGATTATCCGGACTTGGCATATCGTGGACAAATGATAGATATTGCCCGTAATTTCACCGCTCCGGAGAACTTGAAGAAACTGGTGGATATTTTTGCATCTTATAAATTGAATGTCCTGCATTTCCATTTTTGTGATGATGAAGCCTGGCGTTTGGAGATTCCCGGTTTGGAGGAACTGACTGCTGTGGGTAGCCGTCGCGGGCATACCACTGACGAAAGCCAGTGCCTCTACCCATGTTATGACGGTGGCTATGACCCTGATGCAAAGACTGTAGGCAATGGATATTATAGCCGCGAGGAATTTATTGATTTGCTGAAGTATGCTGCCGAAAGACATGTCCGCATTGTTCCGGAAATAGAATCTCCGGGGCATGCCCGCGCTGCCATTGTCTCCATGAAGGCACGCTATAACAAATATTTTGAAACTGATCCGGGGAAAGCTACAGAATATATGTTGAGTGAACCGGAAGACACTTCACGTTATGTTTCTGTACAATATTATACGGACAATGTGATGAATGTCGCCTTGCCTTCTACCTACCGTTTTATGGAGAAGGTGATTCAGGAACTTAATGCGATGTATCAGGAAGCCGGTCTTTCATTGTCCACAGTGCATTTGGGTGGTGACGAAGTGCCTCGCGGCGTGTGGATGGGCTCTCCGAAATGCCAAGAGCTGATGAAGGAAAAAGGCATGACGAAAGCTCATGATTTGTCGGAGTATTTCATTACGCAAATGGCGGATGTGATGCAGAAGAACGGACTGAAATTCAGTGGTTGGCAGGAAGTTGCTTTGGGGCATACCGAAGAGGCTCATCAACAGTTGAGGGGCCAGGCTGCCGGTGTGTATTGCTGGAATACTGTACCGGGCTCTGATGAAGTGGTTTATCAGACAGCCAATAACGGTTACCCGGTCATCCTTTGCAACGTGGGCAATTTCTATATGGATATGGCTTACAATGGTCATCCGGACGAGCGTGGACTCGATTGGGGAGGTTATGTGGATGAGTCTGTCTCTTTCTCTATGCTTCCTTTCAGCATTTATCGTTCGCTGCGTGTGGATATGGCAGGCAATCCCATTGATTTGAATAATGCGGAAAAGGGGAAGACTGCTTTGACAGAGATAGGCAAGAAGCATATTATGGGTGTACAAGGGCAATTGTTCGCCGAAACTATCCGTAGTTTTGATGGCGTGGAATATCTTCTTTTCCCAAAAATATTAGGGCTGGCAGAACGTGGCTGGAATGCTCATCCGGTATGGGAAAACCTGTCCGGCGTGCGGGAGCAGCAGGCTTTCAATCAGGCTTTGGCACTTTATTATGAGAAAATCAGCAAGAGTGAAATGCCTTATTGGGCAAAGAATGGGATTAACTTCCGCTTGCCTCAGCCGGGATTATTGGTAAAAGATGGAAATCTGTATGCTAATGTGGCCATTGATGGTGCTGAAGTACGTTACACAACTGATGGTTCGGAACCTACTGCCCAGTCAACCTTATGGAAAGAACCGGTGAAGTGTGGTTCCCTGGTAGTGAAAGCAAAGACCTTCTACCAAGGCAAGGAAAGTTTGACGATTATATTGAATGTTGAGTAATAGAGAATATTGAAATGAAAAGGGAGTGCATTGTCCGAAAATGCACTCCCTTTTGTTTATTCCTTTAGGCGTTCAGCGCTTGTTCGATGTCGGCAATAATATCCTCTGCATTCTCTATACCTACCGAGAAGCGAATCAGGTCGGGGCGTACACCTGCCTCCATCAGTTGCTCGTCTGTCAACTGGCGGTGTGTATGGCTGGCTGGGTGTAGCACGCAAGTACGTGCATCGGCCACATGAGTCACAATGGCCGCCAGTTTCAGTGAATCCATAAACTTGATAGACTCTTCCCGTCCGCCCTTCAAGCCGAAGGTGACAACGCCGCAAGAGCCGTTCGGCATGTACTTCTGTGCCTGCTCGTAGTATTTGTCGCCCGGCAGACCACAATAATTCACCCAAGCCACTTTGTCGTTCTGGGCAAGATACTCGGCTACCGCTTGTGCATTCTTGCAATGTTGGGGCATACGTAGGTGCAGTGTTTCCAGACCCAGGTTCAGCAGGAATGCGTTTTGTGGAGACTGGATGCTGCCCAGGTCGCGCATCAGTTGGGCTGTAGCCTTGGTGATGTAAGCCATTTTGCCGAAGGCTTTCGTATAAGTCAGTCCGTGGTAAGACTCGTCCGGGGTGCACAGTCCGGGGAATTTGTCGGCGTGTGCATCCCAATCGAAGTTGCCGCTGTCTACAATGGCTCCACCTACGCTGGTGGCATGTCCGTCCATGTATTTGGTGGTAGAGTGTACTACGATGTCGGCACCCCACTCAAACGGGCGGCAGTTGATAGGGGTAGGGAAGGTGTTGTCCACAATCAAGGGCACGCCGTGGCTGTGGGCAATGCGTGCAAACTTCTCTATATCGAGCACTTCGAGCGTAGGGTTGGAGATGGTTTCGCCGAATAGGGCCTTGGTATTGGGGCGGAAAGCAGCGGAAATTTCTTCCTCGCTGGCATCCGGGTTGACGAAAGTGACGTCGATGCCCAATTTCTTCAAAGTTACTCCGAAGAGGTTGAATGTTCCGCCATAGATGGTAGAGGAGCAAACAAAATGGTCTCCTGCCTGGCAGATATTGAAAATGGCATAGAAGTTGGCTGCTTGTCCGCTGGATGTCAGCATAGCGGCCACACCACCTTCGAGGGCGGCAATCTTGGCGGCTACTGCATCGTTCGTAGGGTTCTGCAGGCGGGTATAGAAATAGCCGCTGTCTTCAAGGTCGAACAAGCGTGCCATCTGTTCGCTGGTATCATATTTGAAAGTTGTACTTTGATAGATGGGGAGTACACGGGGCTCGCCCTTTTTAGGAGTCCATCCGGCTTGTACGCACAGCGTCTCCGGCTTGAATTGCTTTGCCATAATGTTATCTGTTTTAAAAGTTTCTTATCTATTATCGCGTAAGTTGTCGCAAAAGTAGGGAAAAAATTATAATTTTGTGCTTAAGTATGGTAAAATGCTATAAATTAGCGGCTGGAAATTTGTAGCGAACCGAATAAATGATGAATAATTGGAATATGAAACGCATATTTTGTTTACTGACCATCTTCTTTTGTACTTTGTTTGCTTTTAATGCTTCGGCTCAGGAAGAGCGGGATAGTCCGAGACGTGGAGAAGGAATCTCTGTTTTCCTGGAACGTAACAAGCGCCCGGGGAGAGCCTATTATAAGGAGTTTTTGGAGCTGAACAAGAAACTTCTTAAAGGGAAGGAGGAATTGCGGCTGGGAGTGAAGTATGTACTGCCCCCATTATCAAAGCCGGTTGGCAATGGGAAGAAGACAATCAATGAACCTTTGTTCGGGAAAGCGCTTGCCGATGTAAAAGTGACATCCAACCGTTTGCAGGGCGCTTGTTTTTATGTAGTGAGCGGACATGGAGGCCCCGACCCCGGAGCTATCGGCAGAATCGGCAAAATAGAACTGCATGAAGATGAGTATGCGTATGATGTGGCTTTGCGCCTTGCCCGTAACTTGATGCAAGAGGGGGCGGAAGTCCGTATCATTATCCAGGATGCCAAAGACGGAATCCGTGATGGCAAATACCTTTCCAACAGCAAACGTGAGACGTGCATGGGAGCTTCCATACCCTTGAACCAAGTAGCGCGCCTCCAGCAACGTTGTGCCAAAATCAATGAGCTTTACAAGAAGGACCGTAAGAACTATAAATACTGCCGTGCCGTTTTTCTTCATGTGGACAGCCGTAGCAAGAGCCATCAGACCGATGTATTCTTTTACCACTCCAAAAACAAGCCCGACAGCAAGCGTCTGGCTAAGACCATGAAGAAAACTTTCGAATCGAAATATGACAAGCACCAGCCCAACCGTGGGTTTACCGGAACTGTCAGCGCACGCAATCTTTATGTGTTAGCCAATACTTCTCCCGCTTCCGTATTCGTGGAATTGGGAAATATCCAGAACACTTTTGACCAGCGCCGTTTTGTAATCAGTTCGAACCGCCAGGCTTTGGCCAAGTGGATGATGGAGGGTTTCATCACGGATTATAAAAAGGCGAAATAAGGACAATCAACTCTGGCTCTCCTTTTTCTTTTCGTGTACCACCACGACTGTAACGGCCGTTATTATCAGCGCCATGCCGACGACGCTGGCCGGTGTGAAGCTTTCATTGAATATCAGGCAACCGATAACTACGGCTGTCAGAGGTTCCAAGGCCCCGAAAATGGAAGTCAGTGTAGGCCCTATGTATTTAATGGCTTTTACCAGGGAGATGTTGGATATAGCTGTTGCCAGCAGCGCCAGTCCGAGAATATTCAGCCATGTGTAGGTATCATTGACCAGCCGGATGCCTCCGGTCAGACATCCTCCTATAATAAAGAACAAGGCTCCCAGCCCCATTACGTAGCATGTCAATGCAGTGGAGGGAATCTGCACGGCACGGCTCTTCCTTACTCCTACGATATATCCTCCATAAAAGAATACGGACAGACCGGCAGCAATCAGCCCGATGGTCGTGTTTCCTCCTTCAAAGTCTATTTTGCCGGATGACAAAAGTCCAGCTCCGCTTAGTGACACCAACACGGCAAACAGAATGGCGAATGACCTCTTTTCTCCGAAAAAGCCCATCATGGCCAGTGCCACGGCCAGCGGATACATGAAATGAATGGTGGATGCCACTCCGCTGGATATGTTCTGATAGGCGATGACCAGACTGAAGGAGGTAGCTGCTCGGAGCAGGCTGAGGATGAACACCGTTCCCCAGTCTTTCCTGCTGATGCGGAATGTCTCGCCCAGCATAATGCCGAAAACGACCAAGGTAAGTGAAGCTATTCCCCATCGGTAGGCCAATACTTCGAAAGAGGAGAAGCCCGCAAGGAGTAATGAAATGGTGAAGAAAGGAGCCAGCCCGAAGGTGGCAGAGGAGAGAGCCGTATATATAAACCCTTTTATGGAGACATTTTGCATTTTTTATCTTGATTTTAATGGAGATTTTAAAATTATCTGTTTGCGTCAATTGCTTGATTCGCATTGCGTCGTGCAAAATTAATGAATAAAAACAAGCATACAGACAAGGGAGTGTCCCTTTTTTACAATACAGTATAGATATGGGTATCTAATATAGTATCGACCGGCTTGCCTAATATTTATTCGTTCCATCAT
>OLQA01003354.1_pt1 | contig 11466 bp, 8 predicted proteins | sample 1673151 | NCBI WGS metagenome assembly OLQA01 (sample SAMEA3136760, study PRJEB25190) | human gut metagenome | biome: human gut; feature: human-associated habitat; material: faeces | place: Austria | collected 2013 | reverse complement strand
AATTGATTTCGAGTCAATTACATCAAGGTATTCGTCTTATATCTCTTTATTCCGCTTTGCGTTGAAACGCCTGTTTTCTGTTCTTACGCTTGTTTTTGATATTTTGACTTATTTCGTTTTATATGTTGCCCGTGGCTGTTTGGGCAACATTTGGGCAACAATCGTTTTTCGGGCAACACTTTTTGGCACAACACAGGGAAAATTGAAAATTTGTACAGAATTTGAAGATTTGGCTATATTTCAGTCCAAATCTTTTTTCTTTGTATGGAGATTTTACCGTGAAAAACACAAATTCTGCTGCTGAAAGTGGTGCTTTTGTCCGTAAAACGCGCGGATACTCTGTTGTGCAGAACGAGGCACTGTTCAACGATAGCTTATCCATGAGCGCTAAAGGGTTGTATGCCTTGATTGCTGCCCGTATTGATTATACCGCAGTACCGCTGACAAAGCAATGGCTGATGAACCACTGCACCGAGGGCGAACGCGCCTTTAATCGTGCATGGGATATGTTGAAAAATAATGGCTATTTGGTTGCGCACGTTCGTCCGGCAAATCGTGGACGATTCTGCTATGAGTATGAACTGCGCGATTCCAATAACGGTTGGAACGGTGTGTATTTAATCTATTACGATGCACAGGGAAACATCAGCAATACCAATCTGACGAAAGCCAACCACACCCTACAAAATGTACCTACTGGTATGACCACTACCCACAAAACCGCACCAGTGGTAACCGCACCTGTGGTAAGCGCAGTGGCGGTAATGTAGGCAGTATTATAATTACTATAATTAAATACTCTTAGTAATTACTATATCAAATACTATAAATAAGCTATCTGAAAAAGAAAAAGGACAGTGCAGAAAATTTGCCGCACAACAGTCTCTCTTTTTCAGAAGGCTTGCAGAATGAAAGGGTTACACAATGAAAATGGAATATGTGAATGTAAACGGCTATCTGATTCCAAAGTTGGAAAATGGTCCAATCACAGACAGCACCATTGGAAAATACGGCATGATGCGAGCGCGATACCTTGATGAGCATCGACCAATGGAGCGCGACCAGATGTTGTTGGATGGAACGCTGGCACAGCACCTCACGAACATTGACTGCGAGGCACATCGTCAAGTTGAAAGTCTTACCAAAGTATTGGCAGCGGAAGCCAAAATCAATGAAGAAATGAAACGTTGTAACCCGCTGGAATGGGCAGCAGCTATGCAAGGCTTGCAAGCACAGGCCGAAGAAATTGTGTGTGCTGAACTGATTTACGCAGAGGAAAACACGAACGATTCACTCTCTTTACCGGGAAAGTGATAGCGTTCCCGGACAGTGCGGCAAGCACGTCGTTATGCTGTCATGCCAGCATAACGACCGTTTGTTAGGGGCAAGCCCCTAAGACCCCAATAGGAGAAAGCAAATGTTAAAACGCCAAAAACAAGTAACGGTACGTTTTACCGAAGAAGAATACCATCAACTGAAAAATAAATGCGATGCAGCCGGTATGAAGATGGAGCCATTTCTCCGAGCGTTGGTTAGTGGCTGTACAATACGCGAACGCCCGCCGGATAGCTATAAAGCCTTGGCAGCACAGGTAGCCGCAGTCGGCAACAATTTGAACCAGCTTACTCGGCTGGCTAACAGTACAGGCAAGATTGAAAATGCTCAACTTGCCGAGGCGAGCCGCATCATGCAGCGCATCTGGCAGTTTATGCAGGAGAAAAGTTAATGGCTATTACAAAGATTTTGCCCGTTCGTGGGCAACTAAAAGGCTGCTTAGACTATGCTGCCAATCCGCAAAAGACAGAATATTTCAGTACGGCAGATATGCAGCGGTTAATCGGCTACACACAGAACAAGGATAAAACCGAACACCAGCTTTATGTTTCGGGCTTTAATTGTATGCCGCAAAATGCTTATTGCATTATGCAGGCAACGAAACAACGATGGGGCAAGCCTTTGAACGGTGGCAATGTGGGCTATCACATTATTCAAAGTTTTAAGCCCGGAGAAGCAACGCCGGATCAAGTGCATGAAATTGGCTGCGAATTCGCACGGCGATTCTTAGCAGATCGGTTTGAATGTACCGTCAGCACCCATTTAGACAAAGGCCACTTGCATAACCATATTGTTGTAAACTCGGTTTCGTTTATGGATGGTCGAATGTTTCGTAATGATTTTACTACTTACTACAAGGGTATTCGAGCTATTTCCGACGAACTGTGCCGCGAAAACCGCTTGTCGGTTGTAGAAACAGACGGACACGGGAAATCTTACGGCGAGTGGAAACATGAAAAAGAGGGCACACCTACGCTACGCGGTATGGTAAAAGCCGATGTGGAAATGGCGATGGCTTCCGCAGACAGCTTTGCCGGATTTATTGCAGAGTTGCAGCAAATGGGTTATAAGGTGAAATACGGACCGAAGGTTACACATATGGCTGTGCGCCACAAAGATGCACAGAGAAATATTCGATTGGATAAGATTAGTCCGCGCTTCAGCGAGGATGCCCTGCGGAGTTACTTCCAAGAGTTGCGTAAACTTCCGTCCGCAATGCAGCAAGAATACAAGCAGCAAACAGTACCTCATCCACCACGCTGGCAGCCGAAAGAGCTGCCTATGCCTGTTCGCTGCCGCGCACGGTGTCGCAGCAAGCTGAGCCATAATTGCCGCAAAATCACCGGCTTTATGGCTTGCTATTATCGCTACTGCGCATTGCTGAGAAAAGCATATAAAGGCAAAGTCGGCAAGCGGTGCTATTACCTGCTGCGTGATGATTTCCTGCGGTACAATCGCTATCGGCGGCAATGCGACTTTTTATGGAAGCATCGAATTACAACACTTGACGAGCTTTTGACTTGTAAGGAGAACCTGCAAGCCGAATATAACGACCTTACGGCGCGGCGTAAGGCACTCTACCGTAGTAAGAAGGGCAAAGTCGTCAGTATTAACCGTTCAGAACAAATACAGGCGCTTACAGCCCGTATTAGAGCATTGCGGCGAGATATTGCAACCTGCGTGGATATTGAGATGGATTGCGAAGCAGTGCGGAATAAGGTGCAGCGGGCAGCACCGCTACGGAATGAAAAGTGCCAAGAAAATATATATCGCAGCCGCTTCTAAACTTAGTAATCACGCTGCCACCGCATTTGCGTTCACGCGCTCTATTGCCTGCCGAATCCCTGCCCACACGGACAAATCGGTAAACACTTCCACAATGCTGCCGTGGTCGGTAAACGGAGCTTCCTGCAAGACGGACAAATCTTTCATCATACCGTTATGAACAATGTACTCTACAATCTGGTTCACAAAATAAATCTGTCTGCTGTCGAGACTGGTATCGTTCAAATACTGTGCAAAAGCCTCTTTTGCAGCGTTCATCTCAAGGCCGACAATCTCCCGCACAAACTCGCCCAAGGGCTTTTGACCATACTCGGCTTCGTAATCCTGCTTTGTGCCAATCTCGTTCCACAGAATTTCTTCCAGTGCCTTTACGTCCTCACCATTCAGCGGAATGTTGCTTTTTAGCTTGGCAATAACGGCGTTATCCGTATGCTGCCGCACATAAAATTCTGCCTTGGCCTTGTAATTTTTTAAGTCATCGTTTTCCAACTCGGACTCGTTCCAATCTTCGGACAGAATTGCGTCATCGAAATTGGTATCATAGCGAACTTTTACGATAGGAATATACTTGATAAGGTCGCGTAGGTTTTCGCGGATATGCTCAAATTCGTTAATCCCGGCTGTTTCCAAATAATCCGTGTGCAAAATCTTATTGAGAAGATCAGATTGTGCCATGATTTCCGGAATGTTTGCAACAGATGCAACGGCAGCAACTTTTTTCATCAAGTCGCTACGTGCCTTGCCATACTTTTTTCCTGCAAGGTAGGCAAGCTCTATGCCGTACATCAGGGCATCAAAGCGCATCGCCTTGGGGTCATCTTCTTCTGGGGTAATCAGCGGCGCTAACTCCTGCCCCATCAGCAAGGTGTCCTCATAGGTCAGAGCGGCGTAGTTATCCGCGTTGGCATACAATTCCACATATTTCAAGTGCTGGCGCACAGCAAAGTTGTCTTTATTCAACTCCTGTACTTTGCGCACCATATCATCCACAAGTGCCTTGCGGAACGCAATCAAATCGGTGGTCTGATATGCCAAATCTTGCAACTTAAAAGCAATCTGCGCTTTCAAGTGGAAAATCGCCCCTTGCAGCGCAATCATGTTAGCAGTGGGTTTCCCCTTGCTCATGCGGAAAAACTCAAAGTTCCCGCAGAAGTCAAAGATATAAAATTTGTCTTTGTCCTTGCCGTCCAACAGAGTAGGGCAAAGGCGTGTACCGCGGCCAATCATCTGCCAGAACTTTGCCTTGCTCATGACTTTCTTGAAAAACACAAGGTTCAGCACTTCGGGCACATCGATACCTGTGTCCAGCATATCTACAGAAATTGCAATCTGGGGCAACTTTTTCGGGTCAGAGAATTCATCAATCGCGCTTTGGGCATAGGTCATATAGTTGTCGATGACCTTGGCAAAGCCGGGCAAATGGGGGTATTCTTTATTGAATATCTCCAATATTTTTTCGGCATGGGAGTGGTTCTTTGCGAAGATGATTGTCTTTCCCAACTTGTTACCGTAGTCGATTTTGATGCCCTTGGTCATCAGGGTATCCAGCACTTTGCGGATCGTATCTTCGTTAAAAATCCACTCGTTCAGTGCAGATGAGCCGATACGTTCCGGCAAATCGCCGTTTTCATCTTCAAAAGTATCCTCGTAGGCCTGCTTGTCCTCATCTGACAGGTCATCGTACACGATGCCCTGCTCGATAAACTTCAACTTTGTTTCAACGGACAAAAAATCTACGAGATACCCATCTTTAACAGCCTGCGCCAGCTCGTAGCCATAGGTGGGAACACCGTTTTCCAATTCAAAAATTTCATAGGTGTTCTTGTCGATTTCATCCTTGGGCGTTGCGGTCAAGCCGACCAACGGCGCGTCAAAGTAGTTGAAGATGTCCTTGTACTTGTTGTAAACCGAGCGATGTGCCTCATCGCAGATGACCAAGTCAAAGTGTCCGCAGGTAAACAGCTTGCCGTTCTCATCCTGTACGCTGTCAATGACATTGTACATGGTTTGGTAGGTGGAAAACACACAATGCGCCGTGTAGTTGTCCTTTTCTTCGCAGAGGTTCGTAACGGATAAGTCCGGCAGCAGGTTCACAAAGCTGCGCTTTGCCTGAGTGACAAGACTGTTGCGGTCCGCCAGAAACAGGATGTTTTTTACCCAGCCATGTTGCAGCAGCACATCGCACAGGGCAATCACCGTGCGTGTTTTGCCGGAGCCGGTAGCCATGACCAGCAGAGCCTTGCGGCGGTTGCGGGTAAAGGCATCACAGGTCGCTTTGATAGCACCCTCTTGGTAATAGCGTCCGGCAATACTGCGGTCTACCATCACATTCCGCAGGCTGGTGCGCATGGATTGCAGGTTGAACAGCTTTTCCAAATCGCGTTTGGAATAAATGGCAGCGCACTTGCGTTCGGGGTAAATCGTGTCGGTAATGCGTGTTTCAAAGCCGTTGGTCAAAAAGATGACCGGGCGACGGTGATACTTCTTTTCCAGCAGATCGGCATACAATTTTGCCTGCTGGCGACCTTTTGCCACATCCACACAGGTGCGCTTTGCTTCTACCACAGCCAAAGGACGGCCATCATCGCCGTAAAGCACATAGTCGGCATAACCTACCTCGGATTTGTTGGGCATACCGGGCAGTTCCACCTCATTCTGCCAGTCCTTGCCCTCAGTCCAGCCTGCATCGGCGAGCATGGTATCAATGTACAGCTTGCGGGTCTTATACTCGGACAGATCAAGCGGTTTGGGGACATAGGTCTGCTGCTGCTCGGCTCGGCGACGCCGACGGTCGGTGAGTTCCTCTTTCAGTGCGGCGTTTTCTGCGATGAGGGTAGCAAGGTCAATGTCCTTTTCTTCGTCAGGCTGCACTGCGGGGGCTTCGGCGGGCTGCTCCAGCAGGGCGCGGTCAAAATGTCCGGCAGTATAGTTTTCCCCATAGCAATACGCCACAAAATCAAGGAAAATGTACAGGTTTTCAAGGCATAGTCCGGCCTGTTCTTCGGTGACTTTTTTGCCGCTGTGGGCGGCATTGTTCCCCATGCGGCGGATAAAATCCATGCGCCGCCAGATGTCTGTGCCGACAATATCCCGGAAATCCTCGGCGTTCATCAGGCTGACCAGCGTGTCCTGATACGGCATGACCAACGCCTTATCCACCGAGTACATCCATTTTACGGCAAATTCCATCGCCCTGCGGCAGTTGAGGACGCAGGCGGATGGGTCAATAGAAAATATCCTTTCCGCTGCAATTGCTGCATCGGCAAAAGAATCAAATGTCCGTTTCGATTTCAAAAAATCAAAGTTTGTCATAATATCACTCCTTGGAGGATGAAACGATCGAGTTTATCACATCAAATATTTTTTGAAATTCGTCAAACGAGAATCCCTTAAAGGAATCTTTTTCTTCACAGATTGCATTGACAAATGCTGATTTCGAAATGCTGTAATCTCCTGTCCCATCAGCATTCATCACATAGTTATTGCTTTCATGCTCAATGATTTTAATTGTATCTGCAACTTTCGCTCCACTTTTATAATATAAGGATCGATTGCTCTTGCATACACCTGTTTTATAGAATTCGTTTCCAATAAAGAGTCTTTTACCTTCAAGTTCGGTTTTTATCTCTTCATCTGTAAAATAGTGTTCAATAGATATTTGGTCACTTTCCGCGCGAGCGTGTGGCACAGGAATAGAAAAAGCAAAAATGTTTTTTCCTATTTTCACAAATTTCTCATTACGTATGTCTACTCTTGAACCATTTATTTCTGTAAGTAAAGGCGTGTCTCTATCAAACATACCAATAATCACTTGATTGGATTGTACATTATCTCGAAGGCTATGTAAGAATTTCAGAAGTACTGTATTATTACTTGTTCCGTCAGAAATTATAGGCTGAATGTCATATGCTTGGAACTCCGTCAGACCCAGTTTGAAAGCGGCTTGTTTTAGTAATTGAGCATCCGTTTTCCCTTCGGTAAGTATCATTGGCTTTGATAGGGTTTGAATTGTGCTCCGTAGATCGGAAATCTCTTTTTCCTTGGATTCGCTAATGTCCTGCATTGCTTTTAATTTTTCAAGAAAGCCTCTATACAACGCTATATAACCCAGTTCCTCATCGATAGGCGTTTTTTCGTCCATCAAAATCGTCTTTCCATCTTTATTTCCAACCAGAACAATTTTCTTGTTATCTCGTTCCTCAAAGAAAGCCGGAGAATGGGTGGTTATAAATACCTGACAATTTTGACAGTAGACCTCGTCAAACTCTTTCGCAACCTGCATACATCTACAATATTCATAGGAGTTTTCAGGCTCTTCAAATCCCCAAATAAAGATATTTTTTGAATGTTTCGCAACATAATTCAAAATTTTGGGGATATAGTGCGCCTTAATACCATCACCACGCTTATCAATGCTGATTAAACCATTGTTCGTTTGCGTATTTACTTGAAGAAGTCCATGTGTGTAGTTTAATGTGTTGGGCAATTCCACAAAATTCTTTATTCCGGTAGCATCTTCAAAATCTTTTTGCAGTTCACCAATAACATTTTGAACCGCGTGATTGGCTTCATTAATAGGTGTATCTAATATTTTCTTGTTCTTTGACGAAAATAAGCTTTCCTGTAATAGATTTAGAGTTTCTTTAAAAACCTGTTCGTCTTTTATCGCCGGAACATAAATATAGCGAATTCTATTCAGAAAAGTGCTAAGAGAGGTATTTGTAGTCTTTTCTGAGAACTTTTTCCCTTGCTTTTTTGAAAACTGTTCCATTCGTGCTAGAACATCCGAAGTCATTTTACATTCCGAGGAATGCATGTCCCATCGTTTGGTAACAGAAAAGCTGGGCGGCAGCGAGTTTTCCATTCTATTCCCGCGCAAAAATCGAATCGATATAGAGATAAACTGTTGACCTCGGATTGTATCCTTCTTCACTTCATCTCTGCGAATATTGGAATAGTCCTCAACAAAATCAAAATTATGAAGATAGTCGGATTGTTGACAAAAAAATAAGTTCAGTGCTTTTAATATGTTTGATTTTCCAACATCATTTCTTCCAGAAACAATTGTTATATCTTCGCATTGTCCGATGTTTAATGTATAGACTGATTGGAAGTATCGAATGGTAATGCTATCTATTATTTTCATTTTTCTCCTAAAAATTGTTTTTCCTAGAATATATTTAATTGTTAAGATTCTCAAGGTTTTATGCAGCAACTTTTGATTTGTCGACTTGATTTACAAACATAACAAACTGCTCTTGCTTCTCCATCGGAGGAACGAGAACACAAAGTTTTCTAATATCACCCAAAGAAATGAATTTCTGCGTTCCACCTCTTACTTTACTTAAAACGGCATCTTCAAAATAATCTGACATAAGTAAGGCGCGTACATAAGCGTTCAATACTCTCGAAGAATCTTTGAACTTGATAAGCGCAACATTCTTGATTGCAAAGTTTGGTTCAATATCAACGATTACAGGTTTACCAATTGTGCCAATCATAGGCATGATGATATCCCCTGTATCAACCTTGGACCTTTCGTTGATTTTCTTGAAATCAGATTCACATATCAGAGAACAATCAGTCAGGTTGATTTTTCCACTGCTAACATTCTTAGATGTTACTAAAGGATATCCGGTTTCATAGTAACTCGGAGAATCATGTGTACCATCACGAACATCGCAAACTGTGCTAAGTAATGCCTTTTCCCATCCAAATGGATTAAGAACGGTATCTCCAAACAATTCGACAAATCGAGCTTTGACGAGTTCGTCCAGCTTTTGGAGTTGTTGCTGACGGGTGAAAATTATGTTTTCAATTTTAGTTAATGTGCCAGATATGCTTATTTGAACTCTATAATCTGGAATATCAATCTCTAGCCGATTCAATTCCTTGGCTGATAGATGCTTAACGGTTACAAATGATGTCCGATTTTCAATTTCCTTGAGGGCTTTCGTTAAAGCAAACCTTAAATATTCTTCATCAACATTCTTTCTTGCCGTGATTTTGCACACTCGCTGATTTAGTAGTGCTTTTCCGCCCTTCCACCGAGCAATGTTAAATTCGCCATCCATTCCAACCAACAAACTGCCGTTGTCAATGATATAGTCGTTAGGATAATTTCCAGAATAGAATGTTTCGGAATACCCTCGTTTCACATCCCGAATCCTTACCAAAGGGAGATATGTACTATCTTCGGTAAAGCAAGTGGAATCAAAAGCATATCCATATTGAATGCTGCATAGTTCTGGTAGTTTCGCCATATCTTACTCCCACAAATCCGAAGTTGTATCCGCCATCACAGCAGAGTTATTCTTTATCATCTTCATCTTTCACAACGCCCTCGATCATCCCGGTAACAGCCTGTCCCAGCAGCATTGTGCTTGCGTTTTCTGCCGTAACCACCGGGCGACCGGTCTGCGCTTCAATTTCTTTTCGGGCGTTGCCGGCTACCGTGCCGCCCTGCTTTGCCACAGTGCGGTTTTCTTCCAGCCCTTGCGGATTCTGAGCCTTGGTGAGTTCTGTTGTGGTGGCTTCCGCCAACATATTCAGCGCCAGCTCCAACGTACTCATATTGTCGCGCAGGTTTTCCTTTTTCAGCCCTTTCAGGTTCTTGTACTGCCGCGTATTCAGCCCGGACCACGCCTTTGTGACTTCATCCGTCAAAATGGCGTACTCCTGCCCCTTTTGCACTCCGTGTGCGCTCCACGCATCGGTCAGCTCTTTGCGGGCGCGGATGGTTTGCAGGCGCTGGTTGATCCACTCCGGCGGGTAGCCTTTCTGTGCATAGGTGTCCAGCGCGCGTTCAATGGTCAGTTCCGGGTCGATGATTTCCTCAATGCGCTCACGCCCGACCATAGCCAGCCACATTTTGAACGGCTCGGCCTTTTTGGACGGGATGGACTGAATGATGCGCAGCAACTGCTCGGTATTCGCTACATCCGTAAGGCGGCGCTTGCCATCGGCGGCTTTCATTTTCAACTGGTGACAATTTGTCACCAGTTCATTTCCTTCTTCTTTCAAGCGCTGCTTCAGCTTGTTCCAGTATTTTCTGCCGGTCTTGTAGTCGGGGCTTTCTGTCAATGCAACCACGACATCCACCACCGAAAAATACCATTCTTCTTTTTCCTCATCCCAAGCGGTGCGGATGGTCTGATCTTCAAACATTTGCAGCTTGTCGTTTTCCGTCATGGTACGCTCCTTATTTCAGCATCTGCTCCAGTTCGTCCATTGCCGTGTTGACCTCTTTCTCCAAGCGGCGCAGCTCTGCCATGATCTCACTCGTCGGCGGGTACTCCACAGGCTTGTACTCGGTCTTTTTGTATTTGTTGATGGACAGATCGTAGCCGTTATCCACAATTTCCTGCTTGGGAACAAAGAACGATTTTTCCGTGCGGGCGCGGTCTTTCTCGGCGTCCAGATTTTTGAAGCGCGCAATAATGTCGGGAATATCGTTCTCCTGCACGGGGCTGCGCTTGTCGTCCAGCGAAAGACCGTCGGCCTGCATATCGTAGAACCACACGTTATCCGTGCCGCCATGCCCGGTCTTGGTGAAAATCAAAATGGCGGTGGAAACACCGGCATAGGGCTTGAACACGCCGGACGGCATCGAGATAACTGCCTCCAGACGGTTGCCGTCTACCAGTTCTTTACGGATTGCCTTGTGCGCGGTGGACGAGCCGAACAGCACACCATCGGGAACAATGCAGGCGCAGCGCCCGCCGATTTTCAGCATACGCAGGAACAGCGCAAGGAAAAGCAGTTCGGTTTTCTTGGTCTTGCAGACCTTCAGCAGGTCGGCGGATACGGTGTCCGCGTCCAGGCTGCCCTTGAACGGCGGATTGGCAAGAATCAGCGAGTATTTTTCTTTGTCTGGGTTCTGGTCGCTCAGGCTGTCGCGGTACTCAATGTAGGGGTTATCGATGCCGTGAGTCATCATGTTCATGGCGCCGATGCGCAGCATCGTGCGGTCCATATCGTAGCCGAAGAACATATGATTCATGTAGTGGTCTTTTTTCTGACGGTCAAAGAAGATTTCTTCTTTGCGGTTCTCTTTCAGGTACTCGCCTGCCGCCACAAGGAAGCCGGAAGTGCCACAGGCGGGGTCGCAGATAATTTCGTCCGCCTTGGGATCCATTAGCTCGACCATCATTTTGATGATATGGCGCGGTGTGCGGAACTGACCGTTCAAGCCGGACTGCGCGATTTTGGAGAGCAGATATTCATAGGTGTCACCGCGCACATCCACCGCCTGCGACTCATTCATCAGGCGGTAGATTTCGTCCAGCGCGTCCACCACTTTGGACAGCAGCAGCGGCGTGGGCAGCTTGAAAATGGCGTCGTCCA
>OLQA01003352.1_pt1 | contig 11477 bp, 8 predicted proteins | sample 1673151 | NCBI WGS metagenome assembly OLQA01 (sample SAMEA3136760, study PRJEB25190) | human gut metagenome | biome: human gut; feature: human-associated habitat; material: faeces | place: Austria | collected 2013 | reverse complement strand
CAGATTCTGAAATCAGAAATCTTCGCCCCGGTTTTGAAGAATACAACGTTGTCGGGTGGATCTGGACATAATCCAGATGCTCCAGACGGATTCCATGCTTCCTGGAAATATCAAGTGCATCTCCTGTCAGATGTGGAAAGTTTGTAGAATGCTGGTATCTTCCTCCGATTCCACCGCTTGCAAAAATCGTATCCTGTGCATAGATCTTCATCTCTTCACCGTCTGCCGTCTTCGCTAAAATACCTGCACATTTTCCATTTTTAACAATTATGTCTGTCATAGTTGTATATTCGTGTATTTGTACATTTTTTCGTTTCTTTACACGCACGAGCAGTTTACTCGTAATCTCTTTCCCTGTAATATCTTCATGGAAAAGAATCCTTGGTCTGGAATGCGCACCTTCTCTTGTAAATGCAAGATTTCCGTCTTTTTTAGCGAAATCCACACCATATTCAATCAGATCATGAATAATTTCCTGCGAGCTGCGGATCATAATATCCACTGATTCTTTCCTGTTCTCGTAATGACCTGCACGCATTGTATCTTCAAAATACCCCTCATAATCCTCATCATCCCGAAGTACACAGATTCCACCCTGTGCCAGAAATGAATCACTGCTTTCCAGATCTGACTTGGTAATCATAAGGATCTGTTTATCCTCCGGAAGATTCAGTGCTGAAAACGCTCCACCAACTCCCGTTCCAACGATCACTACATCTGTCTTAATCTCCAACTTTATCCCTCCAATTCCGGTTCTCTTAATCGGTCACCTGTTGTTTCTTATTTTTGATTTTCCGGTTCTTTTATTTTGCAGCAAGCTCAAGCATTTTCTCTAACGGTTTTTTGGAATTTTCCCGAAGTTTTGCATCTACGTGAACCTCATTTTCACCAGTCTGCAAAACATGTAATACCTTCTCCAGCGTATTCTTTTTCATATTCGGACATACCGGTAGCTTGTCCGGATAATAGAATGTCTTCTCCGGGTTCTGTTCCTTCAGCTTGTAACCCACACCCTCTTCTGTACAGACAATAAATTCCTGACAATCACTTGCCGTTACATACTGGATGATTCCTGATGTGCTTCCCACGTAATCTGCCATCGCAAGAAGTTCTGCACGGCATTCTCCGTGTGCGACGATCTGTGCCCCCGGATGTCCTTTTCACCTCGGCTACATCCTCCGGTTCCATCCGTTCATGAGTCGGACAGAATCCATTGTTGTAAACAAAATTTTTTTCCGGTACATGATCGGCTACAAAATGTGCCAGATTCCGATCCGGAATAAAGAAAATATTCTTGTTCGGAAGTTCTTTTACGATCTTCACTGCATTTGCAGATGTCACACAGACATCCGAGTATTCTTTCAGTGCTGCCGTTGAATTGATATAGCAGACAACAGCAAGATCATCATACTCTTTCCGCATCTTCCGGATCGTCTCCACATCTGCCATATGTGCCATCGGACAGTCTGCTGTCATATCCGGCATCAGAACCGTTTTCTCCGGATTCAGGATCTTCGCACTCTCCCCCATAAAAGAAACGCCACAAAATACGATTGTCTTTTCTTGGAGCTTCGTTGCTACCTTGCTCAGGTAAAAAGAATCCCCTATATAATCTGCTATTTCCTGCACCTCCGGCCGCACATAATAATGTGCCAGAATGACAGCATTCTTCTCTTTTTTAAGCTTCTGTATCTCTTCCACCGTTGTCATAACGTGATCCTCCCTTACTGACTCTTTTCTCATCTCTGATCTTTTTTCAGCATAGTGCACATTATAGCACCACGCTTTACATCTGACAAGACACTTGTTTTATTTCTGTAAAGTTTCGTTTGAGATACATATTTCCAGAATCAAAATCATATACATAGAAACAACATCATTTCTTCTGGAGTTTTATGTTTCATTTAATTCTTAAACACCGGAAAAAAATTTTTCTGATCCTTCCCTGTTGTCTGCTGGTCATTCTGATTTCTTTTCTGTCTGGCAATGCATTTTGGAGCTCCCTGCATGCAGAATCCTCCGACCGGCAATTTCGTACTTTCACACGTAGTCTCTTCCAGACAGAAGTATCCGCAAATACCATAAGTCTTCACTATACCTTGCGTTCTCCTTCTGACTATGGCATCGCGGACATCCCGGCTACATACGGCAGTCTTTCTTCTGATCCCGTTGCTGCAAAGGCTTCTGTCAGAAATGTTCTCTCTTCTCTGCAGGAATTTGATCCCGACACTCTTTCTTCGGAAAATGCACTAACCTTTAAAATCCTGGATACCTATCTTAAAAATGCATCCACAGGGACAGATTATCTGCTTTATCAGGAGCCTCTCGGCCCCGTATCCGGTATCCATACGCAGCTGCCTGTTCTGCTCTCGGAATACAGCTTTTACGACACACAGGATGTAGAAACCTATCTGGCTCTCTTAAAAGAAACGCCTTCCTATTTTGATTCTGTCATCCGGTTTGAGCAGAAAAAAGCTGCTTCCGGTCTTTTTATGCCGGATTACCAGGCTGATTCTGTTCTGGACACCTGCCAGTCTTTTATCGATATGGGTAAAGAGAATTATCTGGTCAGTACATTTAACGAACGAATCGCGTCACTGGATCTTTTACCTGAAAACAAAAAAGATTCTTTTCAGAAAGAAAATATGAAACTTGTAACAGAAGAGATTTATCCCGCTTATCAAAATCTGATCACCGCTATCAAGTCGCTGAAAGGAAAAGGAATGAATGAACAGGGACTTAGCCATTTCCCTTATGGAAAAAAATACTATGAATATCTGGTGCGTCAGACTACCGGCTGCAATGAATCCATTTCCCGTCTGCGACTGATGACCAGGGCACAGATACTGGAAGATCTAAGTGCCATGCAGAAGGTTCTCTTCCCTGCTGACGCAGCACTTACCCAGGCATCTGTTTTGGAGCAGACATCTCCTGATTCCATGCTGGACGATCTCAGGTCCAAAATCACAGATACATTCCCGGAAATTCCTGATGTTGATTTCCAGGTCAAATATGTTCCAGAATCCATGCAGGATTATCTAAGTCCAGCTTTCTATATGATCCCTGCCATTGACAATTTAACGGAAAATGTCATCTACATTAACAACGGGCAGACCGCCTCAGGGCTGAATCTCTACACAACCCTTGCTCACGAAGGCTATCCCGGACATCTGTACCAGACCGTCTATTTTTCTGCTTCTGAGCCGGATCCTATTCGGAGCATTCTTGATTTTGGCGGATACGTTGAGGGCTGGGCCACCTATGCGGAAATGATGTCCTACTACCTTGCACCTCTCCCTAAGACTGAAGCATCCCTTCTCCAGAAAAACAGTTCTGTCATTCTTGGACTTTATGCGCTTGCAGACATGGGAATTCATTATGACGGCTGGTCTGTAACTGATACAGTCCGCTTTTTCAGCGATTACGGGATCAATGATCCAAATGCAGTACAGAGTGTCTACAAACTGATCATTGGAAGTCCTGCCAATTATCTGAAATACTATATTGGATACCTGAAATTTTATGAATTGAAAAAGGAGATGGCAGATGCCCGGGGAAATCAATCCTCCCAAAAAGAATTTCACAGGGCGGTACTGGATGTGGGACCGGCACCATTTGAGATCGTATATGATGAGGTGGAAAAAAATTTATTAGATTGATCCTATTTCACACAAAATAAAACTATCCTGTGAGAATCCGAAACATTCCCACAGGATAGCCCATCAAACACATTTTATATAATTTACACTTGAATCTACAGATCCAGTTTCAGATCATTTTCCTTGATCCAGCCACATTTTCTCATCGGAATCGCAATCGCCCAGGAAAGCACTGCCGGAAGAATAAAACAGATCAGCACCAGACCTGCCCAGTCCATTCCGGTGATCACAGCTTTGGTTCCTTCTGCAATATCATTTACCCAGCCAGTGTACACACCAATCTGTCCGACCAGTCCGCAGGTTCCCATTCCGGATGCCACTGCCGCACCGTTCATCTTCAAATGGAAGATACAGGTTGCGACCGGACCGGTAATTGCGGATGCCAGTGTCGGCGGAAGCCAGATTCTCGGGTTTCTCACAATGTTTCCCATCTGGAGCATCGAGGTTCCTATTCCCTGTGCAAAAAGACCACCCCATTTATTTTCCTTAAAACTCATAACCGCAAAACCAACCATCTGTGCACAGCAGCCGGCTACAGCAGCACCTCCTGCAAGCCCGGTAAGTGAAAGTGCCGCACAGATCGCTGCACTGCTGATTGGAAGTGTCAGCGCAATACCAACAATTACAGATACGATAATTCCCATAAAAAATGGCTGTAATTCAGTCGCCCACATGATCGCAGTTCCTACGGTACTTGCCGCTGCTCCGATCGCCGGTGCACATCCCAGTGAAAGCAGAACCCCCACACAGATCGTCACAAATGGTGTCACAATAATATCTATTTTTGTTTCTTTTGAAACCAGTTTTCCAAATTCTGCTGCAAAAATCGTAACGACCAAAACCGCAAGAGGTCCTCCGGCACCCCCAAGTTCATTTGCTGCCATTCCGACTGCCGCCAGTGAAAACAATACAAGTGGCGGACATTGAAGTGCTACTCCGATCGAGATTGCCATCGCAGCTCCGGTTGCTCCTTTCGCATAACCGCCTACTGTTACAAGGATTCCTATACCAAGCTGTTCTCCGAGTGTGCTGATGATCGTACCGATCAGAAGCGATGCAAACAGTCCCTGCGCCATTGCACCAAGCGCATCGATTCCGTATCGCTTCGCTGAAAAGATAATATTTTTCTTTCTTAGAAACTCTTTCATAACTTTCTCCTGCTCCTGTCATTCTTTTAGTGTATAATCTACTGTCTTGTCACATGTGATTACTGTGCAATATTATCCACTGTTTTGTCAGATCCGTCAAGAAGATTTTATTTAAATCTCTTATCTTCGCAAAAGTATGATATAACTGATATGACTAAAAAGTAGGAGTGTACATTTTTTAACTGCACACTCCTGCTTTTTATTTCTTATTTTTATTCTTTATGAAAATATACATGATAAGCTTCCATATCTACTTTTGGAAGAGGGATCATCTTCATTCCATTCGCTTCAAACTGTAATTTTCCATCAACCATATGAATTTCTTCTACTGCCGGTGCTGTAAGGAATTCTTTTTCCTCTGAAAGTGCCGCAAGAATATATGGCCCATATGCAAGATTGACAAATGCCGCATCAGACTTGTTATCCAACACACGGAATTCCATCGGAAGTTCCAGTCGGATCACATCTCCGGCTTTCGGATCTGCATCAATTACCATATAACCATCATGAAGTGCTGTATCTGCAAGAACTTTTCCATTTACAGACACGTTAAAATCCTTCTGTCCCCATGCCGGAATATGGATTTTAAGAACTTTTTTCTGATCCTTTTGGCAACGTATTTCCATTACACCTTCTTCATCCACACTCTGAAGTTCGATCATCGTTTTTCCATTTTCGTCCGTCAGCACGGAATCTACAAGAAGGTTAATGTAAAGCGCATCTGCATCCTTCGCATAAATATTTTCCATATAGCGGAATCTGCTCTCCATACCGGTTCCATGACAGCAGGAATTCTCTGAAAGGAAGAATTCTTTTCTGCCACCCGGACCAAGTGGAAGAAAATAAGTCGTTCCACCATCACATTTATGACTACTTGATGTCAGGATATGATTTCTCAGCGTATTATCATAATAATCCATCAGATTGCCGCTTCGCGTATATTCAAATAACTGACTGGTCAGGCGCAGCATATTATAACTTGCACAGCTTTCAGCAGCCTTATCCGTAAGATAAGAACACGTTGTATTTGCACGATGGAACATCTCAGTCTCACCAACCCCACCGATACAATATGTATGTCCGCCAGTCACGATATTCCAGAAATTCTTTCCGATTTCCCAATAAATCTCATCACCAGTTGCCCGATACAGATCCATTGCACCGATAATCTGCGGAATATGCTGGTTTGCATGCATATCCTCCAATGTATCGCATTCTTCTTCCATCGGATAGAATAACTTTTCATTTTCAAAAAGTTTTGCAGCCTTCAGATGATTTTCTTTTCCGGTCAGTTCATAGACTTTTACCATTGTTCCAAGCATACCACCAAACTCACCTGCAATATACATTGCCCACATTTTATCCAGTGTTTCTTTTGGCAGACGAGAAAGTCTGTCATATACCCAGTCTCCCATCAAGTCCAAGATCTCTTTTGCCGTCTCATTTCCGGCAAGTACATGACAATCATATAATCCAGACATAATCTTATCCAAAGTATAATACGGAGCCCAGATTTCCGGATACTTGGTATATACTTCCAGAAGATCGAACTGTTCCTCTGAGTATGCACTTAAAAATCCTCTGTGATATTTGCCGGTTGCCGCAAATGCATCCTGGCACTTTTTCAGCTCTGCTACCATGTAATTGACTTTATCTAAAAATTTTGGATTACCGGTTGCTGCAAATGCAAGTGCAATACCTGACAGATAATGTCCTGTCGTGTGCCCTTTCAGTTTACAGCTTTCCTCATCCCAACCGGTCATCGGAGGTGCCCCTTTTGTATCCAGTCCGGTCGCTTTGCGGAAATTATAAAGCATCTGGTCATCGTCAATTCCAAGAAGATATTCTTCCATCAGCTTCTGGTATTTATAATAAAGAGTTCCTTCTTTCAACCGAACCTGTCCAAGTGGAAAATAACCCACTTTTTTCTCCGGTCCCTTTACTGGTACTATTTCCTTTTTATAATGGATCTCTGCAGATGCTTCCTTTTCTGTTCCATCGATCACACCTGTAACTGTAACCACTGTCTCTTCTTTTGCCGGCTCATATGTATTCCATTTCACCGGCATTGTCATGCGGCGTCCATCTTCTGTATATACGATCACAACAGACGGAAGATGTGCTTCTTCACCGACCAATGCATTAAGGACTACTTTACGTACTTCTTTTACGATATTTTCTTTTGCTTCCTGCAATACGGTCGCCACATATTCTCTTGACTCACTACATCCTTCATATGTTGCGGTAACCGTCAGTGTAACTTTACGGTTTCCCATGCCATGCAGCGGACGATGTACCTTTCCTGTATTGTCAATAAATCTTTCTTCCCCTGTCTCCCAGGTAAATTGAGCACCGTATTTTCCATTCTCCGGGAGTGTAAGATTGTCATCTACCGTGCTCAGATTCCCAATATAAATTGCATCCAAATCTTTTTTAATAATTTCTGCTGCGTTCATGTTTTGCTCCTTTTCGTATAAAAATTAGATTCGAACCATCTATAGACTATATTCTATGTTTCTCTCCATTCTTTGTCAAGATTTTGCACATTTTTTGTTAATTGTAGTCATTTTTATTGTGCGATATATACATTTTTCAAAAAAATCTGAATACAACATTCGATAATTTTTATATACAACTTTTATTTATACAAGTGCTGCCAGCCACACACTCGCTGCAAGCCCTGCAAATGTTGCAATAAGTGCTCCGGCAAGAGTATACCTGGTTTTTTTCACCTTTGCTGACATAAAATACACAGACATCGTATAGAAAATCGTTTCCGTACACGCCATCGAAATTGAAGCGATCATTCCGTTTCTCGAATCCGTTCCAAATTCCTTATAGATATCAAGCAATAATCCCGTTGCGGCAGAGGACGAAAACATTTTCACAATCGTAAGCGGAACCAATGCCCCTGGAAATCCGATCTGCTCCGTCACATTTCCAATTATTTCTGATATAAATTCCAGAAAACCCGATGCACGCAAAATCCCCACTGCCGCCATCAATCCGATCAACGTCGGCATCAGCCGCACGACCGTCCAAAATCCACGCTTTGCTCCCTGAATAAAAGTATCATATACATTCACTCCTGCAAAAATTCCATATATAAGAATGGACAAAATCATAAAAGGGACTATAAAGTCAGATATGTATAAAAAAAGGCGCATAAAAACAGCTCCTGGCGAACCACTTTACTAAAAAGTATATTCGCCGGAGCTGTTATTCATTCCGTTTGCTTTATAAAGAAAACTTTTCTATTCCTCATCCGCATACTTCGCAAACCGCTTCTCATTCTGATGGATCACATAATAATACATCACGATCAGCAACGCACTTGCCAGGATCCATGCCGCCGGACTTGCCATGCATACTCCAAAGTAACTCTTCTGCCCTGCCGCGATCATGGCAACAACGCCCCTGCCAACCAACTCAGCCACACCAGCCATCATCGGGAGCAGTCCATATCCCATTCCCTGGATTCCATTCCGGTAAACATTTACAACGGTAAGCGGAATAAAGAAAGTACCGACGCATTTCAGGTAAATATCCACGGAATGCATAATTTCTGTCAGATCCCCAGACAGGAACAGATACGTCATATATTTTCCAACTGTCATAATGATCGCCGCAACTACGACTGAATAGATACTTCCCATGATCGTAATTGACTTAAATCCCTGACGGATCCTTTTGATCTTACCAGCTCCAATATTCTGTGCGCAATAGGTTGCCATCGTGGTTCCCATCGCAACATATGCCTGCGTCACGATCTGCTCGATCTTATTCGCTGCGGTAAATGCTGCTACCTGTGTGGAGCCAAGCAGATTCAGGGCAGTCTGTACCATCATGGTTCCGATTGCTGTGATCGAATATTGAAGAGCCATCGGGATTCCGACTGCAAGCTGGATCTTCAGCAGATGTCCGCTCGGACGCCAGTCCTCCTTATGTAAATGCAGGATCGGAACCGCCTTCACAATATATACCAGACACAGGATTCCCGAAATCCCCTGTGAAATCACGGTCGCCCATGCCGCACCGGCTGCGCCCATGTGAAACGCAATGATAAATACCATATCCAGCACAATGTTGAGCAACGCCGCAAGAATCAGGAAATATAGCGGAACCTTGCTGTTACCAAGTGCCCGCAAGACACTGGATAAAAAGTTATATAGCATCTGCGCCGCAATTCCACCACAGATTACCATAATATACGCATAGGCATCCTTGAAAATATCATCCGGTGTCTTCATAATCCCAAGAAGCGGTTTCATTGCCATCATTCCGAGCACAGTCATAATAAGAGACATAATAATCGCCAGAATCGCGGCATTTCCTACAGTCTTGCGCATTGCTTTCATATCACCCGCGCCAAATTTCTGTGCCGTAAGTACGGTAAATCCTGCCGTCATTCCCAGAATAAATCCATTGATCAGAAACATGATCGTTCCCGTACTTCCAACAGCCGCAAGTGCTTTGGTTCCCACGAACTTTCCTACGATAATCGTATCTGCCATACTGTAGAACTGCTGAAATACATTTCCAATGAAGATCGGCAGTGTGAAATTAAAAATAATTTTTCCCGGATTCCCGGTCGTCAAATCTTTCTGTAATGTTTTCATATATTCCCTCTGTTTATCTTATTAACATTTTACCTCTCGTCATTATAGAAAAATGTATCTTAAATTGCAATTGTCGTTTTCACGAAATTCCCCCTGTTTCACAAAGTATTTCCCGTTTATTTGACGGAATCTTTGACACCCCAGATTCTATCCTCTATAATAGTTTATATAGAAAAAAATTATCATTTTCAGGAGGCATTGATATGAAACCACTGCCCTTTATCATGCAATATGTCAGGCGATACAAATATCGCTATATTGCCGGAATCCTTACTCTTTTTGCTGTAGATGCGGCAAGTGTATTTATTCCAAAACTTACCGGTATCATTACCGATGGTCTTACCGCGCGCAGCATCACCTGGAGTTCCATTCGTACCTGTCTTCTTGGAATCTTTCTGATTGGTCTTCTGCTCGCAGTCGGCCGTTTTTTGTGGCGTTATTTTCTTTTTGGAACCGCACGTATTATCGAGCGCGAACTACGTAATGAAATGTTTTCCCATCTGGAAACTATGGATGTGGAATACTACAACAGCCACAAAACAGGTGATCTGATGACCCGGTTTACCAGTGACTTAAATGCGGTCCGCATGGCACTTGGCCCTGCTGTCATCTGCATCTTTGATTCCGTAGTCATGACGCTCCTGGTCGTCTGCCAGATGATGTATTATGTCAATATAAAACTGACCCTTCTGGCACTGATCCCGATGGTCATCATCTGCCTCGGCTATATGCATTATGGAAAGGTACTGGATGACCTCTACACCGAACGTCAGGACAGTGTTTCCAATCTTGCCGACTTTGTACAGGAAAGCTTCTCCGGGATCCGTGTGATCAAGGCCTTTGTTCGCAAGCAGGCAGAAATCCTTTCTTTTTCCAAAAAGAACCAGGATACCATGGATAAAAGCATGCGCATCGCAAAGCTGGAAGCCATCCTGATCCCGCTTCTGGATGTGATCATCGGATTTTCCAGTCTTGCCTCACTCCTTTATGGGGGATACCTCGCCCTGATCGGACAGATTACACTCGGACGCTTCGTAGCTTTCAATCAGTATGTCAATATGCTGGTATGGCCGATGCTCGCCTGTTCGGAAGCTACCGTCATGTTTTCCCAGGGAACTGCATCCATCCGCCGTGTACAGGAAATCCTGGAAGCACAGACAAATGTAAAAGATACTGCTTCTGTCACAACTTTAGATACCCTGCACGGGGATATCCGTTTTGATCACCTGACCTTTGCGCACCTTGGAAATACTTCTCCGGTACTGCATGATATCAATCTGGACATCCCATCCGGGACAACCCTTGCCATCATCGGGCGCACCGGCAACGGAAAGTCCACTCTGGTCAATCTCCTGCTCCGGCTTTACAACACCGAGCCAGGCATGATTTATCTGGATGACCATGATATCAACACAATTCCGCTGAAAACTCTGCGTGAAAATATTGCTTATGTACCACAGGATAATTTTCTTTTTTCCGATACTCTGAAAGCAAATATTGCATTCGGTACAAAATCACAGGATATGAGCCGTATTATCGCCGCAGCAAAATCAGCCTGCATTCACGATAATATTGCAAATTTTCCGGACAACTATGATACGATCGTCGGCGAACGTGGCGTTACGCTTTCCGGCGGTCAGAAACAGCGCAGCTCCATCGCCCGCGCACTGATAAAAAATGCACCGATCCTGATCCTTGATGACTCCCTTTCCGCTGTCGACACCGATACAGAAGAACATATCCTACATAATCTCAGGGACGATCGTAAAGGAAAAACAACAATCCTGATCGCACACCGAATTTCCACGGTACAGCATGCCGATCTGATCATGGTACTTGAAAACGGGGAAATGAAAGAGCTTGGAACACACACCGAACTGATTCAGAAAAATGGTATTTATAAAGATATGTTTGAAAAGCAACAGTTGGAAGCTTCCATTGGAGAACAGGAGGTCATTAACAGTTAAAGATAAATTATAAAATCATATAAGTAGATATTGAGTTTTATAAGATATTAGACTAGAATATTATTGAAAGGAGTTGATACTTTG
>OLQA01003349.1_pt1 | contig 11488 bp, 12 predicted proteins | sample 1673151 | NCBI WGS metagenome assembly OLQA01 (sample SAMEA3136760, study PRJEB25190) | human gut metagenome | biome: human gut; feature: human-associated habitat; material: faeces | place: Austria | collected 2013 | reverse complement strand
ACTCGATGTTGAAGAGGATGCGGATTCGTTCATCGGCAATGCACGCAAAAAAGCAGAGGAAACAGCGAAACTTTGCCCGCAGGATGCCGTGCTTGCGGATGATTCGGGCCTTTGTGTCGATGCTCTGAACGGCGCACCGGGAGTGTATTCGGCAAGATTTGCCGGGGAGGGGCATGATGACGCCGCAAACAGGGCAAAGCTTTTTGCCGAACTTCGTGATGTTCCCGCCGAAAGAAGAACTGCGCATTTTGCATGTGCAATGGTGCTTGTGCGTCCGGGAGAGCCCAATATTGAGGTTGTCGGAAGGGTTGACGGCCGCATTCTGTTCGAAGAGCGCGGTGAAAACGGTTTCGGATATGATAATATGTTTTTGTATGAACCGTTCGGCCTGAGTTTTGCGGAAATCGATGCCGAACGCAAGAACGGCGTCAGCCACAGGCGCAGAGCGTTGGAACTGGTGCTCGATGCGCTGAAAAAACAGTAATCGTTTCAGCAGAAGATACAGGGTAAAAAACAAAGCAAAAAACAAATGCCGCCGCGGAATGCGGAGGACTCGGGGAGAGCGTACGAAAGATGAAAGTTGCAGTTGTCAGCGATACACACGGCTGCCTGTCCATGCTTGACAGGTGCATTAAACTCGCAGGTCAGGTTGATGTGTGGTGTCATTTGGGGGATTTGACTTCGGATGCCGAAGCGCTCATGAGCAGAACGAATGCAAAGGTTTATGCGGTGCGCGGGAATTGCGATTATTTCGGAGGCTCGGCGAGAAGATACGAGAGCGAGGCCGTTGTTGAGCTTGGCGGAGCAAGAATCCTGATGATGCACGGCCATACGCACGGAGTCAGCCCGTATTCGTATGACAAAGCTGCATACAGGGCGGAGGAACTGCATTGCTCCGTGCTGCTGTTCGGACACACGCATATTTCAATCGTGAACAATGACGGGAGAGTGCTTGCGGTGAATCCGGGCAGCCCGTCCTGTCCGCGCGGAGGCAGAAGTCCCTCGTTTGCTCTGCTCGAAATTGAGAACGGCGATGTGCGGGCGGAAATTATAACAATGTGAAAATTTACGCCGAATTTATTTCGAGAAAACGAAAAAGGAAAAACATACCAAAATACTCGGAATTCAAGGAGGCGCGGTATTTTAAACTACAAACAAGACAAAAAATAAATATATTATTGAACCCCGCAGAACGGCAAATGCCGATTTGCGGTTTTTTTGTCTGAAATTCGGGCATTTGAAGCCCGTTTTTTGCCGCAGCAAGCAAATTTTCGGGAAAAACACGCACGCGAACAAGCTCGAATTATAAAAAGTATAATATCGATATTTCTTTCGCCTGCTTGCAAAAAGCATGGTTGCGTGTTATAATCACAATTGGCATAGGCGAATGCAAAAAATGAAAGTATTTGCCGTTCGTGCCGATTTATATCGAAGTCATACAATGAATGAGTATAGATTCGAAAGGAGCAATCACAGTCAATGTATAAGATTACGCTGAGAAAAGAACTCAATCCGACAGTCACCATGATGGAAATCGAAGCTCCCCTCGTGGCGAAAAAGGCAGAACCCGGTCAGTTCATCATTCTGCGCGTCAACGAAGACGGCGAGAGAATCCCCCTGACCATTGCGGGTTATGACAGAGAAAAGGGCACAGTAAGAATCATTTTCCAGATTGTCGGTGCAACAACAACTCTGCTTAATGCAAAAAAAGAAGGCGAATACATTCAGGATTTCGTCGGTCCCCTTGGCGTTGCAACCCATATCGAAGGGCTGAAGCGCGTTTGCATCGTCGGCGGCGGCGTGGGCTGCGCAATCGCTCTGCCCATTGCACAGAAGCTGCATGAAATGGGCTGCGAGGTAACAAGCGTTATCGGTTTCCGCAGCAAGGATCTGCTGATTCTTGAAGATGAGTTCAAAGCTGCTTCCGACAGGCTCTTTGTTATGACAGACGACGGTTCTTACGGCAGGCACGGCAATGTTTGCGTACCTCTCAACGAAATGTTCGCAAACGGCGAAAAATTCGATGAAGTTATCACCATCGGTCCGTTGATCATGATGAAATTCGTTGTTGCAGCCGTCAAGCCCACGGGCATTCCCTGCACGGTTTCAATGAACCCGATAATGATCGACGGCACAGGCATGTGCGGCGGCTGCCGCCTCACCCTGCATAGGGACGGCGAGCGCATCACAAAGTTCGCATGTGTTGACGGCCCCGACTTCAACGGCTATGAAGTTGATTTTGACGAAGCAATGAGCAGAGGCGCGATGTATCGCGATTTCGAACGCCATGCGCTCGAAGAAACCTGCAATCTTCTCAACAAGGAGGTAAAATAATATGCCTAACATGAGCCCCAAAAAGAACGAAATGCCCACCCAGGCACCCGAAGTACGCGCGCACAACTTCAACGAGGTTGCAACCGGCTATTCCGAAGAGACCGCGCTTGACGAGGCGCTCCGCTGTCTCAACTGCCCGAAGATGCCCTGCGTCAGCGGCTGCCCGGTCAACATCCATATCCCCGAGTTTATCGCAAAGATTCGCGAGAACGATTTCGAGGGCGCATATCAGGTCATTCAGCAGACCTCCTCTTTGCCCGCAGTCTGCGGCAGGGTATGTCCTCAGGAACTCCAGTGCGAAAGCAAGTGCGTTCGCGGCATCAAAGGCGAACCCGTCGGCATCGGCAGACTTGAACGCTTTGTTGCAGATTGGCACAATGCACATTCTTCCGAAGCTCCCAAAGCTGCGCCTTCCAACGGCCACCGCGTTGCAGTTGTAGGTTCCGGCCCATCCGGCCTTACCTGCGCGGGCGACCTTGCCAAGAAGGGCTATAAAGTCACCGTTTACGAAGCTTTGCACACCGCAGGCGGTGTTCTTGTTTACGGCATTCCCGAATTCCGTCTGCCCAAGGCAATTGTTCAGAAGGAAGTTGACAACCTGACCGCCATGGGCGTTGATATGGAAACCAACACCGTTATCGGCAAGACTCTCACCATTGACGAGCTGTTCGAACAGGGCTTTGAAGCTGTTTTTGTCGGTTCCGGTGCAGGCCTTCCCAACTTCATGAACATCCCCGGTGAGGCATACAAAGGCGTTTACTCCGCAAACGAATTCCTGACCCGCAGCAACCTCATGAAGGCATACAAGGCTGATCCCGTGACCCCCATCATGAAGGGCGGAAACGTTGCGGTCGTCGGCGGCGGCAACGTTGCAATGGATGCTGCAAGGACTGCGCTGCGCCTCGGTGCGGACAAGGTCTATATCGTTTATCGCCGCTCCCTTGAGGAACTTCCCGCTCGCCGTGAGGAAGTTGAACACGCAATGGAAGAGGGCATTGAATTCAAACTGCTCAACAATCCCGTTGAGATTCTCGGTTACAACAACCCCGATGACAAGCGCGATCCCAAGAACGGTTTCGTCACCGGCATGAAGTGCATCCGCATGGAACTCGGCGAACCCGATGAAAAGGGCCGCCGCCGTCCCGTTCCCGTGCCCGGCAGCGAGTTTGTGCTTGATGTCAACACCGTTATCATCGCAATCGGCACCAGCCCCAACCCTCTCATCAAGTCCACCACCAAGGGTCTTGAGGTAAACAAAAAGGGCGGAATTGTTGTTGAAGAAGGAACAGGTCTCACAAGCCGCGAAGGCGTTTACGCCGGCGGTGATGCCGTTACCGGTGCCGCAACCGTTATTTCCGCAATGGGTGCGGGCAAGGCGGCTGCAAAGGCGATCGACGAGTATCTCAGCAATAAATAATCGGTTCAAAGCCGCTGTTTCGGCATAAAAACCGAAATTCGGCAATGAATTCGGCAATGAAAAAGATACTTGGCACAGTATCAATTTGATACGGTATCAAATACGCTCCGCTGCCCGAAACACGGCGGCGGAGCGCGAAAAAACAAAACCGAACAAAAACAATTTGCAGATTAAATCTCTGCCGACCGAAAAGCTTTGCGCGCGCATCATGCGTGCGGCATCGGTTCGGCTCGGGAGACCTGCAGGGACTTTCCGGGCTTTTGTTTTTCGAAGGGATTTAAAAACAAATTTGTTTCAAAACAAAATCGACAGTTTCCGAAATTACGAGGAAACAGCGATTTCAAAATATCTATTTTAATAAGGAGACGGAAAATGAACAAAGAGTTCGATTACAACGTGCTCGATGAAATTCTGAAAGAACACAATTACGATGAATCCCACACCGTTACCATTCTTCAGGAAGTTCAGGCACACTACAGCTACCTGCCCAAGGAAGCTTTCCCTTATCTTGCGGAAAAGCTCGGCGTACCCGAGGCAAAGATTTACGGCGTTGCAACATTCTATGAGAATTTCTCCCTTGAACCCAAGGGCACGAATATCATTCGCTGCTGCGACGGCACGGCTTGCCACGTTCGCCATTCCACCGAAGTTCTTGACTATCTGCGCAAGGAACTCGGTCTTTCCGCAGCGAAGAGAACAACGGATGACCTTAAATTCACCGTTGAAACAGTTTCATGTCTCGGCGCATGCGGTCTTGCACCGGTCATCACCGTAAACGGCAAAGTCTATTCCCAGATGACAAAGGAAAAGGCAGCCGAAGTCCTTAAGGAACTCAGGGAGGAGAATTAACATGCTTAAAAACAGGCAGGATCTTATCGCGCTTCGCGAGGGCTGCATGGCTGCGGCTCAGCTCCAGAAAAGAAGGATTCTTGTTTGCGCCGGCACGGGCTGCGTATCCAGCGGCTCACTGAAGATCTTTGACAGGCTCAAAGAACTCATCGAAGCAAACGGCATCAGCTGCCCCGTCGAACTCAAGGTTGAACCCCATGAACCCGGCATTCATGGCGGCGAGTGCGCATGTCACGCTCAGGCAGAAAATGCCGATAACAGCATCGCAATGAAAAAGAGCGGCTGCCACGGCTTCTGCGAAATGGGTCCCCTTGTTCGCATCGAACCCGAGGGATACCTCTACACCAAGGTTAAGCTTTCCGATTGCGAAGAAATCGTTGAAAAAACGATTCTCAACAACGAGCCCATCGACAGGCTTGCATATAAGCGCAACGGCGAAATCTACAGGAAACAGGAAGAAATTCCCTTCTACAAAAACCAGACCCGCATCGTTCTTGAACACTGCGGCCACATTGATGCACTTTCCGTCAAGGAATATCTCAGCATCGGCGGTTACACCGCTTTTGAAAAGGCTCTGTTCGACATGACTCCCGATGATATCGTTAACGAAATCTCCGAGTCCAAGCTCCGCGGCAGAGGCGGCGGCGGCTTCCCCACCGGCAAAAAGTGGGCACAGGTCAAAGCACAAAAAGCCGAACAGAAATACGTTGTCTGCAACGGCGACGAGGGCGACCCCGGCGCATTCATGGACAGGAGCATCATGGAAGGCGACCCGCACCGTATGCTCGAAGGTATGATGATCGCAGCAGTTGCCTGCGGCGCAACCGAAGGTTATATCTATGTCCGTGCCGAATACCCTCTTGCGGTATTCAGACTCCGCACCGCAATCGAACAGGCAAAGGAAATCGGCCTGCTCGGCAAGAACATTCTCGGCAGCGGCTTTGATTTCGATCTCCATATCAACCAGGGCGCAGGCGCATTCGTTTGCGGCGAAGGTTCCGCATTGACCGCTTCCATCGAAGGCAAGCGCGGTATGCCCCGCACCAAGCCCCCGCGCACCGTTGAACACGGTCTGTTCGAAATGCCCACCGTTCTCAACAACGTTGAAACCTATGCAAACGTTCCTTCCATCATCTCCAAGGGCGCAAAGTGGTTCTGCACCATCGGTACCGAATCCAGCCCCGGCACGAAGGCGTTCGCAATCACCGGCAATATTGCAAACACCGGTCTTATCGAAGTCCCCATGGGCACCACTCTGCGCGAAGTCGTCTATACTGTCGGCGGCGGTATGCGCGGTGAAGGTCAATTCAAAGCCGTTCAGATCGGCGGTCCTTCCGGCGGCTGTCTGACCGAAAAAGATCTTGACCTGCCCCTTGATTTCGACTCCCTCAAGAAAGTCGGCGCAATGATCGGTTCCGGCGGCCTTGTCGTCATGAACGACAAAACCTGCATGGTCGAAGTTGCACGCTTCTTCATGCACTTCACCCAGAACGAATCCTGCGGCAAGTGCACCCCCTGCCGTGAAGGCACCAAGCGTATGCTTGAGATCCTTGAGCGCATCGTTCACGGCAAGGGCGAAGAAGGCGACATCGAGCTGCTGCTCGAACTTGCGGACACCGTATCTTCCACCGCTCTTTGCGGTCTCGGAAAATCCGCACCCAACCCCGTCGTCAGCACGATTAAAAACTTCCGCGACGAATACGAAGCGCATATTTTCGAAAAACGCTGCCCCACCGGCAACTGCGCAAGGCTGAAGAGAATCGTGATCGATCCCGCAGTCTGCAAAGGCTGCTCCAAGTGCGCAAGGCAGTGCCCCGCAGGCGCGATCAGCGGCGAGCTTAAGAGCCCGTTCCATATTGACCTTACAAAGTGTCTCCGCTGCGGCGCATGTATCACCGCCTGCCCGTTCCACGCAATCAGGGAGGAATAAACAATGGAAAAGAAATTTATGTATGTTGACGACATCGCCGTTGAGCTTAACGGCGAGAAGAACGTCCTTGAAGTTATCCGCAAGGCGGGCATCGACATGCCCACACTTTGCTACCACCCCGAGCTGTCCATCTACGGCGCATGCCGTATGTGCATGTTTGAAAATGAGCGCGGCGGTCTTGATGCTGCATGTTCCGCACAGCCCCGTGCCGGCATGAAGGTTTATACGAACACCGAAAGGCTCCGCAAGTATCGCAAGAATATCATCGAGCTGCTGCTTGCAAACCATTGCCGCGACTGCAACACCTGCGAAAAGAACGGAAACTGCAAACTTCAGCAGCTTGCAAAGCGTTATGATGTTCGCACCGTTCGTTTCCCCAACACCGCAAAGACCTATGTTGACGATTCTTCCGTAAGCATCACCCGCGATGCAAGCAAGTGCATCCTCTGCGGTCAGTGCGTCCGTATGTGCAACGAGATTCAGTCCGTCGGCGCGATCCACTATGCGCACCGCGGTTCTCATATGCTCATCAGCACCGCCTTTGAACGTCCCATTGCCGAAACCGTATGCGTCGGCTGCGGTCAGTGCGCGGCAGTCTGCCCCGTCGGTGCAATCACCATCAAGCAGGATACCGCAAAGGTTTGGAAGGCGATCGCCGATAAGAACCTTGTTGTAACGGCGCAGGTTGCTCCCGCCGTCCGCGTTGCGATCGGCAAGGAACTCAACATGCCCGAAGGAACCGATGTCATGGGCAAACTCGTTGCCGCAATGCATCGCATGGGTATCGACAAGGTATACGACACATCCGTCAGTGCCGACCTCACCATCCTTGAAGAAACCGCAGAATTTGTTGAACATCTCGGCAAAAATACCGGAATGCCCCTGTTCACTTCCTGCTGCCCCGGCTGGATTCAGTTTGCAGAGAAGAAGCATCCCGAAATCATGCCCTATATCTCCACCTGCAAATCCCCGATGCAGATGCTTTCCGCGCTCATCGTCGAGCAGCAGAAGGATTGCGAAAAGAAACATTTCAACATCGCCGTAATGCCTTGCACCGGCAAAAAATTCGAGGCTGCACGCAGCGAATTCACCCATGACGGCAAGCCCGATGTTGATGCTGTTATCACAACTCAGGAGCTCATCCACATGATCAGGACTGCCGGCATCGAATTCGATACCGTTGTTCCCGAAGCTATCGATGCACCTTTCGGCATGTTCTCCGGTGCAGGCGTCATTTTCGGCGCAACCGGCGGCGTTACCGAGGCTGTTCTCCGCAGGGTTTCCGATGACAAGTCCATCAATGCAATCCGCAGCATCGGCAATTGCGGCGTTCGCGGTACCGAAGGCGTGAAGGAATTCACCGTTCCCTTCAACGGCGGCGAACTGCGCATTGCGGTCGTAAGCGGTCTCGGCAATGCCGAGAAGCTTATCAAGCAGCTTCTTGCAAAAGAAGTCAGCTTTGACTTTGTTGAAGTTATGGCGTGCCCGGGCGGCTGCGTAAACGGCGGCGGTCAGCCTGTTACCCTCGAAAATGCAAAGAAAGTCAGGGCGGACGGTCTGTATTCTTCCGATATGACCAACACCCTCAAGACTTCCGACACCAACCCCCTCATGGATAAGCTCTATGCCGATTATGTCAAGGGCAGGAACCATGAGATGCTCCACGTTCACTATAAACATAACTGAGTCATTGTGCACGGTTTGCGCATGAGTCGGTAACATAGGAAGTGAATTTCACAGAAATTAACTTTCACAGAAATTAACTTTCACAGAAATTGACTTTTCATAGAAACAGACTTTCACTCCGTCCGAATTTGATTTCGGACGGAGTGAATTTTTATCCGGAGTGAGCTTTTTATGAGAAACGGGCTGCTTAAAGTTCTTATTCTGCTCGATGATACCGGAATTCGTGAGTTAAGTGACGGAAAATCGGTTGAGGGCAAATTCTATGAGTTTCTGCTGTATGTCGATTATAACTACAACACGAACGATACGCCGAGCGCAAGTCTGTATATTGCGGCCGAATGATTGCGCAGAGGTCGTGCGGCCGGTGAAACACACGATGAAGTGCTGAAACGAATTTTCATGGTAATGTAAAATAATAAACATAGCAGAAAGGACAGTTCGCTGTCCTTTTTTGCATTTTTGATGAAGACGGGGGTTGAAAAAACAACTTGAATGGTATAATATAAAGAACAGAAAATACTCGGACGGAGGTAATTCCGAAATGAAATTAACCAAAGAAAACTTCATGCTTTTTAACGATAATTGGGCCCTCGTCACAGCGGGCAGCCTGACGCATTACAACACGATGACGATAAGCTGGGGCAGTCTCGGCTGCATATGGAACGGTGAGAATTCGGCGCGCCCGATAGTTTCCGTTTATGTCAAACCCTGCCGCTATACGCATGATTTCATTGAAAACAACGAAATTTTTACGGTCACATTCTTTGATAAGAAATACAAGCCCGATCTTGGTATTCTCGGCAGAGAGTCCGGACGCGACGGTGATAAAGTTGCAAAAACGTCACTCACTCCGATTGCGGTTGGCGGCAGTGTCGGCTTCAGGGAAGCGGACACAACAATAGTTTGCAGAAAAATATATAAACAGGATTTTGATACCGCAAACATGCCGAAGTCGGTGATTGAGGCTTATTATCAGACCGAAGCACCGCACACGATGTATATGGGTGAGGTGCTTGAAATAATCGAAAAGAAATAAGAAACATACGGATAAGGACAGAGCTGCCCTGCAATAATATCTGCGCCGGCAACCGCGGCGATACTAATCATGAAAGAAAGAATTGCTGATAAAGATTGGAATTTTACACCGCTTACACATGAATACTTTCATTGCGGCGGAAAAACGGGAGTGCTGCTTCTGCATGGCTTCACAGGTACTCCCGCAAACATGCATTCAATTTGGAGATGTCTTGAAGCCGACGAACAGGAATGCCGCTTGAATACAGCGGTCGAAAACGAAAACGGATACACAATTTATGCTCCGCTGCTTTCGGGTCACGGGACAAATCTGCGGAACATGCGGAAATCATGCGCACGGGAATGGATAGATGATGCGTTAAAGGCTTATGACCGATTGACTGCGGCGGGATGCGAAAAAATCTATGTCGCCGGGTTAAGCATGGGCGGGCTGCTTGCTGCAATTGTTGCCTCCGAAAGACGAGTTGACGGCGTAATTATGATCTGCGCACCGGCGAAGATGAAGCTTTATCTGCATATTTGCAGAGTTATTTCGCTTGCGGTGCCTTATATTATAACGGGTGAACCTCACTGGCAGGAGGATGAGGAAGCGCAAACTTATATGGGCATGGCCACAGCAAGAATTTCCGATTTGAATAAAATACGCCGCCGTGCAAACAAAGCGGTTTCGAAAGTAACTGCACCGCTGCTCGTAATTCAGTCGCGAGAGGATAATAAGGTTGCGCACGGCAGCGCGGAACGGATTCTTCGGAGTGCAGAATCAGCCCAAATTGCGGAAGCTGTATTTTTTTCGGGTGCGAAGCACGGAATAACATACAGCAACAAGAGGGGTGAGGCGGCCGAATGTGTAAAAAACTTCATTGCAGCGCAAGATTCGTGGGGATAAAAATGCGCCTTTTGAGAGCTGCCGACTGTGCCGAATTTGCAAAAAAAGCGGAATTTACGAATATACTTTTTAATATAACGAACGAAAAGAGGGCAAAAAGGGGTTATAAACGTCGAAAGGAAATTGCAGCATTCCGGGAGGGGTATGAACAATACAGAAGGCAATGCGGCGTAAAAAGGGGCGGAAAGAAAAATGGAAAAAGGTGTTGACAAAAGCTTGCGGGGGAGGTATAATAGCAAAGCTGTCGGACGAGAGGGACAAGCGAGCGAAACCGAGGTGAGAGCCGAGGGGTGCGAACGGAAGTGAGCGGCGCGAGCGAGTCAAGAGGAAGGCAGCCCGGTGAGAGGACGGAAGTTCTGGAACCGGATGTTCCTTGAAAACCGTATAGTGAACCAAGAAGAGATGCTCGAGAGAGCAGATCAAGCGCAAACAAACAAAAGTAATTTTGAGACGACCGGCGGTCTGTCGGATGACGAAGTCGCGAGACAGACGCAAAAGAAAGAAGAGCAAAAGCGCGAGCTTTTAAAGGATTTTAACTCAAGAGTTTGATCCTGGCTCAGGACGAACGCTGGCGGCGTGCTTAATACATGCAAGTCGATCAGTGCGTTTAGAACAAGTATGAATTTAGGTTTAATAGTGCTTGTGTTAATTGCTGCATCATTACTTAATGTTGTTATATATGTTATTTTAGATAAAAAATCAGGAAGAAGACCTTCCTCAATAAAGAGAAAAGCACAATATAATAAGTCAATTAAAAAAGCAAAGCCTAATGTTTATGCAAATGGTGCAAGACATAAATGTGCTATATGTGGCAGAACAGAATTAGATGATCCTACATTAACATTTAGATATTGCTCAAAATGTTCAGGAAATAAGGAATATTGTCAGGAACATTTATTTACACATGAACATAAATAAGAACTATGGTTTATGATTTGTGTGAAGTGTGATTTATAATGCAATGACTAGGAATTAATGCTATATCCTGTTGAAATGTAGCAGGTCCAAACATAAAAAAATGAAACGTAAAAAATATTAAAGGAATAAATAATATGCAGGAACAATTTAGCAGAAGTGCAGGCGTGTTAATGCCTGTTAGTAGTTTACCGGGCCCATACGGAATCGGAACTTTTGGGAAAAGAGCTTATGAGTTTGTAGATAACTTAGTTAAAGCAAGACAGAAATATTGGCAGGTGTTACCTCTTGGACCTACAAGTTTTGGAGACAGCCCTTATGCTTCTTTTTCTGCTTTTGCGGGAAATCCATATTTTATAGATTTAGATATGTTGATAGAAGAAGGACTTTTGACTAAAGAATTTGTTGACAGTAAAAGATGGAATATTGAAGACCA
>OLQA01003347.1_pt1 | contig 11492 bp, 10 predicted proteins | sample 1673151 | NCBI WGS metagenome assembly OLQA01 (sample SAMEA3136760, study PRJEB25190) | human gut metagenome | biome: human gut; feature: human-associated habitat; material: faeces | place: Austria | collected 2013 | reverse complement strand
CGAAAACTCTGCTCGGCGCGCAGCATTCCGCTGGTGTAATAACGTTCGGCGGTCGGATAAAAGCCCGTTTTTGCACGTGCTTCAAGTTCTGTATAACTTTCGGGAAGAATGGGCAAATCGGTACTGCCGTAATAAATATGCAGCATGTTGCCGCGGGTCATGCCGTGCCGTATCAGAGTCAGCTTCATCGTTGAAAAACTCCTTTCGCTATTTTAACCTTTCGGGAAGTCCGCAAAAAAGCCTTATCACGCTGTCTGCTTTTGCCGCAGCCTTTGCAAGGGCCGCACCGTGCAGCTCGCGCCAAAGGCGATCCTTCTCGGAGAGAGGAACAACGCCGCAGCCGATTTCGCGCGCAATGAGTGCAGTCGGTTTTCTTTCGGACAATGCGAACAGCGGTGCAAGAAAATCATCGTCAAGCCGTTTGACTGCCGCGTCAAGGTCGGCATATTCGGCGGCAATTTTTTGAGTCAATGCTTCAAAATGAATGTAAACACTGCTGTTCCCGCCGATAACGGAATCGAAAACATTTGCTTCGGGGCACTGTGCGGCGGCAAGGTCGAGGACAGCGGCGGCATTGAACCCAAGCCGCTGCACGGCATAGGTCAGCTTGCCCTGATATGCGCCTCCGATAATCAGCGTCAGCCCGCCGCACTTATCAATTTCATATATTTCGTTTGAGTTCATATAAATACCTGTTTCAGCTGTTTTTATCGATTCAATTGCTTTAATCCGTTCACATGCGGCCAAACAGAAGCAGTGCCGCAATGCCCGCAAGCTCCGCAAGTGTAAGCGAAAAGCCTGAAATATCTCCGTTCATGCCGCCGAGCTGCTTTTTTTCGCGCAGAATGCAAATCCAATATACCGCAACAGCCGCAATCGGCGCAAAACCGACTTTGCCGCAGAGCAGCGGGGGAAATGCAAGAAAGAGTGCGAGCTGAACAAAGAGCGAAACGACGGAGGCCGCGCTCCGAACAGCTCCGCTGTACTGGCTCGTTTGCATCGGCTTCAGCGTTTGAACCGCAATCCCGGAACAGGCGCGTGTGCAGGCGGGCAGAACCGCAAGCGTCAACAATGCTTTGAAATCGAAAGATTCGAATGAGAAAAAAAGACTCCATTGTGCGGCGGCGAGCAGAATCATGCATATGACGGCGAACGAGCCGCAGTGGGAATCCTTCAGTATGCGCTGCCGGGTTTCAAGATCGCGCCGCGAAAGCACAGCATCGCAAACGTCCATGAACCCGTCAAGATGCAGAAAGCCGGTCACAAGCCACGGCAAAGCGCAAAGAATCAATGCGCGAACGGCAGAGGGGAAATTGAGAGCCGTGCAAAGGCGAGCGACCGCAGCCCAAATTGCGCCGACAATAAGCCCGATGAGCGGCAAAAAGCCGAGCATTCTGCCGCGTGCAGCTTCATCCCAGCGCCTGAAGGGACAGGGGATTGCAAGAAACATGCCCCATGCCATAAAAAAACCGTAAATAAACAACTTCATAACAATAAAATAAAAAGAAACAAACAGTCACTGTATGCGCGTTCAGAACGTCGGAACATCTCGAAGAAACAACGCATTTCCCTTTATAGTTCGCGTGATTCCCGACGAGGCTTCAACCACAATATCGAATTCGGAAGCAAGCTGTCTGCAAACAAAAGCCAATGCTCGGCGGTAGCTTTCGGTAACAGCGTCATATTGCATTCCGTCACGAAAAATGTCATCGCATACACATACAAAATGCATTGCTGCGTTTGCAATTTCCGACAGTTCGGCCGCAACACGTTCCCAGGCTGCAAAATCAACGGAAAAATCGGCATTTTGTGCAGGCGGGGGGAACATTTCGTTTGCAAGCAGAGCCGTCACACTGTCAAAAAGTACGCAGCCTCCGCGAACCGATGCGGAAAAAGCGGAGGTATTTCGGCCGCATTCGATGGTTTCAAAGCCCCAACCGGCTCGCGCTTCAAGGTGGCGCGCAATGCGCTTTTCGTCTTCCGAATCGGAAGGTTCCATCGTTGCCCAATAGTACGCAGGGCAGGAGCCGCGCGCCGCAAGCATCCTTGCAATGCGCTGAGCCGCCATGCTTTTTCCGCTTTTGCTTCCGCCGACTATGAGTATTTTCATTTTCGCTCCCGAGTTTTCAAACGGTCTTAACGCAGAACGCCGATTCGTTTCGAATGTTTTCAAGGTAGTTATCGTTGATGCGGGCTTCCTCAAAGGTTGCCATATCGTTCATTGCCGCACAGGCGGCGCGCATGACCTGAAAAGCAACAGGGCAGCCGCTGCCCTCGCCGAGCCGCATGTTGAGATTAAGCCATGGTTCCATGCCAAGTTCCGCCGCCGCGGCACGATAGCCGATTTCATATGAAGCATGGGAAAGAAAAACAAAGTCGCGCACCGTTTTGCAGAGCCGAACTGCCGCAAGTGCAGCAGTAACGGAAATCAGTCCGTCCGCAACGGCGGGAAGGCCGAATAGTGCACAGCCGATGAATGCGCCTGCCATTGCGGCGATATCAAATCCGCCGACCTTTGACAGCACGTCCAAAACATCCGCTCCGTTGGGTTTATGCAGCGCGACCGCATCTGAAATGACACGTTTTTTCAGTGCAAATCCCTCGTCCGTAAGCCCGCTTCCGCGCCCGGTGACGCTTTCAACAGGGAGATTCAGCAGGCAGGCAAGCACAGCGGCGGATGTTGTTGTGTTGCCGATACCCATTTCGCCTATGCCGAGTGCATCCGCGCCCGAGTTGTGCGCACGCTCGGCTGCCTCGATTCCGATTGCAAGGGCATCGACAGCCTGACTGCGCGTCATTGCGGGCTGCTTTGAAAAGTTTGCGGTGCCCAACCCCAGTTTGCGGTCAAGAATGGTTTCGGGAACACTGTCGGAATTTATGCCGACATCGATAACTTCAACATCAATGCCGAAGTCCCGCGCGATTGCGGACATGCCGGTTTTGCCGCGAGTCATATTTATTGCCTGCGCAAGCGTCACGCACTGCGGGGTTGAAGCAACGCCCTCGGCAACTATTCCGTTATCGGCTGCGAACACAACTATGCGTGTTTTTTCTATGCGATTGCACACGCGCCCTGTAATTCCCGCAAGTCGGACGGAGATTTCCTCAAGTGCTCCGAGGCTTCCCGGAGGCTTTGCGAGTTTGCTCTGCCTTTCCTTTGCGGCAGCTTTTGCAGCCGAGTCGGCTGGGCGAATGCGGGAAAGCAATGCTTTCAGTTCGGTTTCGTTCATAAGTTCAATCCACTGTATATATTTTGCATATCATGAATTATTTACTCAAAAAGCCGTTTTCAACCAGCCAAACAACGGACGGCGCGGCAGTCATGTTTTCAATCGTAAAGGTTGCATCCGGAGATTTTCGGATGATATATTGAATCGTTTCCCGCATCGGAATATTTCCGCTGCCGAGAGGATTGTGAAGATCGTCCCCGCCGAAATTGTTGTGCAGGTGAACATGCATAAGCTTCGGTGCGAATCGGTCGATCCAATGCGGCAGCGGGATTTCGGAAACGCGGCTGTTTGCATGCCCGATATCAAGGCAAAGCCCAAAGCGCGAATCGTTCACTCCCTCGGCAACCGCCGCTGTGATTTCCGGTTCGGGTTCCATAACGTTTTCAAGCAAAAAACTCATATCGTTCGGTGCGTTTTTCAGAAAAACACGCCAAAACTTAACGGATTCGTCAATGAAATACTCTTTATAGTAAACAAAAGGTATGAATCCTGAATGAAAAACAATTCGTTTTGCTCCGATAACATCCGCCGCAAACAGTGCTTGGTCAAATCGCCGCCGAACAACATCGCGAACAAGCGGATCTATTGCACACGGAGAAAGCTCCGCAAATGGGGCGTGAAGCAGCAGCCGCAGACCGCAGCCCGATTCGGCAGTAAGCTGCGAAACGCGGCGAAAATGCGCCGCACTGTCCGTATCCATGTTCGGCGCATAGCAGAATTCTGCAATTTCAAGTCCCAGCGAGTGTTCCCGCGCAGCAGCAGCGCAGTCCTCCGCAATGGTTGAAACGAAAAGTTTTTTTGAAAAATCAAAAGTCATTTTGCATGTTGTAAGCTTGAGTCGGTTTGCATCCGTATCGGCACTGCATCCGCACTTTCTGCACCGCCGCAGCAGCGCGAACGGTGATGCATTCAAGATTACCCTCCGGACCGGTTCCTTCTGGCGTTGTAAATTTGACGCTGATGTTTTCCGGCGGAACGCCGAGAGCCTTGGCAAGGTTTGCACGCATTGCTTCGCGGAAGGGCGCAAGCTTCGGCTTTTGAGCCGTTATCACGGAATCGATATTCACAATTTCAAAGCCTGCCGAGCGAATGCGTGCAGCGGCCTCTTTTGCAAGCAAAAGGCTCGATATGCCGCGAAATGCTTCATCACTGTCGGGAAAATGCTGCCCGATGTCGCCGAGTGCGCATGCGCCGAGGAGGGCATCAATCACGGCATGAGCAAGTGCGTCCGCATCGGAATGCCCAAGCAGTCCGAGTTCAAACGGAATTTCAACGCCGCCGAGGATGAGCTTTCGCCCGGCTGCAAGGCGGTGGGTGTCTTCGCCGATGCCGATTCTGAACATATTACTTACCTCCGTTGCTGACAAAGCCGGGCTGTTTCCCGAGCGCGGCTCCGCAGAGGATCTTGCGGACACATTGCCCGAGGGGAGATTCCGCTCACTGCGTTTTGAAAGCAAAAACTCAAAATACGGAATATCGTCCCGCGTTGTGAGCTTCAGATTCTGTTTGCTGCCCGAAGAAAAATGCAGCTGTACTCCCGTTGAGCGGCAAAGGTCGGCATCATCCGTGAAGCTGCCGACGGCCGTGCTGTATGCATTCAAAAGAATATCTCTGCGGAAACTTTGCGGAGTTTGTGCCGCAAGAAGCCTGCTTCTGTCAAGCGTTTCTCCGGTATCGCCGAAACGAACGGTGTCCGCAACGGGCACGGAAGCAATGCCGCAGCCGTATTGCTCTGCGGCACGCAGGCTGGCTTTAATGGTTTCTCTGTCAACAAGGCAGCGGGCACAGTCGTGAACGGCGGCGATCGTGCCCGATGCAGCGCGGACGGCATTGAATACTGACTCCTGCCGCGTTTTCCCGCCGCGAACGATTTTCACGGGGTAAGGTGCGGAATTTGCCGCTGTAAGTGCAATTTCCTCCGTGTCGGGCGAAACGGCAATAACGGCTTCGTCGGCAATTCCGCAAAAAGCTTCAACACAAAGCTCGACGGGTGTTTTGCCGCAAAAACGCATCAGCATTTTGTTTTCGCCCATTCGCGATGATGAACCGGCCGCAAGCAGAATTGCGGATACTGTAGTTTTATCCATGCTGTTTCGTGCCTCTTTCGGCTGCGGTGTCAATCTGCATCGGTATTCAAACTGTCTTCAATGATTCTGTACATGCTGTCCGCTTCCTCTTTGCGAACGGTTTCGCGCACGGCAAGTACTTCGGCCGTCAGCCGTTTTGCGCCCATGCGAACGCTGATTATGTCCCCCGGGTTAACATCGGCTGCGGGCTTTGCAACTTTGTCATTCACCGTTACCCGTCCCATGGAACAGGCTTCGTTTGCAACGGTTCTGCGTTTGATAATTCGCGAAACCTTAAGGTATTTATCAAGTCTCATCAGGTGCTCCTCTTTAATGATTATTCTTTAACATAGTCTTTTCCGACGGATGCGATAAGGTCTTTGTCATACACAATATCGTTGTCATCCATCCATGTATCAAGCAGCTCGTCCCATGCTTCGGTATCGCTTGTCGCTTTGACGATCGCCGTTACTTTGTCAATCACATCAGCAAGCTTAACTTCGCCGGGCGTTTCGTCCGCACCGCGGCAAATGATATGCAGGCTGCCGTCCGTGTCGGTGAACACATCCGAGTATTCACCGGGCTTAAGCAGCGAATAAATCTCCTTGACGGTTGAACTCCAGTCACCCTTTGAGGAGCTGTGTTTTGTTGAAATCAACTGCCCCTTTGTGCGGAAGGTTTCGCAGCCCCCGTAACTGTCGCTGCCCGCAACGTATTCGTTCTCTGTATACTTGAGCATGACCTGAGCAAAGTCCGCTCCGCCTTCAAGCTCGGCAAAGGCCTTGTCGATTTTTGCACGATAGGGCTCAATGAATTTGTTGTACATTTCATCACATTCAGCCTGAAGCGTTTTGTAATCCGAAATCAGCTGCGCAATTCGCTCGGAATTTGCGCCGTCACCGTTCAAGGCATCCGTAAAAAGCAGGGATGTGCATTCTTCACGCAGCGAATCAAGCTGTTCGTTCTTTTTTTTGTAGTCATCGCCGAGTTCGCCTTCGGGAATAACAACAATATCCATGATTCGGGAGTATCCCTCCGGAACAACAAGCGCGGGCGCGGCATCATCGTAGATACCGCAGTATTTTTCAAAGTACTCTTCGTTATCTTTATACTGCCCGGGATTGGAGGCATAAAGCTCCTTATCCGATTTCAGCTGCTTTTCGTACCAATCGGCAATGTCTGCATCCGTCACGGAAAAATCTTTGCAAACATACTCCTTGTATGCTTCGATAAGCGCCGTGTTGCGCAGTTCGAGTTTATATTCCTCGCAGTATTCATCATAGGTCATGGTTTTGCCGGTGTAATATTCGGAAAGCTCCGCAATGGCGGCATCGAAATACTGCTGAACAGTCTTTGAATCGTCCTTGGCATTGGATTCTTCGGCAGTTTTCATATACTCATCATATATCTTTTTAAGTTCGGTTTCCGCCTGTGCATCGGATTCCGCAATCTGTTCATCGGAAAGTTTAAATCCCTCCTCCTTTGCCCGATACAGAACCACCATATCCTTAACAAGATATTCAAGCACCCAATCGCGGAATTTTTGCAGCTCCTCCTCGTTGCTGACGGGATCATAGCCCATTTGTTCCATGTATGAAAGATATGAGTCGAAGGCAGCCGTATAGAGGGCGTAGCTCACGGTTTCGTCCCCGATGGATGCGACTGCAGCGGTCTTGTCGTTCGGAACACCGTTTTTGTCGTTATTATTGTTCTTGCATCCGCTGAAGCAGAACAGAAAAGCTGCTGCTGCAATAAAGCAGACAACACGCATGAATGTCGAAGTTTTTTTGGAAAAGCCGGCGAAAATGCTTCCGCATCCCGATCCTGCCGCGGCTGAGCAGCCGGGCTTGCGGCGGTCGTTGTTTGTTGCGGTCATAGTGTGTGATTCCTCCGTTCTGAGTTTTGGAAAAACGGAACCCCCTGATTTTTGATTAACGATTATTCAGAGCATTCCCGAAAATCAATCGATATCGGAAGCAGCGAAAACCGAGGCTTTGCTGCTGACGCTTAAGAACTGCCGAAAACTGCACATTAATTCTGCCGCCGGCAAGCGGTGCGCCGAGAGTATCCATTCCGCTGTCTATTATACAGCATTCAGCCCCGTTTGCCAATGAGTGCGGGAATAAATCACATTTTTCCGCCGAAGGGACACATTCGGTGCCAAAATCACGGTTTCTCGTGCCCGAATCGCGGAGCCGATAAAAACAGACAGCAAAAACAAGTTGAATATAATTTTAATAAAAACTCTTGCCCAAATCGAGGTGAATGCTGTATAATACGATTGATATTTTATGTACATGCGCAAGCAGGAGCATTCTGTGTCTGCCGCGCATGATCCGACGGTGCCTGCTGCATTGTTCGGGATAAGGAGAAAGCATTGACTCGAAGGAAATTTTCAATATTTACCGCTTTGTTCGCTGCACTGATCGCTTTTGCGGCTGTTCTTCCCGTTTCGACGGGGTTCGCCGCAAATGCGCAGACTGTTCAGGGCAATTCCGCCGAAATCACCGTTCTGCCCGCAAAAAACGGAACGGACGCAGCAAGCATTTCGGCAAACCCCGCATTTTTGTCCGGTCCCGGCCAGGTCACCGTAAGCATCACGCTTCGCAACCCGGGCGGTGCTGCGGGACAGGGGCTGGATGATACCGCAACAGGTTCCCTGATAAAGGAACCGTCGGATCCCACTCCGACTCCGACATCCGAACCGACACCCGAACCCGAGCCGTCAACTCAGCCCGGCGGCGGTGTGTACACAAATGTTTCAATAATCAACACATACGGCGTTTCTTTCAACACTTCCGATGTTCCCGCAGGGGAATCGCGCACATTTACCGGCACGATGAACGTCACCCAGGAACAAATCGGAGAGACGCTTCGCTTCACCGTTGCATGGTTCGATACGGCAACCCAAACCGCAGGTTCGCGTGAGTTGACCCTTGTCATTTCCCGTGCGGATACGGCTTATCTTAAGCTTTCGCGCAGCGTTGACAAATCGATTGCTTCGGCGGGTGATATTGTCAAATTGACATATACAATGATAAACACAGGCGCCAAGAATCTCAACAGCATTATCCTTGTTGATAAGAATGTTGCCGGCACACAGGCAATGCTTCCCGCATTCAGCCTTGCCCCGGGCGAGAGCCGCGTATTCACTTACGAATACACAATGCGCACATCAACCGTAACGAGCAAGCCGACCGTATCGTTTGTTCCCGAGGGTTCAACAAATGCCCTGTCGGTAACGCTTTCGGGGCTCACCATCGGCCTTATAAATGCGCAGCTCACCAAAACGGTCGAAATCGGCACACCCACACCGGACGGCGTTGAATTCACACTGTATCTGACCAACAACGGCAATCAGAGCCTGAATTCTCTCACCGTTACGGATGATCTCGGAACCGTTGTTCAAAGCGGTTTCAGCCTTGCAATCGGTGAGTCGAAAACCATCAAATATTTCGTCAGAAACCCCGAAGCCGTTCGCTATGTTGTGTTCAACATCACCGGCGTTTATTCGTCCGGCATCGTGTTTAAGGACAACACAAAGAGCTACACTGTTCGCCCTTACATCGATCCGACAACTCTCGGCCTTGAGTTCCGCGCGGAAGTTCGCACTCAACTCAATCGAGAGAATATCATTGGGCTGACTTTCACCGTCACAAACACGGGAAGCACTCCCTACACCGATGTTGTCCTGACCGAAAAAGAACTGGATTATGAAATTCACAAGATTGCCGTTCTTGAACCCAACTCCGGCGCACAGTCATTCAATATCGATCTTAACGTCGGCGGAGAAAGAGATCTTGTGTTCTTCCTGACGGCTCTTGACGCTTCGGGCAACACGCACATGTTTGAGGCGCATCTGACCGCAAAATATATCGATGCCGAAGGCACCGTTCCGAACGAACCCCCGGCAACGGGCGGGGTCACGGTCGTTGACGATCCGAATATCGGCAGCAAGCTGGACGGAATGCTCACAAAAACGGGAAGTGCGCTGAAAGTATGGTACAGTATTCTTATCATTATTGCGGCAGTTGCGCTTATCGCGATCATTGCCCTTGCCGCTGTTGAAATTTACAAGCGCAAGAACGGCGGAAACGCAAAAAAAGCACCGCGCAGACGCGCACAGGAGGACGATGAAGACTGATAAGGCTGATTAAAAACCAAGGCTGAGCGGTCGATTCATTCAACTGCACCGCTTCAGCTTAAACAAGTGACTGTTTATATAACCCGCGCCGGCGGGCGGCTCAGAACGGGTTGCCTGTTGAGCTGCGGGTTTTATAATTTGCCGATAAACGGCATCGGTGAACCGAACCGTGCGGCGGACAACAATTCAAAACAGAGGAAAACAAAGGAGAATAAGGTATGCCGAACACTCAATTCATTACCCTGCTCATCATTACGGTTTTCAGCCTGTTGGCGGGAATCGTTTCGGCTGTTGTTTTATTTGGGCAGCTGAATGCAAAAAAACGCGAACGCGCAGAGCTTGAGCGCAGATTGGAAAATACGGTCGGTGCCGCAATGAACTCCTCCGTCGGCAATGCATCGGCGGAACTTGAACGCAGACTTCAGGACAGGCTGAAGGAGCTTTCGGACGCACTTTATCGATACAACGAACAAACAAAGAATGATTATGAACGATTTAAAAATGCTTTAAACGAAAGCATTGCTTCTTCGATGCGTGAAACCGCTTCCCGCCTTGCGGAGGCACAGACAGCGGCGGCAGAAAGAATCTCCGCGGAACAGAAAGCGTTTTCGGAAAAACTGAATACCGAACAAAACGCGCTTTACGAAAGGCTCTCTTCCGAACAGAAGTCGCTTTCCGACAGGCTTGCCGCAGGGCAGGATTCCTTCGAAAAACAGATTTCGGACAGACTTGCTGCTCAGAATACTCTGCTGAAAACACAGGCGGAGCAGGCGGAAACGCGCAATAAGCATTTTGAAACGGTCTGCACGGAAAAACTGGCGGCAATGGATGCGAGCGTGAAGCTCATGACGGAACGCAACGAAAAGCAGCTTGATGCAATTCGCGGTGTTGTTGACGAAAAATTGCAGGAGACGCTCACGAAGCAAATCTCCGAAAACTTCAAGCTTGTTGATGAACGCCTTAAACAGGTCTATCAGGGGCTCGGAGAAATGCAGACGCTTGCAAGTGGAGTGGGTGATCTTAAAAAGGTTCTTTCAAATGTCAAAACACGCGGCACGCTCGGCGAAATTCAGCTCGGCGCAATTCTCGGCGAAGTTCTTGCGCCGGAACAGTACGAATGTAATTTTGACGCCGGAAAACAGAATAATGAGCGCGTTGAATTTGCAATAAAACTTCCGAATGACGGCGGAGAAGCGGTTTACCTTCCCGTTGACAGCAAATTCCCTGCGGATATTTATTCCAAACTCTGCGATGCGTATGATTCCGGTGAGGATGTTGCCGCTGCGCAGAAAAACCTGCGTGAAGTTCTTCTGAAATGCGCGAAGGATATAAAGGAAAAATACATAAATCCCCCGCGCACAACGGATTTTGCGATCATGTTCCTGCCCACGGAGGGACTTTATGCCGAAGCGGTGCGGCTCGGGCTTATCGAAGAGCTGCAAATGCGTTTCCGCGTTAACCTTTCCGGTCCTTCAACCATGGCGGCGCTGCTTAACAGCCTGCAAATGGGGTTCCGAACGCTTGCAATACAAAAACGCAGCAGCGAGGTTTGGGATTTGCTCTCTCAGATAAAAAGAGAGTTCGGAAAGTTTGACGATGTGCTCAGAGCAACGCAGAAATCGCTTGAAAAGGCGCATAATGACCTTGAAACGCTTGTGGGTGTTCGCACAAGGCAAATTTGCAGAACCCTCAAAAAGGTTGAAACCCTTCCCGAAACCGATCCCACCGGGGAATATAAAACCCTTGCGGAAGCTTTGATAAATGCGGATGACGGCGAAAACTGATGCGTTTTCGGTCGATTGCGGGTGAAGCTCAGCCGGAATAAAGCGGGTTCAGCTTTATCGGCGGGTACGGAATCGCGGCGAGAGTCGGAACGGGGTTTGCATAATCAAAGTTTGGGTTGAAATACCTGTCGCCGCAAAGCAGTGTTTCGCGATATACGTCATAACAGCGCAAAAGATTGGCTTTGCCTGCATTGGCATAATCATTCGGAAGTCTGCCCGATAACCGCGCCTTTGCAAACGGAGTGAAGCAGTTTGAAAGACCTTTTCG
>OLQA01003345.1_pt1 | contig 11501 bp, 8 predicted proteins | sample 1673151 | NCBI WGS metagenome assembly OLQA01 (sample SAMEA3136760, study PRJEB25190) | human gut metagenome | biome: human gut; feature: human-associated habitat; material: faeces | place: Austria | collected 2013 | reverse complement strand
ACAGACGGTAAAAGCCCTCCAAACGGCCCTGCTGCTTGCAGGCGCCGGCGGCGGTGACGGAGGCCACATACGGGGGAACGCCGCCCAGCTGGGCCAGGCGGAAGCTGTCGTACCGGGCACGGGCGGCACGGTATTGACCGCAGACGCACAGATACAGCAGCGCCGCCGCCGGGGCGGCAAAGGGCAAATTCGGACAATTTTCCAGAAACAGGCACCAGGCGCTGTCCGCCAGGGCCACCAGGCCGCACAGCAGCGCCGCCGCCGGGGCGGTGACCCGGCCATGGCGCAGATGCTCCCATGCCTCCTGCCACAGGTGGGGGCACAGCAGCAGGCACAGGATCAGCAGCCCTGCCGGGATGCCGCAGCGCAGCCACACATGGTCGTACCACCCCTGGGACAGCACATCCAGACCGTCAATAACGGCCACGATGACCGTCGGCAGGGCGGGCAGGGCCAGCAGCATGCGCTGCCGGTGGGTCCGGGCGCACTGCCATTTGGCCTCCCGGGCGGCGTCGTCCATGGTGGGCTCCGGCTCCGGCGGTTCCTCCGGGGCGTCCGTGGGCTCCTCCAGATCCCGGGCGGGAATGCGGTCCCGGACCCACTGAACGGCGGCGGACAGACGCTGCTTCAGAGGCGTCCGTTCCGGCAGAACGGCGTCCTCGTCGTCCTCCTCCGGATCCAGGCCGGGCTCGTCGGGGTCCTCCTGCCGGGCCTGTATCCGGCGGCGCAGCTTGTCCAGGGGATTCTCCCGGGGGGGAGGGGGCGTGTCGTCCGGGCGGTATTCCGGCTCGGAAACGGGCTCCGGTCCGGCTTTCGGTTCGCTTTCCGGCTCCGGCTGAGGCTCCGGGGCCGGGTCCGGTATGGGCTCCGGGTCAGGCTCCGGTATGGGGGAGGGCTCCTCCGCAGGCGCACCGGAGCCAAACTCCTCCAGTATCTCGTCTACGGTATAGTGCTCCTCCGGCGGCGTGGGCCGCATGTCTTGCTTACTCATAGAAGCTCCTTGCTGTTATCCCCGGCGCTGGCGCACGGCCTCGTACAGCAGAATGGCTGCGGCCGCCGACGCGTTCAGGGAGGAAATGTGCCCCTTCATGGGGATGCTGACCAAAAAATCGCAGTTTTCCGCCACCAGGCGGCTCATGCCGTCGCCCTCGGAGCCGATGACGATGGCCGCGGGACCCTTCAGGTCGGCGCTGTACAGGTCCGTGGAGGCCCCGGCGGCGGTGCCGAAGATCCATACGCCCTGTTTTTTCAGGTCCTTCAGGGCGGAGGTGAGGTTGGCCACCCGGGCCACCGGCAGATAGCTGACGGCTCCGGCGGAGGTCTTGCCCACGATGGCGGTGAGGCCGGCGGACCGGCGCTTGGGGATGATGAGCCCGTGGGCCCCGGCGCACTCGGCGGTGCGGAGGATGGCCCCCAGATTGTGGGGGTCGGAGATCTCGTCGCACACCACCAGCAGGGGCGGCTCCCCCTTGGCGGCGGCGCTGTCCAGAATGCTCTGGATGCTGACGTATTCCCGGACGGCGGCCAGGGCGATGACTCCCTGGTGGGCGTGGGTGCGGCTCATGGCGTCCAGCTTCCGCCGGTCGGCCTCCACCACAACGACCCCGGCGTCCCGGGCCCGGGAGGCAATGTGGCCCAGGGTCTTGTCCGTTTCGCCCTTGGCCAGGTAAATTTTGTCGATGGCCGTTCCGGCCCGCAGGGCCTCGATCACGGCGTTCCGGCCCTCGATGATGCCGTCGGCCTCCGCCTGGGGCATGGGCCGCCTGTTTTCGTTGTCTTTCATGGCGCGATATCCTCGTTTTCGACGATTTTTCTTCAGTATACCATATTCTTCGGGCAAGATAAAGCGCCGGGGACACAAATTTTTCGCCATTTTTCCCGGCGGCCTTCCTTGTATCGGAGAGAAAAATGTGGTATGATAAGTTATTAAATTCGGAAAGTGCCGCCTATTTTACGAAAACGGGCGGCTGGGAGGTTTCCATTGGACAGAAAGCAAGTTCTTCTCGACGACGGGCAGATGGCCCGCCAGCGGGAGTTTACCGAGAAAATACACGATATCCACCGGGCCCGGGGCCGGACGCCTCTGGCGATGGTGGACACCTTCGGCTGCCAGCAGAACGTGGCCGACAGCCAGCATATTCTGGGGATGCTGCGGGATATGGGGTGCGATTTCACCGACGATCCGGCCCGGGCGGACATTGTGGTCATGAATACCTGCGCCATCCGGGACCATGCGGAAAAGCGGGTTTACGGCACCCTGGGCGCCCTGACCCACACGAAGAAGGCGAACCCGGAGCAGATCATCTGCCTGTGCGGCTGCATGGCCCAGCGGCCGGAGGTGGCCCGGAAGGTCCGGGAGAGCTATCGCCATGTGGACCTGGTGTTCGGGCCCCAGGCCCTGTGGAAGTTCCCGGAGCTGCTGTACCGGGTGTATACCCGCCGGGGCCGGGTGTTCTCCGTGGAGAACGAGCACGGCTCCATTGCCGAGGGCATGCCCGTGGTCCGGGAGGGCCGGGTTCGGGCGTGGGTGTCCATCATGTACGGGTGCAACAACTTCTGCTCGTACTGCATCGTCCCCTACGTCCGGGGCCGGGAGCGCAGCCGCTCCCCGGAGAAGATCGTGGAGGAGGTCCGCCAGCTGGCGGCGGAGGGGTATAAGGAGATCACCCTGCTGGGCCAGAACGTCAACTCCTACGGCAAGGACCTGCCGGAGCCCTGGGACTTTGCGGACCTGCTGCGGGAGCTGGACAAGATCGACGGCGACTACCTGATCCGCTTTATGTCGTCCCAGCCCAAGGACGCCAGCTATAAGCTGTTCGACACCATGGCCCAAAGCCGCCATGTGGCCCATCAGCTGCACCTGCCGGTGCAGTCCGGCTGCGACCGGGTGCTGCGGGCCATGAACCGCCCCTATGACCGGGCGAAATATCTGGACCTGATCGGCTATGCCCGGAAGGTCATGCCGGACCTGGTGCTGACCTCCGATGTGATCATCGGCTTCCCCGGCGAGACGGAGGCCGAGGCCATGGAGACCGTGGACCTGGTGCGGCAGGTGGAGTTCGACGCCCTGTTTACCTTCATCTTCTCCCCCCGGCCCGGTACGCCGGCGGCCAAAATGGACGACCCCGTTCCCCGGGCGGAAAAGCAGAAATGGTTCGATATGCTGTGCAATACGCAAAACGAGATATCCGCCCGGCTTCATGCCCGGTATGTAGGCCGGACCCTGCGGGTGCTGGTGGACGGCGAGACCGACGACGCCCGGTGGCCCCTGTCCGCCCGGACGGCGGGGGGACGGCTGGTGCACCTGGTGGGCAGCAGGGACGCCCTGGGCCAGTACCGGAACGTGAGGATCACCGACAGCAACACCTGGGCGCTGTTCGGGGAGATGGAATAATTCCCCCCTATTGAACGAAGTTTTGCACTTTTCAACAATGTTTTCCACTACCATTCGACAGATACGCCGCACATGCGGCAGAAAGCGCGGGTGAAACCATGGCGGAGCTGACCCCCATGATGAAACAATATTTGCAGATCAAGGAGCAGAATCAGGACGCCATCCTGTTTTTCCGGCTGGGGGATTTTTACGAGATGTTCGGCGACGACGCCCGGAAGGCGTCCAAGGAGCTGGACCTGACCCTGACCACCAGGGACAAGGATAAGAACAAGCCCTTTGAGGAAAAGGTGCCCATGTGCGGCATTCCCTATCACGCCTCCGACGCCTATATTGCCCGGCTTATTGCCAAGGGCTACAAGGTGGCCATCTGCGAGCAGACCCAGGATCCCGCCACGGCCAAGGGCCTGGTGGACCGGGACATTATCCGGGTGGTGACCCCCGGCACCGTCATAGACGCCGCCTGCCTGGAGGAGGGACGGTCCAACTTCTGCGCGGGGCTGTATCTGGACGACACCTGCGCGGGCTTCAGCGTGTGCGACATTTCCACCGGCAAGACCCACGTTACCGCCTTTCAGGGGCCCGACCGGGCGGAGCATCTGCTCAACGAGCTGGGCCGGTTTTCCCCGGCGGAGGCAGTGGTGAATCCGGCGGCATACCAGTGCGGGCCGCTGCTGTCTCTTTTGCAGGATAAGCTCCACTGCCATGTGGAGCGGCTGAGTGCCGGACGCTTTCAATTGCAGGAGGCGGAAAAGACCGTCCGCACCCAGTTCGGCGACGAGGCCGCCGGACGCCTGCCCAAGGGGAACCCCGCCGCGGCTTTGTCGCTGGGGGCGCTGCTGAGCTATCTCCACGAGACGCAGAAAACCGACCTGCGCCACGTGGACGACCTGGATTACTATCAGCAGGGGCAGTTTATGGAGCTGGACCTGACGGCCCGGCGGAATCTGGAGCTGACGGAGACCCTGCGCAGCAAGGAGAAAAAGGGGAGCCTCCTCTGGGTGCTGGACAAGACCCGGACCCCCATGGGCGGGCGGCTGCTGCGCAGCTGGCTGGAGCGGCCCCTGCTGTCCGTTACGGCCATCACCCGCCGCAGCGCCGCCGTGGGCCAGCTGGTGGACCACACCATGGTGCGGGAGGAGCTGGCCCTGGCCCTGTCCGGCATCGGCGACATGGAGCGGCTGGTGGGCCGCATTGTATACGGCACCGCCGGGGGCCGGGACGTGGTAGCCCTGAAAAACGCCATGGCGCGGCTGCCTCATGTGAAGGAGCTGCTGTCGGCCTTTGACCGGGGCCGCCTGGGGGAGCTGGCCCAGCTGGACACTCTGGAGGATCTGACGGACCTGATCGGCCGCACCCTGTGCGACGATCCCCCCTTCTCCGTCCGGGAGGGCGAGTTCATCCGGGAGGGCTTCGACCCGGAGGTGGACCGCCTGCGGGGCATTCTGCATGGCGGCAAGGGCATCATCGCCTCTATGGAGGCCGCCGAAAAGGAGAAAACCGGCATCCGCACCCTGAAGATCGGGTACAACAAGGTATTCGGCTATTACATCGAGGTGTCCAACTCCTTCAAGGACCAGGTGCCCGAGACATACATCCGCAAGCAGACCCTGGTCAACGGCGAGCGATACATCACCCAAGAGCTGAAGGACCTGGAGCACGACATCCTGTCCGCGTCGGACCGGGTATCGGCCCTGGAATATGAGCTGTTTACCCGGCTGCGGCAGGAGCTGAGCGGCCATGTGGCCCGGATCCAGGCGGCTGCCGCCGCCGTGGCGGAGGCGGACTGCCTGTGCTCCCTGGCGGCGGTGGCGGTGAAGAACAACTACTGCTGCCCGGCGGTGGACGAGTCCGGCGTTATCGAGATCCACCAGGGACGCCACCCGGTGGTGGAGGCCATGCGGCCCGACGCCCTGTTTGTGCCCAACGACACCTATATGGGCCGCACCCAGGACCGGGTGTCCATCATCACCGGCCCCAACATGGCGGGCAAGTCCACCTATATGCGCCAGGTGGCGCTGATGGTGCTCATGGCCCAGATCGGGTCCTTCGTCCCGGCCAAGGCGGCCCGCCTGGGCATTGTGGACCGGGTATTTACCCGCATCGGGGCCTCCGACGATCTGTCGGCGGGGCAGTCCACCTTTATGGTGGAGATGACGGAGGTCAGCGACATCCTCCATGCCGCCACGGACAAGAGCCTGCTGATCCTGGACGAGATCGGCCGGGGCACCTCTACCTTCGACGGTATGAGCATCGCACGGGCGGTTTTGGAATACTGCGCCGACCCCAAGCGCCTGGGGGCAAAGACCCTGTTTGCCACCCATTACCACGAGCTTACCGCCATGGAGGGCACCCTCCCCGGCGTGAAGAACTACAACATCGCCGTCCGGGCCCGGGGCGAGGAGATCGTGTTCCTGCGGAAGATCGTCCCCGGCGGCGCGGACCGCAGCTACGGCATCGAGGTGGCCAAGCTGGCGGGCCTGCCGGACGTGGTGGTGTCCCGGGCCAGAAAGATCCTCCGGCAGCTGGAGGAGGAGTCCGGCCGCCCGGCGGCAGCCCCCGCTCCCCGGGAGGACCAGGTGTCCTTTGCCGCCGTGGCCGAGAGCCAGGTCGTCGACCGGCTCCGCCGGACCCAGGTGGACTCGCTGACGCCCCTGGAGGCATTGCAGCTGCTGTATGAACTGAAAAAGAAGCTGACGTAACACGAAAGGACAACGCTATGCCTGATATTCAATGCCTGCCGCGGCATGTGGCGGATCTGATCGCCGCCGGCGAGGTGGTGGAGCGGCCCGCCAGCGTGGCCAAGGAGCTGCTGGAAAACGCCCTGGACGCCGGGGCCACCGCCATTGTGGCGGAGGTCCAGCGCGGGGGCCTCACCTATCTGCGCATTACGGACAACGGCTGCGGCATCGCGCCGCAGCAGCTGCCCACGGCGTTTCTGCGCCACGCCACCAGCAAGCTGCGCACGGCGGCGGACCTGGCCGCCATCGGTACCCTGGGCTTCCGGGGCGAGGCGCTGGCCGCCATCTCCGCCGTGTCCCGGGTGGATATCTTCACCCGGCAGACCGGGGCCCCGGCAGGGGCGTCCCTGCATCTGGAGGGCGGCGTGCCCGGGCAGGTGGAGGAGACCGGGTGCCCGGAGGGCACCACCATCTGCGTCCGGGACCTGTTTTACAACACTCCCGCCCGGATGAAGTTCATGAAGAAGGACAGCGCCGAGGGGGCCGCCGTGTCCGGCATCGTCCAGCACCTGGCCCTGAGCCATCCGGAGGTGTCCTTCAAGCTGCTGCGGGATGGAGCCGAGGTGCTCCATACCCCCGGCGACGGAAAGCTGCTGTCCGCCGTTTATGCGGCCATGGGCCGGGATTTTGCTCTGGGTCTGGAGGAGGTCCGGGGCTGCGGCGGCGACGTGCAGGTGGCGGGCTATGTGACCAAGCCTCTGAACGGCCACGGCACCCGGGGCCGCCAGCTGTTTTTCGTCAACGGACGGTTCGTCAAGAGCCAGCTGCTGTCCGCCGCCCTGGAGGAGGCATACCGCAACCGGCTGCTGAAGGGGAAGTTCCCCGGCTGCGTGCTGCATCTGACCCTGCCGGAGGATCGGGTGGACGTGAACGTGCATCCGGCCAAGACCGTGGTGAAATTCGTATCGGATAAAACCGCCTTCGATGCGGTGTACTATACCGTCATGGATGCCCTGGACGCGGCAGCTCGCCCCAAGGCCCCGGAAAAGGAGGAGAAGCCCTTCTACCGGACCATGACGGCCCAGGAGTTCCGGCAGCAGCAGAAGCCGGAGCCGGAGAAGCGCCCGCTGGGCAGCTATACCGCCCGTCCCGCCGCGCCGGTGTCCCGGCCTGCGGCGCAGCCGGAGGAAAGACCGGCCCAGACCATGGCGGTGCGGGACGTGGCCCCGGAGGCGGGCAAGCCCTTTACCGCGCCCACCGGCCGCCCCGGCGTCAGCTATCACATTACCCCGCCCGCCCCAAAGCCGGAGCCGGTGCGGGAGCCGGTACAGGAGACGGTGTCCCTGCCGGAGCAGGTGACCATGGAGCCACCCAGGGAGGCCCCCTGGCGCATTGCCGGCGAGGTGCTGCGGACGTATATCATCTGCGAGGATGAGCAGGAGAACGTGTGGCTCATCGACAAGCACGCTGCCCACGAGCGGGTGCGGTTCGACGCGCTGAAGGCCGCCACGGAGCCCATCATGTCCCAGACACTGCTGGAGCCCATGGCGGTGGAGCTGTCGCCGGAGGACTGCGCGGCGGTGCTGGAGCAGCTGCCCCTGCTGGAGCGGTATGGCTTCCGGTGCGAGGATTTCGGCGGCGCGGTGCTGGTGCGGGGGGTGCCCGCCGGGGTAGACGACCCCACCGGAGCCCTGGAGGAGCTGGCGGAGGACCTGCGGCTGAACCGGGCGGACCCGGACGCAGCCCGGGACAGCCTATTGCAGACCATGGCCTGCAAATCCGCCATCAAGGCCGGGATGCACACGGACCCTGCCGAGCTGCGGTGTCTGGTGGACAGGGTCCAGTCCGGGGAAATTCAGTATTGCCCCCATGGCCGCCCGGTGGCGGTGCGGCTGAGCAAATACCAGGTGGAAAAAATGTTCAAGCGGGCGTGACGCCCGGAAAGGAGCGGCCTATGGCCCCCAGGGTCCTGTGTGTGGTGGGTCCCACCGCCAGCGGAAAAACGAAAATGGCCGTGGCTCTGGCCCGGCGCTTCGGCGGCGAGGTGGTATCCGTGGACTCCATGCAGATTTACCGGGGCATGACCATCGGCACCGCCGCCCCCACGGCGGCGGAGATGGAGGGGGTGCCCCATCATATGATCGCCGTGGCGGATCCGGCGGAAAGCTGGTCCGTGGCCCGGTTCTGCCAGGCGGCGGACGGCTGCATCCGGGACATTCTGGCCCGGGGCCGGCTGCCGGTGCTGGCCGGAGGCACGGGGCTGTATCTGGACGCCCTGATCCGGGGTGACGACTTCGCCCCCGGCAGCCAGGGCGGCGAGGTACGGCTGCGGCTCCAGCGGGAGCTGCGGGAGCAGGGGCCGGAGGCGCTGCTGGAGCGGCTGCGGACCGTGGACCCGGAAACCGCCGGACGGCTGCACCTGCGGGATGAAAAGCGCATTCTCCGGGCACTGGAGATCTATGAGCAGACCGGGGAGCCCATGTCCCTGCGGGACAGGCGGGGACGGCAGCGTCCGGACCGGTACGAGGCGTTGTATATCGGGCTGAACTTCCGGGACCGGGAGGACCTGCGCCGGCGCATTGACCGGCGGGTGGACGACATGGTCCGCCAGGGGCTTTTGCAGGAGGTGCAGGCGCTTCTGGACAGCGGCCTGCCCCGGGATGCCACGGCCCTGCAGGCCATCGGCTACAGGCAGTTTCTGGCGGTGGCCGACGGCGCGGCCACCACGGACCAGGCGGTGGAGGAGGTCAAGCTCCGCTCCCGCCAGTACGCCAAGCGGCAGCTGACCTGGCTGCGGCGCAACCCGGATATCCACTGGATCCTCTGGGACCGGGAGCCGGATTTCCCGGCGGCTTTACAGAATGCGACAGATTTTCTCACAGCCCATGGCTTAGGATAAGGGCAGGCGGACAGCCGTCCGCACAAAGAGAAAAGGAGCATTCGTTATGCAGAAAAACAATCTTCAGGACATTTTCCTGACCAAGGTCCGCAAGCAGAGCCTGCCCGTTACCGTATTTCTGATGAACGGCTTTCAGCTGCGGGGCAGCGTCACCGGCTTTGACAGCTTCACCGTGGTGCTGGACACCGACGGCAGGCAGCAGGTGATTTACAAGCACGCAATATCCACCATCATTCCGGTTCATCCGGTGCCATTGAACGACCCGGGCTTGCCGTCGGAAGCGCAATAGCGCCGCCGCCCGACGGGGCGCACAAGCGCTTTGCCGCAGGCAAAGCCTTGGGCACGGAGAATTTTTGAGACATGCCCCGGCGCGCGGCAGCGCCCCAACACCATCACCCGGCCACCAAAGGAGGTTACGCCATGAAGTCCACCCGCGCATTCAAAATTCTGTCCATTGCCCTGGCGGCGGCGGTGGTGTTCTATTTTCTGGTCCAGGGGGTGCGGTATCTGACGAACCCCTACGCCACCACCCGGGTGTATACCAGCACCACGGAGGAATCCGTGGAGGCATCCGGCTGGCTGGTGCGGGAGGAGGAAGCCTTCCGCTCCGAGGCCGGGACCCTGAGCCATACCCGGGACGAGGGGGAAAAGGTGGGAAAGGGCCAGGTCATCGCTACCGCCTATGACAGCCCCGGGGCCCTGGAGGCCGTGGCCCAGATCCAGGCCAAGCGCCTGCAGCTGGAGCAGCTGGAATACGCCCTGTCCTCCTATCTGAACCCCGACGCCGCCCTGAAGCTGGACGGCTCCATTTCCGACGAAATCATGATCCTGCGGAAGAATCTTACCGGCGGGGACTATACCGCCGCCTCCGGCGACCTGTCCCAGCTGAAGGCCGCCATTGTCAAGCGCAGCCGGGCCTATACCTCCAGTCAGGAGATCAAAACGGAGATCGCTGCGGTGCAGGACGAGATCGACTCCTTGCAGGCGGGCCTTACCGGGGCCACGGATATCACCGCTCCCCGGGCGGGGACGTATTCCGCCGTGTGCGACGGGTATGAGTCCGTGCTGACCCCGGCGGGCCTGGGGGACCTGACTCCCAGCGCTCTGGACAGCCTGGCCCCCGGGGAGAATACCGCCAACGTGGGCAAGCTGATTTACAGCAACACCTGGTACTATGCCGCCGCCGTGGAGGAGGAGGAGGCCCAGCGCATTGCCGCCTGCGGCAGCGTATCTCTGCGGCTGACCAAGGGCGTCACCGACGACATTGCCGCCGCGGTGCATTCCGTGGGCCCGGCGGAAAACGGCCGGTGCGTGGTGGTGCTGTCCTGCCGGGAATATCTGGCGGAGACCACTCAGCTGCGGCACCAGACGGCGCAGATCGTGCTGCACAGCTATACGGGGCTGCGTCTGCCCTCCGTGTGCCTGCGGCAGAGCGACGACGGAAAGCTGGGCGTATACTGCGTTCAGGGCAGCTTCCCCCAGTTCAAGCCTGTGGAAATGGTGTATCAGGGGGACGACTATGTGCTGGTGTCCGTGCCTCAGAACACCGAGGGACTGTCAACGCTCCGTCCCGGCGACGAGGTCATCATGACCGGCGTGACCCTGGACGGCACACAGATATTGAAAGAAGATTGACCGCGGAAAGGGAGGCTTTCACTATGTCTATTGCGGAGAATATTGCCGCCGTCCGGCAGCAGATGGACCAGGCGGCCCGGGAAACGGGGCGCACCGGCACCGACGTTATCCTGGTGGGCGCCAGCAAAATGAACGCCGCCGCCGCCTGCCAGGAGGCCATTGCCGCCGGGATCGACGCCCTGGGCGAAAACCGGGTGCAGGAGATGACCGCCAAGCTGGCGGAAAACGCCTACGCCGGCCGCCCCCTGCACTTTATCGGCCATCTCCAGCGCAACAAGGTGCGCCAGGTGGTGGGCAAGGCCGATCTGATCCAGTCTGTGGGCAGCACGGAGCTGCTGCAGGAGATCGAAAAGGCCGCCGGAAGGCTGGAGCTCTGCCAGGATATCCTGCTGGAGGTGAACATCGGCGGGGAGGCGGCCAAAAGCGGCTTTGCACCGGAGGATATCGCCGCCGCCGCGGAAACGGCTCTGGCCATGCCTCATGTCCGGGTCCGGGGACTGATGACCATCCCTCCGGTGGCCATGGAGCCCCACGGAAATCTGGCATATTTCGAGAAAATGCGGTGGCTTTATGTTGACATCAATGCAAAAATATACGATAATAAGATGGAATATCTGTCAATGGGCATGAGCGGCGATTTTGCCGACGCCATCCGGTGCGGCAGCAACATGATCCGGGTGGGCACGGCGATTTTCGGCGCACGGGACTATACAAAATAAAGAGCGGAGGGAAGCACATGAGCCTGAAGGACGAGTTCAAGAAGTTTATCCATCCCTATGACGACGAGGATGAACCGGTGGAATATCAGGAGGACGATTACCAGGATCGTCCCCGCCGGGACGACCGGCGGGAGGAGCGCCGGGATGAGGAGCGCCGCAGCAAGGTGGTGAACATC
>OLQA01003344.1_pt1 | contig 11505 bp, 10 predicted proteins | sample 1673151 | NCBI WGS metagenome assembly OLQA01 (sample SAMEA3136760, study PRJEB25190) | human gut metagenome | biome: human gut; feature: human-associated habitat; material: faeces | place: Austria | collected 2013 | reverse complement strand
GGTCAAATAGATTTAAATTTAGAAGGATACTATGATTATTGGAACTATGCACAAAAGAAGGGTTATTCTGGTACAGCTATATTTACTAAGAAAAAGCCTATAAGTGTATCATATGGAATAGATATAGGAGAACACGACAATGAAGGTAGAGTTATAACATTAGAATTTGAAGATTTTTATTTTATAACAGTATATACACCAAATTCTCAAAGTGAATTAAAAAGACTTGACTATAGGATGAAATGGGAAGATGATTTTAAAAAATATCTGCTTGATTTATCTAAAAAAAAGCCGGTCATTCTCTGCGGCGACTTGAATGTGGCCCACGAGGAGATCGACCTTGCCAATCCGGCATCAAATCATATGAACGCAGGTTTTACCGATGATGAACGTAATAAAATGACAGAACTCCTTTCCGATGGATTCACTGACTCTTTTCGCTATTTACATCAGGACAAAAAAGATGCCTACTCCTGGTGGAGCTACTTTGCAAAATCCAGGGAAAGAAATATCGGGTGGAGAATTGATTATTTCCTCGTCTCCGATATATTGCAGCCGCGGATTAAAGCGGCAGAAATCCATTCTTCCATTTTGGGCAGTGACCACTGCCCGGTGGAATTGGATATTGAAATCTAAGATATACCTGCAAGATTCTAATTATTTATACCATTCAGAAAGAAGGAATTTAAATGACGAATGTACTCATCGTGGAAGATGAGCCTGCCATTTCCGACATGGAAAGGGATTTTCTTGAAGGCGCGGGATACAATCCCTTCATTGCGGAAAACAGTGAAGAAGCGTTGCATATGATGCGCAGTGAAAAGATAGATGCCGTTATTCTTGATGTCACCCTGCCGGGAGAAGATGGATTTTCCCTTTGCCGCAAACTGAGAGAAATCACAAACGTGCCCATTCTTTTTGCAGCAGCCAGAACAGAAGACTCTGATATCGTCCGCGGGCTGGGACTTGGTGCCGATGACTACCTGCTTAAACCGCTGAAAGGAACCATCCTTATTGCCCATTTACGTGCACAGCTTTCTGTCCACATGCGGATTAAAGCGGAACAACTCAATAAATCCATGCCGGAAGAAGGAATTACTATCGGAGACCTCATCATACGCCCCAAAGCTCGGCAAGTCATCCTTAACGATAAAAATGTATTGCTTACAGGCAAAGAATTTGATCTTCTCTATTTCCTTGCCACACATCCCAATGAAGTATTTTCAAAAGAGCAGCTGTTCGAACAGATATGGAGCTTAGATCCCATCGGTGAGCCGGCAACGGTTACAGTCCACATTAACCGGCTCCGTTCCAAATTAAAAAAGGTATCCGGCCGTGCTTATGAACGGATTGAAACTGTTTGGGGCTCCGGCTACCGGTTTCATGGAAATTGATTCTTTTGAATGGGCAATACCATCCGATGAAGAACTTTACACCATTGCATGATACAAGGATAATATTATGAAAATTTTAATTACAGGCGGCGCAGGATTTATCGGCTCCCACTTATCCGATGCGCTCCTCGCTGCCGGGCATGAAATCACAATCATAGATGATCTTTCGAGCGGAACAAAAGATTTTCTTCCCAAAGAAGCGGAATTTCTCAAAATGGATATCCGGGATGAAAAACTGATGGATATCTTTAAAGAAAGACATTTCGACATCATCTATCACGAAGCAGCACAGACCATGGTTCCCGCTTCCATTGATAATCCCTATCTGGACGCGGATATAAACATCAGCGGTATGCTCCGTGTACTGGAAGCCGCACGCAAAACAGATGTGCAAAAAATTATCTTCTCTTCCTCCGCCGCGGTTTATGGAGATAATCCCGCCCTCCCTCTTACAGAAAATCTGATTCCCGCTCCCAGTTCTTTTTATGGACTTACAAAGTGGATGACGGAAAAATATCTCGCTCTTTACCATAAAATTTACGAACTCTCCTATACCGTCCTCCGTTACAGTAATGTGTACGGCCCCCGGCAAGGTGCTGATGGCGAAGGCGGTGTCATTTATATTTTTGCCAAATCGCTCGCAGAAAACAAACCGATTACCATTTTCGGAGACGGCCGGCAGACCAGGGATTTTATTTCCGTCCATGATGTTATTTCTGCCAACCTGTCAGCTTTACATCAGGCGGACGGCGAAATTATAAACATCAGCACCGAAACAGAACTGTCGCTGAACGATTTGGCAGCAGAAATGATTGCGGCCGCCGGACGCTCCCGAAAACTTCTCCATTACGGTCCCCCACGCACAGGCGACATCTATCGCTCTTGCCTCTCTAATCAAAAAGCAAAGACACTGCTGCATTGGACTCCTTCAAGAAACATCAAAGACGGTCTTACCGAAACGATTCATTTCTTTCAGGACAGACTTTAAACGATCAAAAAAAGCATTTCCTCTCATGCGTCTGTATAGGGAAATGCTTTTTTGTAAACTTGTTATACGAGATACTCCGCTAAAACTTTAGCTACTCCATCATTCTCGTTAGAGTCACAAATGTTTCCTGCTGCCGAACGGGCATATTCGTCCGCATTTTTTACAGCATAAGAAATTCCCGCCATTTTCAGCATAGATACATCATTTTCTGTATTACCAAAAGCGATGACCTCAGAAAGAGAAATATCCCACATATTGCACAACTTTTGAAGCGCTGTCCCTTTGCTGACTCCTTTTTTATGGACATCCACGAAATCATCTCCCGGGAATACGACTTCTACCTCATCTGAAAAATTCGTCTCTATGACCCTGCGTATCTCTCTGCGGACCGCTTCGGACCCATCCGCAAAAATCAGCCTCGTCGGCTTCTTCTTCGGATGGTAAAATGCATCTCCCAGGTATGCCACAGCCTTGGTTCTGTACTTCTTATACTTTGCTTCCGTTTTATTGGGCTCTGGCAAATAGATCTGGTCATCAAAAAAAGTATGTACCAGCCATCCTTTTTCTCTTGCTGTCAGAAGAATCTTTTCTGCCACGGAAATATCTATCCCATCCTGCCATATCGGTCTCCCGGAACGGCTCATCATGATCCATGCGCCGGTATAACAAATCAAAGGTGTATCAGAAAGTCCCAATTCTTCCGCCTTGGGACGCGCTGCGTCAAACATACGCCCCGTCGCCAGCACGATACGTATCCCTCTGTGTTCTGCTTTCCGTATAATATCCTTGGAAAAATCGGAAAGCGACATATCATCATGGAGAAGAGTTCCGTCCAGATCAATCGCCGCCATTTTGATTTTCATTCAATTTCTCCTTTATATGCCATCATCTATTCGCTATAATAGTATGTATCTATTATAACGAACGGAGTACATCCAGTCACATGAAATATCGGTTACTGCTTCTTTTAGCAGCTCTTATCTGGGGCTTTGCCTTCGTCGCGCAAGTCATAGGCATGGATTCCATCGGCCCCTACGCTTTTAACGGGATCCGTTTCCTTTTAGGTTCCCTGTCTCTGCTTCCTATTGTTTATTATTATCCTTCCGGCAGGAATCCGAAAGAAGCTTCCTTTTCCATCTGGGTTGCCATTCTTATGGCGGGTATACTTCTCTGCGGCGGCGCCACTCTTCAGCAGGTCGCCCTTCAATACACCACGGCATCAAAAACAAGTTTCCTTACTGCCACTTACCTGCTCATGGTGCCGGTCATCGGTCTTTTCTTCGGGCAGGTACTGCGCCTGAACCATATCTTCGGTGTCATTCTTGCCATGGCGGGAGTCTACTTTATTTCCATCACGGAAACACTCGATATCGGATATGGAGATTTCTTAGTGCTTCTCTGTGCCGTCTGCTACGCGGCCCATATCATTCTCCTCAACTATCTGACGCAGCGTTTCCCGCCTGTCACTCTCTCATCAGGACAATTCATGGTCGTAGGTATATGCAACCTTATTCTGGCCTTTTTCTTTGATTTCTATTTCAAGCATACTGTCCTCCTGGTGGCCCATTTTATATACAGGCATACTTTCTACCGGTGTCGCATATACCTTACAGGCAGTGGGACAGAAATATCTCCCTGCCACGGAAGCCACCATGCTCCTAAGTCTGGAAATGGTCTTTGGCGGACTCTGCGGCGTGCTCTTTCTGAATGAATCCTTTACCGGAAAGCAGCTCATCGGTATCCTCTGCATGACAGCCGGCGTATTTCTTGCGCAGATACCAAGCTGCACTATACTGCCGCTGAAAAAATGAAATAGCTAACTTACGAAATAATACAAAGGAGCAAAATGATCCTCTCCCCTTACGATTAAAGTCATTACAGCGAGTATCCTCAGTCGCACTGCGTGCGCCAGCTCCTTATAAACAAGGAGCCTTGCTGTATCTCATCTTTTCTCATAAAGTATTTAATACGAACCGACATTTAGAAAAGGAGTTCTAACGGTAAGAATAAGGATTGAGTGAGCCTCCTTATCTATAAGGAGGGGGACCACGTCAGTGGTGGAGGATACTGGCTCGAGGGAGTGACACGAAAGGTAAGCATGAAACTCTCTCCTCTGTCAGTCGTCTGCCGGCTTTTATTATCTGTTATTAAGGAGCAGAACGACGCGTAAAAATGGTTCACTTGTCCTTGCGGCTGGTGAGTGATATACCAGCAGCACCAAAACGGCACAATTAAAAAATCTCGAAGAATTTTTCTCTATACAGGAGCTTACCATGAAAGAATTTACCATCACCAAAGCCGAAGAAGGACAGACGCTTTTCAAGTACCTTTGCAAACTCCTGCCCCAGGCTCCGGCAAGCCTGTTCCACAAAAGCTTCCGCAAGAAAAATATCACATGGAACGATGAAAAATGCACGGGAAAAGAAATTCTCCGGGAAAAAGACAACATAAAAATATGGTTTTCCGATGAAACATTCCATACATTCTCGGAAAAGAAAAACGCAGATCCCTCACAAAAGAAATCTGCCTTCCCCTTTTCACGACGCATCATTTACGAAGATGAGCATATCCTCATCGTAGACAAACCGGCAGGCATACTGACCCAAAGTGATAACTCCAATGAATTATCCCTGAATGACGCTCTGCTGGACTATTGCCATTACAATAATCATTCCACAGCGAAGCCATCCGTATGCAACCGTCTGGACAGAAATACAAGCGGTATCGTTCTTTGCGGAAAAACTGTCAAAGGTCTGCAAATGCTGAATGAAATCATCAAGAACCGTACCCTTCATAAATATTACCGCTGTATCGTCTTAGGAGAAACAAAAGAACAGGACACCCTGAAAGGCTTCCTCATAAAAAATGAATCAGCGAATCAAGTCACTATCATTACAAAGCAAAAAGACAATGCTGTACCCATAGAAACGAGGTACAAAAGAATCTCCACCATGGAAAAAACGGGGAATATTTGCTCTCTGCTGGAAGTCCGGCTCATTACCGGCCGCCCCCACCAGATCCGCGCCCACCTCGCCTCCATAGGTCATCCCATCTTAGGCGACAGAAAGTATGGAAATAAAAAGAGCCTCGAAATCTCCACGGCTCTAAACATCCCCCACCAGCTCCTTTCCGCTTGTTCCGTCACTTTTCCGGAAATAAAAGGGACATTTGATTATCTGTCGGGGAAAAGCTTCTCTTCATTTGTAACATGGTAATTTATAATTGTTACAATATAACAAGGTTGCATCAATATTTTTATATTCTAAAAAATACGGAAAAGCTTTTTCAGGAGCATTTCTACAAAGAATGTTCCTGCCATCAGCATTTCCGTATTTTTGTGTATCCTTTTTCACTGACAATGATTTTATGAGGCCTGTGAAACACCAGATACGCTCTTGGTTGATTAACCTATTAATTCTAAAAATGAAGATATCTCCTGAAAAATATCGCTTCCGATTTCCTTTTCAAAATTCTTTCAGCCTTTTATGGAAATTTTCAGTTTTTCCACATATTCCTGTATAGGCGCTCCCGCTTCTTTCCCGTTTTTGTTTATCATATCCACCACGATGCTTCCTGTGGTAATTCCATCAGCCATTTCTTTCATCCCTTGAAGTTCTTCCGTATGATGACCGTCAAGTCCCACTACGACGGGCGTATCCGTCGTTTTCCAAATAACGGAGATAATATCTGCCAAATTTGTTTTCATATCTGATTTCCGATTTGCCGATTCAACGGAAGACACAATATATATAAATCCAGTCGCGTTTCTCACATTTTGACAGATACGTTCTTCCGATGCCGGTCCGATAATCTGTATGATGTCTATTTCATATGTATCGGCAAAGGGACGTATTTCCATCTGCTCTTCATAGGGCAGATCGGGAATGGCTACACCATCCAGTCCGATGTCCTTTGCTTCTTCAAAGAATTTTTTTACACCATAGTTAAATATAGGATTGTAATAAGTCAAGAATACCAAAGGCGTTTCTGACTGTTTCCGAAATGCTTTTACAATTTCTATCACCTGAGGCAAATGGACTTTATTTTTCAATGCCTGTACATCGGCTTCCATAATGACGGCGCCATCAGCAACCGGATCCGAAAAAGGCACTCCAATTTCAATCAGATTGGCTCCGGCTGTTTCCAGACCTCCCATATATCTTAATGTATCTTCTGCTGACGGTACGCCGGCCGTCAGAAATCCAATCAGTGCTTTTCCGTCTTTAAACGCTTCCTTGATACGGCTCATGATTTCCTCCTCATTCTTTCAGATCCTGTCCGCGATAACGGGCAATGGCTGCTACATCTTTATCTCCTCGTCCGGACAAAGTAATCAGTATGATTTCGTTTTTCCCCATATTCTTAGCGTATTTCATGGCTCCTGCCACTGCATGGGCACTTTCGATCGCACAAATAATGCCCTCCGTCTTAGCCAGATATTCAAAGGCCTGCACAGCTTCTTCATCTGTAACCGCCATATATTGTGCTCTGCCAATCTTATGAAAATAGGCATGTTCAGGGCTGACTCCGGGATAATCCAATCCTGCCGAAATAGAATATACTTCTTCAATATTTCCGTCACTATCCTGACAGAAAAGGGATTTCATACCATGAAATACACCGATACGTCCCTTCGCAATTGTTGCCGCATGGTACGGCGTATCAATCCCTTCCCCTCCGGCTTCACATCCGATAAGCTGTACATCGGTATCATCTTTATAGGGGTAAAAGGTGCCGATAGAATTACTGCCGCCGCCCACACAGGCAAATACGGCATCCGGAAGTCGTCCTTCTTTTTTCATCATCTGTTCTTTTGATTCTTCCCCGATACAGCATTGAAAGTCTCTGACCATTTCCGGAAACGGCGCAGGCCCCACCGCAGAACCTATCAGGTAATGAGTATCATCACAGCGAGCGCTCCAATTCTGAAAAGCCGCATTAACAGCATCTTTCAAAACTCTGGAACCGGTTTTCACCGCATTGACCTTTGCTCCTAAAAGACGCATACGGTACACATTCAGCGCCTGCCGTTCCGTATCAATTTCTCCCATGAATATTTCACATTCCATCCCCAGAAGCGCCGCGACAGTAGCTGCAGCCACACCATGCTGACCGGCTCCCGTTTCCGCAATGAGCCGTGTTTTTCCCATTCGTTTTGCAAGCAGTGCCTGCCCGATACAGTTATTGATTTTATGAGCTCCTGTGTGGTTTAAGTCTTCTCTTTTCAAATAAATTTTCGGCCCGCCCAGATCTGCCCTCATCCTCTTCGCTTCATACAGCATGGACGGACGACCCGTGTAGTTTTCATATAAATTTTTCAGTTCCGCCTTAAATGCAGAGTCATTTTTATACCTTTCATAAGCTTCCGCCACATGATTGATTTCACTCATCAAGATTTCCGGAATATACTGTCCGCCGAATTCTCCAAATCTCGTATTCATCATTTTTTCTCCGTTTTTCACATCATCAGATTTTTTATATTTCCAGTTCAGTTTCCATCACCATGCACCATCGTCTTCGTGTATCCACAGCCATACCTCTTTTCCAAATAAAAACGTCCTCAGCAATTACTGCCAAGGACGGATATACCGCGGTGCCACCTTGTTTCAAGCCTAAGCCTGCTCTTAGCAAAGTACCAACATACTTCCGGCAACTTACGTATGCCTTACGTCATAAGCTAATCGTTTTCACTTTCACCATGCCCTCCGTGGTCCATTTAACAGTCTGCGTTCTGCCGGCTTCTCAATATCCCGGCTCCCTGTAAGTGCACTTACTGTTTTTATCTCCACATCAACGGTTTATTCAATGCTATTAAATTGTAAATTATCATAAAACTTTCCTCCCAATCTGTCAAGCCGCTTACTTTCAAATGTATGTCTTCCCTTTTACAGGCTTATCATAATTCCACATTCAGCAAGTACCTTCATATCCATCAATACTGCCTTTTCGCCTCCATTTTATCATCTTATTTTTCTTTTAAAATTACAAAAAGCGCCCACATTCAGCAAGCGCTTTTCATCAGTTATTGAAATACTCTACTGATACTAACCCTTTTTCGTATTTTTCCCAAAAGACGAATAGGTTGTCCCCTTAAATACATAAGTGACTTCCCCGGTGGCGGCATTCAAAGAATAAGCTTCCCCATCAATCGGCGGTTTCGGTTCGCTCTTAAGAAAACCGTCCTTGCCTGTCGCATTCACCAAGTCACCAATCGCCGCAGGATAGCTTCCATGTTTTGCATAGTGCACCTCTACCGCCGAACCGAGCGTCGATAAATCCGCCTGGATACGCGCTATTTTCGCCTCATCAGTCAAACCGATAAAATTAGGCACTGCTACCGCTGCTAAGACCCCGATAATCGCTACCACCATGAGAAGTTCAATAAGCATAAATCCCTTACGTTTCTTCCCGACCGTTTTCTGCACTGCATTCTTCATTCCATGAATACCTCCCATCTAAAAAAACTGATAAATAACAAACGGCACTTTACCGTTTATAACCCCTTATGACAATAAAAAACGCCTACTGTAAGTAAGCAGACAACAAATCTATATGCCTGAAAAACACAAGCTCCCTTCCCGATTCCGTTTCTTCTTCACTGGACCGGGCTTCCATCAGACAGTTAGCAGAAACACCAAAAACATTTATATTATTATTTATGTCAAAGCATCTACTATACTTGAAAATCTCACCGTAAATATCTTTCTTTTGCTTTATATGCCTAAGAAAAAACTCCTTGTCCATAGAAAGTTCCCGTTTACCTTTCTCCCATCCGACTTCGAATCATCTTATTGATAGCACCGCATGAACAAGTATTCAGAAAATTAGATAACTTTCCTATATATAAAACAAATAATAAATTTCTGCCTTTAGGTTAGCATAAAGGCACTTGATAATGCAAATTATTTCTACATTCAGATAAAGGTACGTCATACCGGCATAAAAAATATTTATCATTTCCCCGAATGATTTGGCTCCAAATGTCAGAAAAGCCTGAATTCTGCGTTTTATTTCATTTTTCCAGCTGCTATTCATTTCAGTATACATATTTTGATCATTGTCATTCCGTAAGAATCCCTTTAAATTTTTAGATAACGGAAATATCAGAAAACCGCTATTCTCGCCACGCTTGAAAAAATCCGGCCTCTGTAAAAGAAAAAAACCGTAAAACAAGGATTATCTCCTTTTTACGGTTCAGTTCCTTTGGACAAAAACAAATTCATTCCGGTATCAATCAATGATATTCAAAGCATATATACGATATTCTTCACCAAGTGCTTCCGTCTTGCGGACCATTTCCTGCTGCAGATTGGAAGCCATATCATAGTCCTTTCGCTTCAATGCCTCCTTCAGTTTGGTACAGATGCATTTTTTATGCCTGCCATCCTTGATAAGCTCAATACGCTTGGCACTGATGCTATCCCAACGTTCTTCATCAAGTTCATCTTCATGAATAAGTTTCTTATAACGCTTTACAGCTGCTTCCGTGTCCGGAATCAAACGATCAATCAACTCATTTTCCCACCGATATACAATACCGGCCACAAAAGAATCTACGATAGCGTCAGAAATACCATCCCCCTGCGTCAAGACAGCCACTTTATCAGGGTTTTCTTTCATAATTTTTACATTTTCCCATACCGTGGCAGGCGGTTTCCCGAATACTGCATCCCGCTCTTCCTGCGTATAATCTTCGAACACATTCTTCTCGCAGCGGTACTCTCTTTCTTTCTGCAGATAATCGGCATCTTCTCCGGCAGTTTTAGAAAGCTCCTTTAAAAGTTCATCAGGTGTCTTTCCGCAATTTACCGCATATTTCACACCATCCAATGCTGTCAGGTACAGGCAGGAAACAGCCAGATAGGTATTTGTAAAGGGATTTGGCGCACGAAGTTCAAATCGGGTCGCCTTGGGATTCCCCAAATCACGAATTAAACCGATCAGGATACTTCTATTCCGAGAGGGCTGCTCCGGTTTATGCCCAAGAGATGTCACAATACAAACCGGTGCTTCAAATCCGGGTTTAAGCCGGTTAAACGCATCCGTCGTAGATGAAATAAATGGATTGGTCGCTTCATAATTATTCAAGACGCCCATGATAAATCCATATCCAATGGTAGAAAGATATTCTTTTTTCAAATCTTCCGGTGCAAGGAGATTCAAAACTTTTCCATTCTTAAGGCGGGCGGCAAATCCCACGTGGGTATGTTCACCATTTCCTGCAACCCCGATAATCGGTTTTGCCTTAAAAGATACATCAAGACCGTTTCTGCGAAATACTTCACGGATTATAATACGGGCAGTCAATTCATTATCTGCTGCCTGCAACGGATTGGTAGAAAAGAGCCAATCCAATTCCAGCTGTTCACAGACATCAAAAATATGGCCGCCGTCATCCACTTTTGATTTAATGCCGCCGACCTCTTTATGTCCCATTTCCACATGCATGCCCCTGGCATCCAGTTCCTCAATAGCCTGTTCCATCGCAGTACGGACATTTCCACGCATTCTTTGCCAATACTGTTCTTTCAAGCGTTGAGAAATGGATAAATGCTGTACTGTTTCCTTTTCACTCGGCGTCTTTACCCAAAATTCCAATTCGGTACCCGTTGTAAAAACAATATCCTGAATTTCACCTGTCGGAAAATTCTCCATCCCCTTTATGGTTTTTCCCGCAATGAGTTTTTTTAATTCTTCCGCCACATAATCACAAGACCGTTTCAAAATAGAACGGGAATCAATAAATTTGTCATTGTGTATAAGAAAACTGGGAATACGCAGCGTTCCCACCGGCAGTCCCGTCGCATCGTCCACATTTTCGTCATTATAATCTACATACCAGTTAACTGTGCTGTCTGCAACAAAATCAACTCTGGCATCATTCAAGGTGGCTATATTCATAAATACAACAGAAGAGCCGTCCGTCTGCACGGCTTTTCCCGCAAAGAAATCATCATAGTCTTTCATAAATATTTCAATCGGAATTTTCTCATCTGTATCATTGCCTGCAAGATCGATTCCGATGAGCGATACAAATCTGATTTCAGGATGCTGTGCCAGTAAAGAAAGAACACCCTCTTTCCCATACTGTCCTGCCGGAATCCAATACAGCAAATCTTTGTT
>OLQA01003343.1_pt1 | contig 11510 bp, 10 predicted proteins | sample 1673151 | NCBI WGS metagenome assembly OLQA01 (sample SAMEA3136760, study PRJEB25190) | human gut metagenome | biome: human gut; feature: human-associated habitat; material: faeces | place: Austria | collected 2013 | reverse complement strand
ATGCGTCTCTTGGCGAGGCTTTCGCAAATCATCCGTGATGATGCAGAGAAAAGAAATACAAACAGCCGTACCATTGACCGCAAACTCATGCGAAAGATTGAGGAAAAGAAAATGGCTCAAGGTCAAAAAATGGGCTGATAATCAAGGAAAGGAGTTGCCATGGCAAACTATATTCACTACACGCAGGAACAAAAGGATCGTGCAAGGACAACCGATATTGTAGATTTATTGGAACGGCAAGGTGAACGACTGAAACGGTCAGGAAAAGAATATCAATGGCGCGACGGGTCTGAGAAGGTAACGATTCGAGGAAACCTGTGGTATCACCAGTATGAAGAAGTTGGCGGCGATGCTATAGACTTTGTCCGCAAATTCTATAATAAGAATTATCCCGAAGCAATGGAATATCTGCTTAACGGCTACGGCGGGACTCTGACTGCGGCACCGCCCATCGAGCAAAAAGAAAAAGCATTTAACCTGCCGGAGAAAAATGATAATATGCGCAGAGTATATGCTTACCTTCTCTCGAGCAGAGGAATCAGCAGGGATGTCATAAATGCATTTGCCCGTAAGCAAATGATATACGAATCGCTCCCCCATCATAACGCTGTATTCGTCGGCTATGATACTAACGGGGTAGCGCGTCATGCGCACAAGCGCGGGACAGGCTCACAAAGTACCTACAAAGGAAACGCAGACGGAAGTCTTCCGGAATACAGTTTTCACTGGAACGGTATGAGTAACAGAGTCTTTCTTTTTGAAGCCCCGATTGATATGCTGTCTTACATTACGATGAACCCGAACGGCTGGCAGCAAAATACTTATGCGGCATCCTGCTCCGTAGCAGACAGGGTGCTTTTTCAATGCCTTAAAGATAATCCGAATTTAACAGAGGTGTATTTGTGCTTTGACAGTGATACCGCAGGTCAATCAGCCGCAAAGAGAATATCGGACAAATTGTTTACACAAGGCTATAAATCAGAAATCCTCGTTCCGACAAAAAAGGATTGGAACGAGGATTTAATTATGCAGAAGGAAGGTGAACAAGCGTGGACGGAACAATCATACTGACTATTGTGGCAACAATTATGTTCGCCGTTATCGGCGGCGTTACTCTCGCTTCTCACATCTATAATCTTAACAGTATCAAATCCAAAACCGTCGGAGACGGGCAGCATGGTACTGCGCGGTTCTCCACAAACTCGGAATTGAGACGAACCTATAAATACATTCCGTATGAACCGAAAGTTTGGAGAAAGAAAGCTAAGAAGGAAAATCTCAATTTACCGCAGGGAGTGATATTGGGAGTAAAGAAAAAGAACGGCATTGATTACGCAATGGTTGATGATGACGATGTGCATACTCTTATGATCGGTGCTGCAGGCTGCGGTAAAACTGCTTTCTGGCTTTACCCCAATTTGGAATACGCCTGTGCTGCGGGCATGTCGTTTTTAACAACCGATACAAAGGGCGACCTGTATCGTAATTACGGAAATATTGCAAAGCAGTACTACGGTTACGATGTGGCTATTATCGATCTGCGCAACCCGACAAAATCGGATGGCAATAATCTTTTGCATCTCGTAAACAAGTATATGGACGAGTATAAGGCCCATCACGAAAACATAGCGCTGAAAGCAAAAGCCGAAAAATATGCAAAAATAATTGCTAAGACTCTGATATTCAGTGATGGTGATGCGGCATCTTACGGTCAAAACGCATTCTTTTATGATGCGGCTGAAGGTCTGATGACTGCGGTCATTCTATTGATTGCCGAGTTTGCGCCGCCCGAGCAGAGACATATTGTGTCTGTATTTAAACTGATACAGGATTTGCTTGCACCAAGCGGCGTAAAGGGAAAGAACCAATTCCAACTCCTTATAGAAAAACTGCCGCCCGAACATAAAACGCGGTGGTTTGCCGGTGCCGCACTGAACACAAGCGACCAGGCAATGGCTTCTATCATGTCGACTGCGATGTCGCGACTTAATGCTTTTCTTGATTCGGAACTTGAACAAATCCTTTGCTTTGATACGGCGATTGATGCCGAAAAGTTCTGTTCAAGCAAGTGTGCTATTTTTATTGTTTTACCCGAGGAAAATCCCGCAACTTACTTTATGGTGTCACTGCTTCTGCAACAGTTATACAGAGAAATACTTACTGTTGCAGACGAACACGGCGGCGTATTGAAAAACCGTGTAATGTTCTACATGGACGAGTTCGGAACTTTGCCGGCCATCAGTTCCGCCGAGATGATGTACTCTGCATCCCGTTCCCGAAAGTTGTCGCTTGTCAGCATTATTCAGTCATATAAGCAGCTTGAAAAGAATTACGGAAGCGAAGGCGCAGATATTATCAAGGATAACTGTCAGGTAACTATTGCAGGCGGTTTTGCGCCGACCTCCGGAACGGCTGATGAAATCTCCAAATCCCTCGGCACTCGGACTGTTATGACAGGCTCGGTCTCAAGAAGCAAAAACGATCCCTCGCAGAGCCTACAAATGACCGAAAGACCGCTCATGACCGCAGACGAACTCAAATCGATGAAGAAAGGCAACTTCATCGTTATGAAGACAGGCACTCACCCATTTGTATCAAAACTGAAACTGTTCTTCAAATGGGGTATCGAGTTTGATACAGAGAAGTACACTGTTCCCGATAAAGGTGCTCGTAAAGTATCCTATACGAACAAAGAGATTATCGAGAATAATATGCTCGAACAATATCCGGACTCCTACTATCCGCCGTCCCGTTCCACTCGCAGATCTGCACCAGGCGGACAAGCCTTGTCGCAAAGCAATGAGCCTCTGTTCAGAGAACCGGAGCAGAGCGTCCGAACAGATTAAAGGCGGTGATTTTTTATGGCATATTACCGCAAATTATATGATCGAGACGAGCTTCCCTCAAGGGCAAAGCTCGTCTATATTTATCTTTACGACAGATGCGATAAGGAAAGAAAGGCATGGCCGAGCGTTAAAACCATTGCCAAAGAGTTGTCTATTTCCGATAAGACCGTCCGCCGAGCAATAAAGGACTTGGAAAAAGTGGGGCTTATTCGCAAGGAATATGCAAAGCGAAAAAACGGCTCGTTTACAAGCAACCGTTATTTTTTACTGTGATTCGCCAAGGGATTGGTCTGCTTACTATGTGTCAGTAGCCCTCTCCCATTTTGGTATACCAAGGAAGTACCCACTCTAAGATATACTACAGCAGAAGAATAGAAGACAGTAACAAAAGAACAGCAACGGTGGATAAACCTGCCGCTGCTGTTCAGTCTTTTATTGCTTATGTTTACGATAAAACTCAACCATGAGTTTGTTGAGAATGTCTTGCTGTTGTGCCGTAAGCCCCGGGCAATTGCCTGTGCCGCTCTTAAACTCGTGAATCATGGCGTGTATTATTTCTTTCTGCTCGTTTGATAATCCGTCCACCGAAACCATCTCTTCCTTGTCGATACCAACGAGGTAATCAAGCGATACATTGAAGAACACGGCAATATCAGTAAGAACCTCCAATGGTGGGATTCTTAAATTATTTTCATAAGCGCAAATCACGGACTTGCTGCGATTTATTTTCTTTCCCAACGCCGCTTGAGACATATTCCGACTCATGCGAAGTTGCTGTAATCGTATTCCGAAATCGAACAACCTGTACACCTCCTACAGTTCTCTTTCAGTAATATTTTAATATACTTGCGTTTTGTATGAGTAAGCGCTATAATAATATTGTTCCGTATTAGTAGACTTTTATTATTTTCCGTTCTCTAAAATGGAACAAAAGATGAGAGAGGTATATGGTATGAAACTGATTTTTTGTATTGATGACAAGAGCGGGATGATGTTTTTCGGAAAGAGGCAAAGCCAGGATCAAAACCTAAGAGAATGGATACTTAACTATGCACAAGGTTCGAAACTATGGATGAGTCCTTACTCCGCCAAGCAGTTTGGAAACAACGCTTCTGTATTGGCTGATGATGATTATATAGGCAAGGCAGAAGAAAATGATGTTTGCTTTATTGAGGATGGTTCGTATTCGACTGATAACGCAAATGAAATCGTGCTATGCAAATGGAATCGACACTATCCTGCGGATAAGTTCTTTGATACCGACCTAAAAGCCTTTGGTTTCAAGAAGGTCAATACCGAAGACATCGCCGGAACCTCGCATGAGAAAATAACAATCGAAACATACAGGAGGTAACGGCGATGAAGGTATCACAGAAGTTATTAGCATTATTACTGTCTCTTGCAATGTTGTTTTCCCTTGCCGGTTGCGGCTTGGATTCAATAGTGAGTGACAGTCCGGCATCAATCTCGGATACAAGCACCGATTCCGAAAGTCCAATTACCGATGGTAGTTCAGAAACCGCTGATCTAACAGAAGTTACCGACAAAAGCTCGGAATCCAATAAGCAAGAGGAAACCACAAGCCCGAGCAGCAAACCATCAAGTGTCGGCTCAGGAACGGCTACCCCTGTTAAGCCCGCTTCTGTCGGCGCATATGCGGGAACTGCATATGTGGTTATCAATAACAATCAGCCGAATTTTTCAGAGACCGAATTAACTACAGCAGGTTATGAGAAATACTCCGACCTTGATTCGCTCGGAAGATGCGGTGTTGCGCTTGCTTCGTGCGGCAGGGAAACAATGCCGGGAGTAAACGAAACCCGCGGAAGCATCAGCAGCATTAAGCCCTCCGGATGGATTCAGGCAAAATATAATGGCATTTCCGGCGGATACTTGTGGAATCGCTGCCACTTGATCGGATGGCAACTCTCCGCTGAAAATGCCAATAGAAAAAACTTGATTACCGGCACCCGATACATGAACATCGAAGGAATGCTTCCGTTTGAAAACATGGTTGCAGACTACATAAAAGAAACGAATCATCATGTCGCATACAGAGTCACACCTATATTTGAGGGAAACAATCTCGTGTGCAGCGGTGTCCAAATTGAAGCATATTCTGTAGAGGATAACGGAGAAGGAATCTGTTTCAATGTCTATTGCTACAATTTTCAGCCGGGTATAACTATCGACTATGCGACCGGCAACAGTTCCGGACCCGCGAGTGATAATACTTCACAGGCAAAAGCACCTGCGCAAACTGAATCTACAACACAGCCCCCTGCCCAACCCGGCAACACCGAAACGGTATGGGTATCTGCAACGGGCAAGAAATATCATAGAAAAAGCAGTTGCAGCAATATGAAAAATCCATCGCAAATCTCAAAATCCGATGCTATAAGCCGCGGATATGAGCCTTGCAAAAAATGTTATTGACATAGTGTTGAGTGGCACTCATATGAGTGCCTCTTGCTTATTGTCGTAATTTTTCGACAACAGGCTTCAAATTATCGCTTTAGTCTCTGAATCCTGTTGAAAAAATCAGAATTCTATGATATACTATAAATTGCATAGGCGGAATTATATTTTTTCCTCCGATTTTCGTTATTTCACGGGGTGAATATGGATGTCATTGAGTTATGAAAAGCTATGGAAATTGATGAAGGAAAACAGGATGAACAAAAAGGATTTACGAATGGCTGCGGAGCTTACGACAAACACCATGAGTAAATTAAAAAACAATCAGCCTGTAAATGTAAAAGTTCTCATGAATATCTGCAAAGTGTACCACTGTGACATCGGAGATATCATGGAAGTAATTTTAGACGATTGAGGAGATAGAAAATGGCAGTAAGTGAGTATGAAGTTGAAAACCTTTTTATCGAAAGATTAGGGACTATAGGTTATCAATTTATTCAATTGAGGGACTATGCGGAAGTCAAGAAAAACTTTAAGGATCAGCTTCAGAAATTCAATAAGGCTGCTATTATCGAATCAAAGGGAAATAGCGAATTGTCTGATTCTGAATTTGATCGTCTGCTGACGCAAATAGAGAATAAAACCGTTTTTGACTCAGCAAAGATTCTGCGAGATAAGCAGTTGCTTGAATTAGATAACGGAAAAACGGTTTATATTGAGTTTTTATCTAAGGATACAGAGAGAAATATCTATCAAGTGACTCACCAAGTAACAATGGATAAAGAACATCAGGGAGATGTTGTATACAAGAACCGCTATGATGTCACGGTACTTATCAATGGTCTTCCCCTTGTTCAGATCGAATTAAAACGCCCCGGTGTGGAAATCAACGAGGCTATCAATCAAATAAACCGGTATCGGCGATATTCCTTTAGAGGATTGTTCCGGTTCATTCAGTGCTTTGTTGTCTCTAATTCTATTCAAACAAAGTATTTTGCAAACGAAAATGAAACGAATGCAGACGGCACATACAAAGCAATATTAAAAAGCCTTGCTTTCTTCTGGACGGATGCAACCAACGAGCGTATCAATCAACTAAATGACTTTACGGATGACTTTTTTACAAAATTCAATATAACTGCCCTGTTAACTGATTATACGGTATTACAGGATACTCTGAAAAATATCATCATTATGCGTCCGTATCAGATTTATGCTACAAAGGCCGTTTTGCGTCGTGTTTTAGAAGAAAACCGCAACGGTTATGTTTGGCATACAACAGGCTCAGGTAAAACGCTTACTTCTTTTAAGTGCGCTTCACTCCTTAGAGATAACGGCAGAATAGATAAGGTGTTTTTCTTGGTTGATCGCAAAGACCTGGATGACCAAACCGTTGACGAATATAACTCGTTTGAAGAAAATTGTGTTGACAATACCGATTCAACCGCTGAGCTCATTAAACGCTTGAAGAACAGCGGAGAAAAAATGCTTGTTACAACCATTCAGAAACTCGCATGTGCGCTTCGCAACGATAGATACAAGCCTATCATGGAAGCCTATAAAACAAAAAAGTGCGTGTTTGTTATTGACGAATGCCACAGAAGTCAGTTTGGGAAAATGCACGGTGACATTCGCAGGAACTTCCAAAATGCAAACTTTATAGGGTTTACCGGAACACCTATATTTGAAGAAAATAAAGGCGCCACAGGTCAAACAACCGCAGATATCTTCAACGCAGGAACAATGGATTCCTGCTTACACAAATATCTTATCAAAGAAGCTATTGCAGACGGGAATGTTTTGAAATTTTCTGTTGAATATCAGAACACTTTCAATGTCGTTACGACAAACGCAGCGGATATGACCGTACAGCGTATTGTTCACGAGCAAAGCAATAATCCGAATTTTAATCTGGAAGAATACTGCAAGCGCAATAATATTGACATTTCCAATATTTATAGTGACCAACAGCGCATTGAGTTGGTTACCAACAATATTCTGGAGCATTACGAAAAACATACGAAAATCGGGACAGACACTTATACTTCACTGTTTGCCATTCAGTCAGTTCCACTTCTGCAAAAATACTATTCTGCCTTTAAGAAGTTGAACAAGAAAGGCCTTAAAATTGCCGCTATATTTACATACGCAGCAAACGAGGATATGGACGACGGAGCAGACACACCACAATCAAGAGAATTCTTAGAGCAGTGTATTGATGACTATAACAAAATGTTTTCTACAGACAAGGAAAAACTTGCGTTTGGTCTTGATACATTTGATGCGTATCGTAAGGATATTGCAAAACGCCTAAAGCAAAAAGAAGTTCCGCAAATTGACATTTTGCTCGTTGTAAATATGTTCTTGACGGGATTTGACTCCAAACCGCTCAATACATTGTATTTGGATAAACCGTTGTTTTGGCACTCTCTTGTACAGGCATATAGTCGAACAAACCGTATTTACAAAGAAACAAAGCAATATGGTCAGATAATTACTTTCCGAAATATAAAAGAGGAACAGGACAAGGCATTAAAGTTGTTTTCGGGTGACGGAAATCCAAATGCTTATTTGCTTGAAAACTATGATTACTATGTTGCCGAATACTCTGACAGAGTTTCAATTTTACGCAGTGTAGCGCCTTCCTATGATATTGCAGGTAGATTGCAATCAGAAGATGATCAGAGAAAGTTTATTGTGTCTTTCCGCTTGGTAGCACAAACGCTCTCCACATTAAAAACATTCTCCAAATTTGATTGGAATGACCTCGCAAATGTTTTGGACGAAGACGAGTTCTTAGGATATAAATCGTGGTATCTCTACTACTACGATTTAGCAAAGAAAGAACGCGAGAAAAATGTTAAAACGACGCTTGTTGATATAGACTTCAATATTGAACTCATTCGAACTGACAAAATCAATGTTGTTTATATCCTCAACCTGCTGAAAGATGTAATCAAGAAGGACGAAACCGAAAAGAAGCGCTCTATTGACTTGATTTTGCGCGAAATAGAGCGTTCAGATAATGAGCGGTTGAGAGCAAAACAGGATATGCTAAAGCGTTTCGTTACAGAAAAGTTTTTCAGTCTTTCACCGGACGAAGACATTGTAAAGGCGTATGAAGAATTTGAAGTTCAACAGCAAAACATGGATATCGAAATGTTTGCTGAAGACACAGGGATTGACATCGACACAATCAAATTCTTTATGTCAGAATACCAGTTCAAGCACATTATCAGTCTTGAGGATATCCGAAAGCGTCTAAGTCAGAAGGGATACGGCGTTCTTAAAACACTAAAACTGTCATCCGAAATAGAAGGATTTGTAAAAGATCAGTACGAAAAATTCAGAGCCGAAGGAGTATAAAAATATGGCGACAGATATTCAACTTCATAAACAACAAGCGCAGGAGCTTTCAAATAAACTTTGGGCTATCGCAAATGATTTGCGTGGCACAATGGATGCAAGCAAATTCAAGGATTATATCCTTGGCATCATTTTCTATCGTTTTCTTTCCGAAAAGACAGAAAAGTATATGGAAGAAATCCTCAAAAATGATGGTATAACATACGCGGATGCTCTTGCTTCAAATGACGAAGAACTTCTCGCAGCTCTCGACAAGTATTCCCTCGACAACCTTGGCTACATAATTCGTCCCGAATATAGCTTTGGCTATATTGTCAATATGATTGCCAATAAATACGATGGAAAAGTATTTTCGGTTGATTATCTCGAAAAAGCAATTGCATCTATTCAGCAATCCACTCTTGGTCAGAAATCGGAAGCCGCATTTGACGGAATTTTCGATGCAATGGATTTGAAGGATAAAGACTTAGGCAAGGAAGTTTCTGACCGCACAAAACAAATTGCAAAAGTCATTAATCGGGTAAACGATATTGAGTTTTCTTACGATGATGCACAGTTTGATGTCCTCGGAACAGCCTATATGATTTTGATAGGCCTTTTTGCCTCTGACAGTGGCAAAAAGGGTGGTGAGTTCTTTACCCCGAGTGCTGTTTCAGAACTTTGCAGTAAACTTGCTACTGTCGGTCTGAAATCCGTAAAAAATGTGTGCGATCCTACATGCGGTTCTGCCTCTATGCTTTTGGAAGTTCGTAAGGCTGTTATAGCCAACGGCGGAACGGCCGAACACGCAGTTGGGCATTACTATGGACAGGAACTTAACGGGACAACATATAACCTTGCTCGTATGAATATGTTGATGCACGATGTCCCCTATCAATATTTCAATCTTTTCAATGATAACACTCTTGAAAAGGATAACTTCGGGGCAACTAAGTTTACTGTCCAGGTTGCAAATCCTCCATACTCTGCAAAATGGTCTGCCTCATCCTCCTTCCTTGACGATCCTCGCTTTAGCGGCGCAGGCAAACTTGCTCCGTCAAGTAAAGCGGATTTTGCATTTGTTGAGCATATGGTTTATCATATGGATGATGACGGTCGTATTGCCGTTTTACTTCCGCACGGTGTTTTGTTCCGCAGCGGCAGCGAAGATACGATACGCAGGTATTTAATTAAGGATCTGAATGTACTCGACGCCGTAATTGGTTTGCCGGCAAACCTTTTCCACGGCACGGGCATCCCTGTTTGTTGCCTTGTTCTTCGGAAATATCGCAATGGCAATGCGGGGAATGTATGCTTTATTGACGCAAGTAAGTATTATACCCCCGGCAAAAACATGAACCAACTCTCTGCCGATGATATAGATCGTATTGTAAATGCTTATGTTGAGCGTAAAGACATCGATAAATTCTGCCATGTGGCTGAGATGAGTGAAATCGAGGAAAACGATTTCAACTTAAACATTCCGCGGTATGTCGACACCTTTGAAGAAGAACCGGAAATTGATATAAAGGCAGTTATGGCTGAAATAAAAGAACTCGAAAGCCAACGCGCAAGCCTTGATGATGAGATTAACAAGTATCTGAAAGAACTCGGAATATTGGAGGACTAATTAGTATGAAAAGTGATAAAACAACCCCTAATGTTCCAACTTTGAGATTTAGCAACAAGACCATATGGGAGAAAAAACGCATAAAAGATTTCTGTGAAGTAAACCCAAAAACAGAAGAATTAGAGGACGAATTTATCTATATAGATTTAGAGTCTGTAAGTAAAGGTTGTTTATTATCAAAAAACATTATTTCTAAAACCAATGCTCCCAGCCGAGCACAAAGAGTTTTGACAAACAATGATATATTGTTTCAATGCGTTCGACCATACCAAATGAATAATCTGCTGTTTAATGCTGAAAATGCCGATTTTCAATATGTAGCATCAACGGGTTATGCACAAATACGAACACAAGAAAATCCGTCTTTTGTATATCACCTTTTGCATTCTCCTAATTTTAATAAAGAAGTAATGCTTAGGTGTACCGGTTCCAGTTATCCCGCAATCACTTCAAGCGATTTAGGAGATATAGAAGTATATATTTGCGGCGTTGGAGAACAACAAAAAATCGGACATTTTCTTGATTTAATAGATAGGCGGATTGCAGTCCAAAACAAAATCATTAGCAAATATGAAACCCTAATTAAAGGGCTTTGCGATATGATTTTCAGACATAACAAATCAGTAAGCCTGTCAGACTTGGTGAAATGTAAGACTTCTGCATTGCAAGAAAATACGGTATCTACCTGTCACCGTGGTGAATATAAGGTTCTTGGTGCAAGTGGAGCAATCGCCGCTATTGATACGTATCAGTTTGAAGAGAGCGGGATTTTGGTATTGAAAGACGGTTCGAAAGCAGGAAAGATTCAATTTGCGCAGGGGAAATACTCTGTGGTTGGAACATCAGTTGTACTGATCCCCAATGAAGCATGCGATGCAAGGTATCTCTACTTTGCAATGTCGTCAATTGATTTTGAAAAATACAAGGTCGGCTCCGGCATTCCGCACATATATTTCAAAGATTATTCTAACGAGCGTATCTATTATCCCGAAAAAGCGTTGCGAAAAAAGATTATAAAAACACTTGATTTCTATGAAACAAGGGTTGAAATAGAAAGAGAAATGCTTTCTGCTATGCAAAAGCAAAAAGCATTTCTCTTACAGTCGATGTTTATATAAAGAGTTTTGATAAGAGATATGCTTTTAAGTCCACGAGAAGTGAAAGCATATCTTTTTCGTTATTGAGCCTTTTTTCAATAGAATTTATCGTTTCTACCAACTTCGAGTGATTTGACTGAAACGGTATTTCGATATTTCGAACGGTTTCTGCAT
>OLQA01003336.1_pt1 | contig 11529 bp, 10 predicted proteins | sample 1673151 | NCBI WGS metagenome assembly OLQA01 (sample SAMEA3136760, study PRJEB25190) | human gut metagenome | biome: human gut; feature: human-associated habitat; material: faeces | place: Austria | collected 2013 | reverse complement strand
CGGCACCGGCATGGTCCTCTCCGTCCAGCCCATGGGCGGGGACGCCCTGGTGGAGGTGGCCTTCGACAACGTGGGCACGAAACGCATGATGCTGAAAGCGGCGTCGCAGTTTATGAGTAAAGTGTAAATACATGACAGTGTGAAAAAGCCCTCGGCCGTTTGGCTGAGGGCTTTGCGATGCTTTATGGCTTGATCTGATACCGCCAAGGAAACGCCACTGCCTCCTCCGCGTAATCGATCCCCACCCTCGGCCCGGATAAAATATCGAAGGGCAGGGTATCCTCCGGCGGCGTGACCAGACCGACATCCTCCAGCCGGTCGCAGAGATACAGCGCATCCCCCAGCAGGGAGATGCCATTTTGTGCTTTGGTCAGGGACAGGGCTTTGAAAAGCTTGCCAGGGCCGTTCAAAAAGTTTTTGCGCTGGTAAGGGGTCAGCTCGTTGGGAGATCTCCCATAGCGGTTTTGGGCCATTTGAGTGATGCCCGCCCGCGCCGCACCGCCGCGCAGCAAGACCGCGCAGGGCGTCCCCTCCGGCTCGGTGACGAAGTTGAGACAGTGATACATCCCGTAGATGAGATAGATGTAGGCCGTCCCCGGTGGGGCAAACAGCGTTTCGGTCCGGGCGGTGCGGCGGTAATTGTAGGCGTGGCAGGCCTTATCCATGGGACCGACGTAAGCCTCCGTCTCGTGGATGCGGACGACCAGGGGGATGCCGTTTTGGACCCGGACAAGATATTTTCCCAAAAGGTCCTGGGCGACCTGGCAGGTGTCCCGGTCATAAAATAGTTTGGAGAGCTTCATGGTGCTTCCTCCTTCCATTCGATGGCGGTGGGCGGTGCTTCCTCCCCGCACAGGGCGGCCCGCCAGGTGGGGCCTTGGTAGGAGCGGAGAACCAGCTTGTCTGTCGGGATGTCCTCGCCCCACTGGCGCCGCAGGCCCTGGCCGGTGTATTTGCACCAGGCTTCTTTGCGCGTCCAGAGGGCGTAAAAAGCGGGCCAGTCTGCGCCGTCGGCCTGATACTGGGCATACTCTAAGGCCGTCAGTGCGTAACGGGGGAGGGAAGCGGTGCGGGGGCGGATGACCTCGATATCTACCCCCACCGGTGCATTTCCCAGGGCACAGAGGACGAACGGTCCGCTGTGGCTCCAGTTGACGTGGAGACCGGGCAGGGTGGGGAAGTAGGGCTTGTTGTGTTCGGTCCGCCCGATCTCCGGCAGCTCCTGGATTTGAAAACTTTTTGCCAAAGCCCAGGACAGGAGCGCTTGTGGGGTCAGGTTGGTGCCGCCGTAGAGTCGAAGCATGGGGGATCCTCCCTTCGGAAACGCAAATTTTCGGAAAAGCCCGCGGAAAGGCTTGCCAATCTCATGGGGGTTGCAGTATAATAATCAACTGACATAGTATTATAACCGCTGGCGCGGTGAGTTTTGCCGCGCTGACCTATATAGTATAGCGGAATGGAAAAGGTGTGTAAACCCAATGGCTATTGATCGAATCCATGACTATATCGTGCCCGGCAAGCGGGCGCATCTGGTGGGCATCGGTGGTGTGTCCATGTCCCCCCTGGCTGAAGTGCTCCAGGGGGAGGGCCTCATCATCTCCGGCTCCGATATGAAAGAAAGCCCTGCCGTGGAGCATCTGCGCTCCCTGGGCATCCCTGTGACCATTGGCCACCTGCCCGAAAACGTGGCAGGGAAGGACTTGGTCATCCGCACCGCTGCCGTCCACGACAGCAACCCGGAGATCGCCGCTGCCCACGCTGCGGGCATCCCCGTCTTCGAGCGGGCCCAGGCTTGGGGCTCTATCATGCGGCGGTATGAAAACGCCCTGTGTATCTCCGGCACCCACGGCAAGACGACCACGACCTCCATGTGCACCCACATTGCCATGGCCGCCCGCATCGACCCCACCGTGATGATCGGCGGCACCCTGCCCATTTTGGGCACCGGCCACCGGGTGGGCAAGGGCAAGACCATTATTCTGGAGTCCTGCGAGTATTGCAACTCCTTCCTGTCCTTCTATCCCACCGTCGCCGTCATCCTGAACATTGAAGCCGATCATCTGGACTTCTTCAAAGACCTGGACGACGTGGAACACTCCTTCCGGGCCTTTGCCGACCTGGTGCCCCAAAGCGGCACCGTGCTGGCCAACGGCGAGGACGAGAACACCATGGCGGCCCTGAAGGGCAAGGAGGACGTTCTGACCTTCGGCCTGCACCACGGGGATTTCCACGCGGAAAACCTCACCTGGGACCACGGCTTCCCCTCCTTTGATGTGGTGTGGAACGACGAACCCAAGGCCCATATCACCCTGCAAGTGCCCGGCGAGCATAACGTGAAAAACGCCATCGCCGCCGCCGCTGCCGCCCTGGTCCTGGGCATCCCCGGCTGGGCCATCCAGCAGGGCTTGCAGGACTTCCGGGGGGCCGGCCGCCGGTTTGAGTTCAAGGGCAAGGCCAAGGGTGCAGACATTTATGACGACTACGCGCACCACCCCGGCGAATTAAAGGCCCTGCTGGGCATGGCCTCCAACCTGGGGTACCAGCGCGTCATCTGCGCCTTCCAACCCCATACCTACACCCGCACCAAGGCGCTCTTCGATGAGTTCGCCGAGGTGCTGAAAAAGCCGGATGTGACCTTCCTGGCGCAGATCTTCGCCGCGCGGGAGACCAACGAGGTGGGCATCTCCTCCGACGACCTGGCCGCTGCCATCCCCGGTGCCAAGGCTGCCGCCAATTTTGCCCAGCTGACGGACTGGCTCTATGACATGGCCCAGCCCGGCGACCTGATCCTGACCGTCGGGGCCGGGGACATCTACACCGTGGGCGAGGCCCTGGTCCAGCGGGACCGGGAAAACCAGACCAACGCCTGAGCAACTTCGCCGCGGAGGGGTACGCCCCTCCGCGGTTTTTCACAAAAAATGAAAAAAGACCCGCCTTGTCTCAAAAAAGCGGGTTGGAGAGACGAACGATGGAAAGAATAGAACTGCACGAGATCCCCGGCTTTTCCTTCGGCCAGGTGCAAGACGTGGCAGCCGGGACCGGCTGCACCGTCATCCTATGTCCCCAGGGAGCCGTCACCGGCGTGGACATCCGGGGCGGGTCCCCCGGCACGCGGGACACCGCTGCGCTGGATCCGCTGTGCAACCGGTCTGTGGTCCACGCTGTGGTCCTCACCGGGGGCAGCGCCTTTGGCCTGGATGCCGCCGGGGGCGTGATGAAAAAACTGGAGGAGGAGAAGATCGGTCGGGACGTGCTGGTGACGGTGGTCCCCAACGTCTGTGCCGCCGTTCTGTTTGACCTCAAGTTCGGGGCCATGGACGTGCGCCCCGACGGGGCCATGGGCTACGCCGCCTGCGAAGCCGCCTTACAGGGCGGCCCCTTGCAAGAGGGCAACTTCGGCGCGGGCACCGGCTGCACGGTGGGGAAAATTCGCGGGGCAAAGTTCGCCATGAAGGGCGGCATCGGCTGCTGCGCCTACCGCCAGGGGGACCTGATGGTGGGGGCTGTGGTCGCCTGCAACGCCATGGGCGACGTGTGGGACCACGGCCAGATCATCGCCGGGGCCAGAAACGACGAAAACACCGGCTTTGCCAACTCCGAGGAGTGGCTCATCGCCCACGGGGAGCGGCAGCTGGATGTGTTCAGCGAGAAGTTCGTGGGGCAGAACACCGTCATCGGCTGTGTTGTGACGAACGCCGCCCTGACCAAGCCCCAGACGGCGAAGCTCGCCGCCGTGGCCCAGAACGGCATCGCCCGCGCCGTCCGCCCCGCCAACGCGACCTTTGATGGGGACAGTATGTTCGCCATGGCCTGCGGCAGCGTCCCCGCCGACCCGGATGCCGTGGGCATCTTAGCCGCCCGCGCTGTCGAAGAGGCCATTTGCCGGGGCGTGAGGGCCGCCGAGAGTCTCCACGGCCGCCCGGCGATCCGAGACTTACCGTTTGGAAAGGATAAGAATTCATGAAAAAAGTCAGTGAACTGGAGTATACCCGCCTGCCCATCGAGGACTTTGGGAAAGAGGCCACGGCCATCATCGAGCAGGTGAAGAACGCCGCCTCTGCCCAAGAGGTGTTGGCGGCAAGAGACAAGTGCAACGACCTGATCATCCGCTGGGAGACCGCCGAGGCCCTGTCCTATATGCGGTACAGCATCAACACCGCAGATGCGTTCTACCTGGCGGAGAAAGAGTATTACGACGAGGTCGGCCCCCAGGCCCAGAACTATCTCTTAGAGTACACCAAGGCCATGCTGGCCACGCCCTTCCGCAAGGAGCTGGAGGAGCAGGGCAAGATCATCCCCCTGGTCTTCCGGTCCTTTGAGGTGGAGCTGAAAGCCATGTCCCCGGAGATCATCGAGGACATGATCGCGGAGAATCAGGTGGTCAGCCAGTATTCCCAGATGATGGCGGGCATGGAGTTCGAGTTCCGGGGCGAAAAGCTGCCGCGGCCCATGCTGATGAAATACGCCAAATCCCCCGACCGGGCCACCAGAAAAGAGGCCTACGAGGTCCTGGGCAAGACCCTGAAAGCCCACAGCGAGCAGCTGGACGGCCTGTTCGACCAGCTCGTCCACATCCGCGACCGGATGGCGAAGAAGATGGGCTACCGGAACTTCGTTGAGCTGGGCTACTACCGCATGGGCCGCTTGTGCTACGGCCCGGAGGAAGTGAAGCAGTTCCGCGAGAATGTCCGCCGGGACATCGTGCCCGTGGTGGCCCGCCTGCGGAAGGAGATCGGGGAGAAGCTGGGGGTCGAGCCCCTGATGCTCTATGACTATGACCTCATCTTCCCTCAGGGCGACCCCGCCCCCAAGGGCGGCAAGGAGGAGATCTTCGCCGCCGCCCGCGCCATGTACCACGACATGAGCGAGGAGACCGGGAAGTTCATTGACTTCATGCTGGAAACAGAAGCCTTCGACGTGGACAGCCGCAAGAACAAGTGGGGCGGCGGCTACTGCACCCATTTCCCCGCCTACCACCAGCCTTTTATTCTGGCCAACTTCAACGGCACCGCCGGGGACGTGGATGTGGTCACCCACGAGGCCGGGCACGCCTTTGCCGACTATAAGACGGCCAAGAATCCGTTCGTCGTGGAGCTGGGCGTGGGCGGCATGGAGACGGCGGAGACCCACTCCATGAGCATGGAGTTCTTTGCCTGGCCCTATATGGACAAGTTTTTCGGCGAGGACGCCGGGCGGTATGAGTTCATGCACCTGCTGGATGCCCTGTCCTTCCTGCCCTACGGCACCATCGTGGACGACTTCCAGCGCCAGGTCTATGAAAACCCCGACTGGACGCCCGAAGAGCGCAAGGCCGCCTGGCGGAAGCTGGAGGCCGAGTTCCGCCCCCACATCACCTTTGACGGCATCCCCTACCTGGAAGAGGGGACCCGCTGGCAGTATCAGATGCACATCTATGAGACGCCGTTCTATTATATCGACTACTGCCTGGCCCAGACGGCGGCCCTGCAATTCCTGCTGGAGAGCCGGAAGGACTACGCGGACGCCTTCGCCCGCTATGTTCGCTTCCTCTCCCAGGGCGGGGAGAAGGTCTTTACCGACCTGCTGGAGGAGGCCGGACTCCGCTCTCCCTTCCAGGCCGGGGCCTTGCAGGCCGTGGCCCAGGAGAGTGAGGCCCTGCTGCGGCAGCTGGAGGCCAAGCTGGACCAGCCCTGAGGGAAAATTTTTGACGGAAACAGCAAGGGAGTCGAACGGCTCCCTTGACTTTCCTGCTCTGTCGTGCTAGAGTAAAACATAATGCACTAAGGGTTTAAAGCTGTAAAGGATGAAGCATCCGCTTTGGACCCGTCACAGAGAAAGGACCGTCACTATGCCCGTTATTGATTTTTTGGAACGCAACGTCAAGCTCTACGGCAACGAGACCGCCCTGGTGGAACTGAACCCTGAGATCAAAGAGACCCGCCGGATGACCTGGAAGGAATATGACCTCATCCAGCCCACCACCGACGAGCCGTATCGCCGGGAGATCACCTGGAACGTCTTTAACGAAAAGGCCAACCGCTTTGCCAACATGCTGCTCTCCCGCGGCGTGAAAAAGGGCGACAAGGTGGCCATTCTGATGTATAACTGCCTGGAGTGGCTGCCCATCTACTTCGGTATTCTCAAGACCGGGGCCTTGGCGGTGCCCTTCAACTTCCGTTACTCCGCCGAGGAGATCGAATACTGCGCCGACCTGGCGGAGGTCCAGGTCCTGGTCTTCGGGCCGGAGTTCATCGGCCGGATCGAGAGTGTAGCCGAGAAGCTGAGCAAGGGCCGCCTGCTCATCTACGTGGGCGACAACTGCCCGACCTTTGCCGAGAGCTACCGGGAGCTGTCCGCCGACTGCTCCTCTGCGCCTCCCCAGGTCCTCATCACCGACGATGACGATGGTGCCATCTACTTCTCCTCCGGCACCACCGGCTTCCCTAAAGCCATTCTACATAAGCACCGCAGCCTGACCCAGGCCGCTGAGATGGAGCAGAAGCACCATGACATCCAGCATGACGATACCTTCCTCTGTATCCCGCCCCTGTACCACACCGGCGCAAAGTTCCACTGGATGGGCAGCCTGTTTGCCGGGAGCAAGGCCGTGCTGCTGAAGGGGACCTCCCCGGAGATCATTCTCAAGGCCGTTTCCGACGAGCAATGTACCATCGTCTGGTTGCTGGTGCCTTGGGCGCAGGATATTCTGGACGCTCTAGACCGGGGCGACATCAAGCTCTCGGACTACAAGCTGGACCAGTGGAAGCTGATGCACATCGGCGCCCAGCCCGTGCCCCCCTCCCTGATCCGCCGCTGGAAGGAGTATTTCCCCCACCACAAGTACGACACCAACTACGGCCTGTCCGAATCCACCGGTCCGGGCTGTGTCCACCTGGGCATGGAGAACATCCACAAGGTCGGTGCCATCGGCATCCCCGGCTACCGCTGGGAGGTCAAGGTCGTGGACGAGCAGGGCAACGCCGTGCCCCAGGGCGAGGTCGGCGAGCTGTGCGTGAAGGGTCCCGGCGTCATGACCTGCTATTACAACAACCCCGAAGCCACCGCCGAGGTCTTGAAGGACGGCTGGCTCTACACCGGCGACATGGCCATGCAGGACGCCGACGGCTTCTACTTCCTGGTGGACCGGAAGAAGGACGTGGTCGTCTCCGGCGGCGAGAACATCTACCCCGTCCAGATCGAGGACTTTCTGCGCACCAACGACAAGATCAAGGACGTGGCTGTGATCGGCCTGCCCGACAAGCGTCTGGGCGAAATTTGCGGCGCAGTCATCGAGCTCAAGCCCGGTGCCGTCTGCGACGAGGCGGAGATCAACGACTTCTGCCTGGCGCTGCCCCGGTATAAGCGCCCCCGGAAGATCATCTTCGCCGAGATCCCCCGCAACGCCACCGGCAAGATCGAAAAGCCTGTCCTGCGCAAGCGCTACGGGGCCGAGCACCTGGTGGCCCAGCAGAACCGGAGCTAAGACAACGCCATACGCCGCAAGGAGGGAAACGCCATGCCGAGAGCAAAAAAGAAAGAGCGCAGCCTGGATCTATATGAGCACATCGCCGCCCTGAACAGCGTGGAGGAATGCTGCCGGTTTTTTGACGATCTGTGCGCCGTGACCGAGCTGCGGGCCATGGAGCAGCGGTTCGACGTGGCCAGGATGCTCCACGCCGGCAAGGTCTACACCACCATTCTCAGCGAGACCGGGGCCAGCTCCGCCACGGTCAGCCGAGTCAACCGGGTCCTGAACTACGGCACCGGAGCCTTGGCCGAGGTGATGGAACGGGTGGAGCAGACCAAGGAGGGCGAGACGGCCCCCCAGGAAGACAACGAAACACGGAGGAACACATGAAAGAACTGATGCTGGGCAACAAAGCCGTTGCCCGTGGACTATACGAGGCCGGGTGCGGCGTGATCTCCAGCTACCCCGGCACCCCCAGCACGGAGATCACCGAAGAAGCCGCCAAGTACCCGGAGATCTACTGCGAGTGGGCGCCCAATGAAAAGGTCGCCCTGGAGGTGGCCCACGGGGCCGCCCTGGGGGGCGTGCGCTCGGCCTGCTGCATGAAGCACGTGGGCCTGAACGTGGCGGCGGACCCGCTGTTTACCATTTCCTATCAGGGCGTCGAGTCGGGCCTCGTCATCTGCGTGGCGGATGACCCCGGCATGTTCTCGTCCCAGAACGAGCAGGACTCCCGCCACTACGCCATCTCTGCCAAGGTCCCCATGCTGGAGCCTTCGGACAGCCAGGAGGCGCTGACCTTTGCCAAGGAGGCGTTTCGCCTCTCCGAGGAATACCACACGCCCATCCTACTGCGGATGTGTACGCGGATCTCCCACTCCCAAAGCATCGTGGAGAAGGGGGCGCGGCAGGAGGTCCCCAAGCGGGAGTATGTGAAGGACCCTCTGCGGGTCATGATGACCACCAACTCCATGAAGGCGCACCATCGCGTTGAGGAACGCACCGCCGCCATGACGGAGCTGGCAGAGACCACCTTCCTCAACCGCATGGAGATGGGGGAGGATACCTCCATCGGCATCATCACCTCTTCCACCAGCTATCAATATGTCCGCGAGGTCTTTGGCGACAAAGCCTGCGTGCTGAAGCTGGGCCTGTCCTGGCCGATGCCGGTGCAGAAGATCCAGGACTTTGCCGCCCAGGTGGACAAGGTCCTGGTGGTGGAAGAACTGGAGCCCATCATTGAGAACCACTGCCGGCAGATCGGCGTGGCCGTCAGCGGCAAAGACGTCCTGCCCATGATCGACGAGCTGACCCAGGGGGTCGTCGCCCGCTGTCTCGGTCGGCCGGAGAAGGAGACCGTCACGCTGGAAGACGAAATTCCCGGCCGTCCCCCCGTCATGTGCGCCGGATGTCCCCACCGGGGCGTGTTCTACACCCTGTCGAAAAATAAGTGCATGGTTTACGGCGACATCGGCTGCTACACCTTGGGCGTCATGCCGCCCCTGAACGCCATGGACCTGAACGTCTGCATGGGGGCCTCCTGCTCTGGTCTGCACGGCTTTAATCTGGCCGGCGGCGCGGCCCACGAGAAGAACAGCGTGGCTGTGATCGGCGACTCCACCTTCATCCACTCCGGCATCACCGGCATCACGGACATCGCCTACAACCGCACCAACTCCACCGTCCTGATCCTGGACAACTCCATCACCGGCATGACCGGCCACCAGCAGAACCCCACCACCGGCAAGAACCTCCGGGGCGAACCGGCGGGGAAAGTGGATCTGGAGGCCCTGTGCAAGGCCGTGGGCTTCCGGCGGGTGCGGGTGGTAAACCCCAACCACCTGAAGGAGATGGACCAGGTCCTGAAAGAGGAGCTGGCCGCTGAGGAGCCCTCCGTCATCATCACCCGCAGTCCCTGCGTGATGCTGAAAGAGGTCCCCAAGGCTGCCCCCCTGAAGGTGGACCACGACAAGTGCAACGGCTGCGGCCTGTGTATGCGCATCGGCTGCCCGGCCCTGAGTCTGCGGGACGGGAAGGCGGAGATCGACAAGACCCAATGTATCGGCTGCCAGGTGTGCATGCAGATGTGCCACCGGGACGCCTTGACTGTTTGATTTTGAGGAGGATACGCCAAGTGGAAACTGTGAATATTATGATCGTAGGCGTGGGGGGCCAGGGCTCCCTGCTGGCCTCCAAGATGCTGGGCCACCTGCTGGTGAACGCCGGGTATGACGTGAAGGTCTCCGAGGTCCACGGCATGAGCCAGCGGGGCGGCAGCGTGGTCACCTATGTCCGGTTCGGCGACAAGGTCTATTCGCCCATCATCGACAAGGGCGAGGCCGACTTCATCGTCTCCTTCGAGCTGCTGGAGGCCGCCCGCTGGATCGAGTATCTGAAACCCACCGGCCAGATCGTCACCAACACCCAGCAGATGGAGCCTATGCCCGTCATTGCGGGCCTGGCCAAGTACCCGGAGGATCTGGTGGATAAGATGCGGGCCAAGGGCATCAAAGTGGATGCCATGGACTGCCTGGCCCTGGCCGACCAGGCCGGGTCCTCCAAGGCGGTGAACATGGTCCTCATGGGCCGCCTGTCCCATTATTTCCCCAACATCCCTGCCGAGGCCTGGCAGGCCTCTCTGGAGGCCAACGTCCCCGCCAAGGTCCTGGAGCTGAACAAGGTCGCCTTCGCCCTGGGCCAGAAGGGCTGAGAAGACCCATTCCAACCCATTCCTAAGGAACCCAAAACCGGCAGCAAGGCGCATCTTGCTGCCGGTTTTTCGCGCCCTCCACCATCTTTCCGCCAAAATCCCCGGAGGATTCGTCGATTTCCGCCCTTGACAGCGGGAAAAAGCATGGTAGAATAGAAAACAACCAAGCGATGATAACGTAATCATGGCCATGAGGAAGCCCATGCGCCAGCGGCGGCCCAAGCGAGAGGGGGAGCGGTGAAAGCCCCTCGGCCCAGCCCAGCGCAAAGCCACTTCCGAGCCGTCCGGGAGGACCGGACCGGGACATTCCCGTTACAGAATGAACTGAGATCACAGGCGTGTGTTGTCTGCCTGTGAAATTAGGGTGGTACCGCGCAGCGTGAAGCTCCGTCCCTATGGTGGGGAGGGGCTTTTTTTGTTTCCGTTTTTGCAGTCTTTTTTGTATTTTCACATCGGAGGTATGTTATGCATAAGTATTATGGATTGAATGAATTGAGAGAGATGTTCCTGACCTTCTTTGAGTCTAAGGGACACCTGCGCCTGCCCAGCTTCCCCCTGGTGCCGGAGAACGACCCCTCCATGCTGATCATCAACGCCGGCATCGACGAGGTGGTGATCCGCCGGACGGAGGAAGAGTTTGATATCGTTCCGGTGCAGAAGTGGATCGACGAGGACGACTCGCTATAACTTCAAAAAAGCGGCAAAGCCGCTTTTTTGAAGGAGTTTCGCTGCGCTTCGTGCCTTGCCGCCCGCAGGGCGGCTGCGACACGCGCGGAGCGAGAAGAGTAATTTGTCACGCGCATGTCGCGACAAATTACGATTGAAATTTATTTCGCGTCTGCGGACGCGAAAATCTGCGATGCGTTATGCCTGTTGCCGCCCTCAGGCGGCAAATGCGGCGATCCTACTTTTTCAAATCGAAAAAGTGCGGTGCTTATGGCGCCGCGCTTTCTTCTTTTGGGGAAAAATTCTGTAAAACCTTGCAAATACCTCCCTTTCGGTGGTAGACTGTAAATAATTACGCCCCGCTTTCATTCGGCGCGGGCAGAAAAGAGGAAAACACCAATGGACAAGAAGAAATTCTATATCACGACCCCCATCTACTACCCCTCCGACAAGCTCCACATCGGCCACACCTACTGCACCGTGGCGACCGACGCGATGGCGCGCTACAAGCGCCTGACGGGCTATGACGTCATGTTCCTGACCGGCACCGACGAGCACGGCCAGAAGATCGAAGATAAGGCCAAGGCCGCGGGCGTGACCCCGCAGCAGTTCGTCGATAACATCGTCTGCGGCGAAAAGGGCATCCTCGATCTGTGGAAGCTCATGAATATTTCGAATGACCGCTTCATCCGCACAACGGATGACT
>OLQA01003335.1_pt1 | contig 11531 bp, 12 predicted proteins | sample 1673151 | NCBI WGS metagenome assembly OLQA01 (sample SAMEA3136760, study PRJEB25190) | human gut metagenome | biome: human gut; feature: human-associated habitat; material: faeces | place: Austria | collected 2013 | reverse complement strand
TCATACACACGAATCTTTGCTCCCTGCGGTGATATAACCTCTACGATGCCAATGCCATACAAATCCTTCGGTAAATAATGATATTTTACTTTCGTATCAATCTTTAGTCTGGATGTATTGTATCCTCTCGGCACTGTGCAACTTAGCACATTAGGTACTCTATCAGAAAGATTCCAAAAATATGCAGATGTTCCGTAAGAAAAAATTCCTTTCGGACATCTCTGCTGGAACTCATAATATTCATCTACGTCTTCCTTGCTAAGAGAATAAAGACCATGTCCTAATTTCTCAATCAGTCCACTCTCCAACATTTCTCGAATTTTCTCTTTTCTAATGCCGGCTTCTATAACCATTTGTGTTTTAAAAACATTATTGTTTTTTCTTGCTATTTCTTCAATCTTTTCATAGGTGGTGAAGCGTTTCCCGCAGTTAATGCATTCTCTTCTGCGGCGAATGGAAGTACCGTCCTCGGTAGGTCTGGAATCCACTACCTTGCTTTCCGTGCTCGAGCAATATCGGCATTTCATGGGGAATACCTCCCAAAGTATTGTATTTATACTATGCATGATACCACATATGTAGATTTTTCGCCATAGCTTTGAGCATTTTTATGAAGTATCAGCCTTATTTGAGCACCACGTCCACCAGTATCACATCGTCGCCTATCTTGCTTATACGGTCGTATGGTATCACCAACTCCTCATCGCTGCGCAGTATTCCAAAGAACCGCGGCGGCCCCGGCACAACTATGGATCGTATCAGCCCTGAGCACTGATCCACCTCCAGATCGCATATGCAGCCCAGCCTTGCCCCGTCCCGCATGTTTATCACCTCTTTGCGGCGAAGGTCTCCGAAATTCAAAAATGGCATATCAGTCACCTCTAAATAGGATATGCTAAGATATGCCATAATAAAGCAAAAAAATCCCCGGTAATTTCTACCGGGGAATCCTTTTTAACCATTGATGTTTGTTATTCCGTTGTCGCCACGACTGCCTTGTGGTTTTTACGGGAAGGTATTACTATCCCGAACCTTAAACCTTAGGTCTCTTTTGAATTAATACTTGCGCTTTCTGGCTGCTTCGGCCTTTTTCTTGCGCTTTACGCTGGGCTTTTCATAGTGTTCACGACGACGTACTTCGGCCAAGATGCCGCTGCGGGCAGTCTTGCGCTTGAACCGCTTAAGAGCACTTTCCAGGGACTCGTTTTCACCTACGCGAATTTCCATCAATTTCCCTCCCCTCTGAATGCAACATAGCACATCGTGAGTTATACGAAGCATAGGAATCCAAACAAAGTTATTATACTTGAAGAGGCCCCCCAAGTCAACACAATAATTGTGTATTTTTGTTTAACCGCTGTACTAACCCGCTGGCCAGCCGTGCTCCCTGCCGCCGGTCATGTGCAGATGAAGGTGCGGCACGCTCTGACCGCCATCCTTGCCGGTATTTATGACGAGACGGAAGCCCTTCTCCGCTATGCCCAGCTCCTTTGCCAGCTTGGACGCCACATGAAACATATGGGCCACTATGGCGTCTCCCTCTGGTACTTCCAGCACGCTCTGGTAATGCTTCTTGGGCACTATAAGCACGTGTACCGGCGCCTGAGGCGAAAGGTCGTTAAAGGCCGCTACCAGATCGTCCTCATAGACAAGGCTCGTAGGTATCTCTTTGTTTGCTATTTTGCAAAAGATGCAATCATCCATGGACTTTCCTCCTTATTTGTAATTTGTATTTTTGGCTATAGCCTATTATATCACTAATCTGCCCAGCAGGCGATCCTCTGACGCTTCTTTTATCAGCACCTTTACCATCTGTCCCGCCATACCTTCGTCTGCGCCTTCGACGCTTACCCTGGCATAGGTATCGGTATAGCCGCTCATAAGGCCTTGCTCGGGTTCTTCCAGAAGCACCTCTTGCACGGTGCCGATGAAGTTTTGAAGGTATTCCCTCTCCAGCTCCGCGCCTATATGTATAAGCTCGCCTGCCCGGCGCGACTTCTCCGCATTGGGTATCTGATTCGGCATAGAATATGCCGCTGTGCCCTCACGCCTGGAATATGGGAACACGTGTATGCGCGCGAGCTTTATGCGGCGTATGAATTCCTTGGTCTCCTGGAATTCCCGCTCACTCTCCCCGGGAAAGCCCGCTATGACATCGGTGGTTATGGCGCAGCCCGGCATGGCTTCGCGCAGCATCTCCACGCACCTTTCATATACGGCAGTATCGTAGCGGCGGTTCATGCGTTTGAGCACTCCGTCGCTGCCGCTCTGCATGGAGAGATGGAACTGACGGCATATCTTAGGGTTGCTGCTCAGCGCCGAAACAAACTTTTCGGTAAGCAGCTGAGGTTCCAGCGAGCCTAATCTTATGCGCTGTATCTCGTCTATGCCGTCCGCCTTCGCTATGGCGTCTGTCAGGTCTACCTTCCAGTCCATATCCTTGCCGTAGGACATAAGATGTATTCCCGTCATGACCACTTCCTTATAGCCGTGCTCGGCCAGCAGCAACAGGTTCTTTCGTATGTTTTCCGGCGTCCTTGAACGCAGCGGACCTCTGGCATAGGGTATTATGCAGTAGGTGCAGTACCTGTCGCAGCCCTCCTGAATCTTCAAATGCGCCCTTGTTCGGCCCTCCCTCGTGGCCACAAGCTCCTCAAACTCATGCTCTCCCATAAGAGAGCCTACGGCGTTGAGCCTGCCTTCGTGAAGATTGGCAAGGAGGCCTACTATATTCGCCCTGTCCTTTGAGCCTATCACCAGACTCACTCCGGGCAGGGAAAGCACCTCCTCCGGCGACCTTTGGGAATAGCACCCGGCCACTACGATCTTTGCATCGGGATTTCTGCCGTGGGCCCGGGATATCATCTGACGGGATTTTTTATCTCCGGTGGCGGTGACGGTGCAGGTGTTCACTATGTATACGTCCGCCTCTTCCTCAAAGTCCACAGTATCGTAGCCCGCGTTTTCCATGAGCTCGCGCATGGCCTGTGTATCGTATTGGTTTACCTTGCACCCCAGTGTACAGTATGCAGCCTTCACCTGTATTCCTCTATTCTTCCAGCTCGTAAAGTATCATCGCGACGGTAGCCATGCCGGCGGTCTCGGTGCGAAGTATGCGCCGGCCAAGGGATACGGCTTTGCCGCCTTTATTTATCAGGCTCTCTACCTCGCCAATTTCAAGGCCACCCTCCGGGCCTATTATAACAGCTATATTTTCAGCCTTCATATTCGCCCTCAGGACCTCCTTCAGGCTGGTCTGACGCTCGTCCTCATAGGCTACGAGTATAAGGTCGTAGGCGGACATATCGGCGGTCTTAAATGTAGTAAGCTCGCCTATATGGGGTATTATGCCGCGGCCGGACTGCTTTGCCGCCTCGCAGGCTACCCTCTGATAGCGCGTCTGCTTCGCCTTGTACTCTCCCGGCTTCACCCTGACCACGCTTCTCTCCGCGGCCACAGGTATTATCCCGTTTATGCCAAGCTCAACGCACTTTTGTATAATGAGCTCCATCTTGCCCGCTTTGGGAATGCCCTGATAAAGCGTTATGCGCTGCTTCGGCTCGGCAGGACACGGTTTTTTATCCAAAAGCTTAAGCTCTACTCTCTCCCTGGAGATAGTCTCTATCTCCGCAAGGTATTCATACCCGCAGCCGTCGGACAGCATCACCCTGTCGCCGCTCTGCATGCGCAGCACCTTGGATATGTGCTTCACATCCTCACCGATGATGGCGGCGCTGTCCTCCGTCATGTCATCCGGCTTTACAAAGAACCTGTTCATGCTTACCTCTTGGGCCGCGCCAGTATAGCCCGCCAGTCGTCCCCGGCCTTTACCTCGAGCACCTCAAAGCCGTTCTTGTCGAGTGCGCAGAGCACCTCGTCCAGCCTCTCTGCGATTATGCCACTCATTATGAACACGCCGTCTTTCTTTATGAGTTTCGGCACTATGGCGGAAAGCTCGATTATGACGGAGGCCACTATGTTTGCCGCTACCACATCATACTTCTTTTCGCAGAGCTTATCCTGCAATGCGCTGTCGGACAGCACATCCCCCACAAGAACAGTGTAGGTATCCTTGCCTATGCCGTTCATGGCGGCGTTTTCGTAGGCGATCTTTTCGGCTATGGGGTCAATGTCCACAGCCACCGCTTCCTTTGCGCCAAGCAGCAGAGAAGCTATAGACAGTATGCCGCTGCCGCAGCCCATATCTATCATGTCGTCTCCCGCCTTTACTGTCTTCTCAAGGAACTCGAGACACATGCGCGTGGTGTGATGGCTGCCTGTGCCGAATGCCATACCGGGATCGAGGGACAGTACTATGCGGCCGGTGTCCTCCGCCTTCTCCCAGGAGGGGCGCACCAACAGCCTGTCGCCTATCTCCAGGGGCTTGTAGTATATCTTCCAATTGTTCTCCCAGTCCTCGTCGTCCGTGATGCGCACGACGGTGCGCAGGCTGCCGAGATCCAGACCTACATCCATATTCCTGAGCTCCGCAAAGGAATCCTCTATGGCCCTTACGGTAGCGCGATTGTCCGCAACATCTGCTATGTACGCCTTTACACAGGGCTCGTCGCTGGTGACGAGCCTATCCATGTCGGCATAGTCCCAATACTTGGCAGTATCCCTGAGGAACTGTTCTATGCTTTCTCTGCCCTGTTCTATCATAACCTGATTTATGCCAAGCATATCAAGGCGAGCGCATACCGGGTCAAGGCCCTCCTCGGTAGTAAATATGGTAATCTCCATCCACTTCATATAATCAATTCCTCTTTATGCATATAATTCTAAAGTATAATATACTGCATTTCTCACTTTTGGGCAACACAAAAGGGCGGCCGTAAAGCCGCCCTAAAGCATTTAGTCTAATTCCACTTATCTTTTACCTTGTCAAATATGGTCTTTTTGCCGACCTTTGCCTCGGATACTTTATCCCCAAGGGAATCCGCCAGCTTTTTTATCATATCCTTCTGCTCGGCTGTGAGCTTCTTGGGTATGACTATATTAGCCTTTACCATAAGATCGCCCTTTTGAGTTGTATTGAGCCGCACTATGCCCTGCTCACGCAGCCTGAAGGTAGTGCCTGGCTGTGTACCCTCCGGAATGTGATACTTCACTGTGCCGCTGAGGGTTGGCACCTGTATGTCGCCGCCCAGCGCCGCTACTGTCATAGGAACGTCCATGGTGATGTACAAGTCTGAGCCCTTGCGGGTGAACAGCCTGTGGTTCCTTACGGTAATGCTTATATAGAGATCGCCCGCAGGGCCGCCGCGGAGGCCCGCCTCGCCCTCGCCGCGCATGGTAAGTATCTGGCCATTGTCTATGCCTGCCGGGATATTGACTACTATGCGCTTGGACTTATTGACGCGCCCCCTGCCCTTGCATTCCGGACAGGGCTCCTTGATTATCTTGCCTGTGCCGCCGCAGGCATCACAGGGACGAACCGTAGAGAAGGAGCCGAACATGGTGTTTTGCTGCGAGCGCACCTGACCGCTGCCTCCGCAGACGGAGCAGGTGACGGGGCTCGTACCCTTCTTCGCGCCGGTACCGCCGCAGGCCGCACAGTTCTCCTCACGAGGTACAAGTATTTCCTTCTTCGTTCCGAAGGCCGCTTCCTCAAAGGATATGGTAAGGTTATAGCGCAGGTCGCTGCCCGCCACAGGAGCATTGCGCCGCGCCGATGAGCTGCCGCCGAAGCCGCTGCCGAAGCCGAAGCCGCCAAAGCCGCCAAGAAGGAAGCCGAAGCCGCCGCTGCCGCCGCAGTGCAGGCGAAGCCCGGCGAGGCTGGCGCGGGCATTGCGGCCGCGACTGCTGCGAACGCTGCCTTGAGCGCCGAAGCTGCCAAGGCCCTGAGCGGCGATGCCGCCAAGGCGAAGGCGAAAGCTGAAGAGCTTGCTGCCGCAACCAAGCCCGCAACGGTGCATGAGAAGGTCATGGCCGCGCGCATGGAAGCAACTGAGAAGGCTCAGGCCGAAGTCAACGCCGAGCGTGCCGCCGAGGCCGAACTCGCGAGCGAGATTCTCGGCACGGCCAAGCCTGCTAAAAAGAAGAAGCGTCCCGCAGCGGCCGACGCTGCCAACGAGTCCGCCGCGACCCAGAAGGAGGAATAGCCCATGCCTATCGGTCCGGCGAGAATGCCGCTTTTTGATCATCTTGGTGAGCTGCGCATGCGTTTGGTGCGCATCGTGGTTTCCCTATTTATTGCCATGTGCGTGTTCTATATGGCAACACCTACCATCATTCAATTTATGTGCCTGCCCGTAGCTGATTACCTGCCCAAGGGCGACGATGGCTTGGTGGTTTTGAACGTGCTCGACGTGTTCGGCTCGTTCACGATTCGTTTCAAGGTTGCGCTGTGGGCGTCGGTTGTCGCATGCATGCCTATTATTCTGTGGCAGATTCTCGCGTTCTTCCTGCCGGCCTTGAAGCCTAACGAGCGCAAGTGGTTCATTCCCACGTTTGCCGTGGGCGTGCTCTTGTTCATGTTCGGTACGGTGTTCTGCTATCTGTTCATTTTGCATCCGGCTGTGCAGTGGCTCACCGATCAGGCTGGCGGCTTCGCGCAAATCCTGCCCGACGCCAAATCGTGGGTCGATGTCATCATCAACTTCGAGCTGTGTTTCGGCGTCGCATTCGAACTGCCGCTCGTCGTGTTCTACTTGGTTATTTTCGACATCGTTCCCTACAAGAAGCTTCGCAGCTCGTGGCGTACGGTTTACATCGTGCTTATGGTCATTTCCGCTATGGCAACGCCCGACGCTTCGCCTGTTACCATGCTGCTCATGTTTGGCGCCATGATCATTCTGTATGAGGCCAGCTTGCTGGTCGCACGAATCGTTCTGGGCAACCGTTTAAAGAAGCGCCAGGAGGAAGAGGCCCGCGAGGCGGCCGAAGATGCCGAGATTGCTGCCGAATGGGACGAAACCAAGAAGAAGGCCAAGAAGAAGTTCAAAGAACACATGGACCTGGACGACTAACCGAAAGCGCCATCTGCGAAGGTGGTGCTTTTGGTATTCTTACTTGATAGGAAAAGTCAGCGAAAAGCTGTTCGGTGCGGCAGGTTGGCCTGAAGGCAAGCCGCCGCGTAGCAGCGCTACGCAAGGTGAAGTCTGAGGGCTAAGATGTCGTGCTGGACAGCTTTGTAGCGTCAATCCGTTCCGCCGTTCGGCAGAACGGCGGAAAGGGTAATCATGCACGAGCTTGGAATGGTGACGGGCGTTGTTGGAAGCGTGCGCCAGGCGGCCGAGGCGAACCATGCCGACAAGGTATTGAAAGTGTCGCTTTCCGTAGGCGAGATGACCGAGGCCATCGAGGACGCTCTCACCTTTGCGTATGAGGCCATTACCGACAACGATCCGCTGTTCTCAGGCTCGAAGCTCGACATCACCATGGTGCCGCCGAAGAGCCGCTGTGTGGAGTGTGGCCATGAATTTACCCATGATCGCTTCCATGTGATGTGTCCCGAATGCGGTGGTTTTGCCGACCTTATCGAAGGCAAGGAACTGCGAATCGATTCGATTGAAGTCGATATTCCCGACGAAAACGAAGAGTAAAAAATCGCCCCGAGTTTTTCTCGGGGCGATTTTGTATGGGGCGCATGAATGGCGGCCATGATAGAAATAGAAGAAATTACCAGCTCAAAAGCTCATATCCAGTTTCGGTGATCAAAACCTGAACTTCCCATTGGGCCGTGTCGCTGCCGTCGGCAGTGCGCACGGTCCAGCCGTTCGGGTCGCTTGAATCAATGTCGGGCGCGCCCGCGTTCACCATGGGCTCGATGGTGAACGTCATGCCCGGTACGAGCACCATGCCTTCGCCTGGCTCGCTCACGAAGCTCACGAACGGGTCTTCGTGGAATTCAAAGCCGCAGCCGTGTCCGCCGTATTCGCGCACGACCGAATAGCCCTGCGCTTTGGCGTATTCGTGTACGGCGGCGCCCACGTCGCCCAACAGCCCCCAGGGCTTAATGGCGGCAAGGCCCGCTTCCACGGCCTTCTTGGTTTCTTCAACCAGACGGCGGCGTTCGGGCGAGACTTCGCCAATGCAGAACATGCGCGACGAATCGCTGTAATAGCCGTCAAGAATGGTGGAGCAGTCAATATTGACGATATCGCCCTCTTTCAGCACGTCCTCTTTGCAGGGAATGCCGTGGCAAATAACGTCGTTGATGGACGTGCACACGCTTTTCGGGAAACCGCCGTATCCCAGGTCGGCCGGCGTGCCGCCATGTTCGATGGTGTAATCGTAAATCCACTGGTCGATTTCTTCGGTGGACACGCCCGGCGCAATGCGCTCGGCTACCATGTCGAGCACGCCCACGTTGATGGCTGCGCTTGCTTTGATGGCCTCGATGTCAGCGGGGCCTTTCAGAATGTCGCGCGTGGGAACCTCGTAGCCCTTGTCATAGAGCTCTTGCAGGCGCTCATCGGTTTGCCAATGGCACTTCTTGTACTTCTTGCCGCTGCCGCACCAGCATTCGTCGTTGCGTCCCGGCTGGCCTTCGCCGTCGTACATTGCGATCCTCGTTTCGCTCGGGCGGCCGCGATCGGCCGCAAAAATAGTTTCAGATATTGTAGCGCTCATTTCAGGCGTGGTCATTGCAGAAAGAAAGCCAAGGGAAACATCTGACGAATCGTTCATCTCGCCTTCAATACCGCTTCCGCGCGATACATGCCATTGGTGTGCTGCGGTGCCGCCGCGCGTCGCATCGCGCGCGAAATGCACTACACTGAGCGCAGCGTTAGAAGAGGAGGAATCCCATGCAAATAGATATGAAACAACCCATTCTCGACAAGAACGATCGCCTTGCGCAGGAGAACCGTGCACTGTTCGCCGAAAAGCGCGTGTTCGTGCTTGATTTGCTCGCAAGCCCCGGCTCAGGCAAAACGTCTACCATTCTTGCCACCATTGAAGCGCTGCGCGACGAGTTCAACATCGCCGTTATCGAAGGCGATATCGCGAGCGACGTCGATGCGAAGCGCATTGGCGCTCAGGGCATTGCTGCGGTGCAAATCAACACGGGTGGCGCGTGCCATCTTGAAAGCGACATGATTCGCCGCGCGGTCGATGCGCTCGACTTGGACAACCTCGACCTCATCATTGTCGAAAATGTGGGCAATCTCGTGTGTCCCACCGATTTCGACTTGGGCGAAGGCGCCAAGGTCATGATTTTGTCCGTGCCAGAAGGCGACGACAAGCCGCTGAAGTACCCGCTCATGTTCTCAATCTGCGACGTGCTGCTCGTCAACAAGATCGACGTTGCGCCGTACTTCAACTTCGACCTCGACAAGTGCATCGAGCGCGTCAAGAAGCTCAACCCGAACATTCAGGTGTTCCCGATCTCCGCGCTCAAGGGCGAGGGCATCGAGCCGTGGGCCGACTGGCTGCGTGAGCAGACAAAGACCTGGAACGCATAAACGCCGAAGCAAAAACCGGGACGCTCCCGTCGGAGCGCCCCGGTTTTTTATATGGGCCGGGTCGTTTCCCGTCACGGGTTGGCCTGCGCCCACGCGCGCACAAAGGCGGCGAACGTGCGCACGAGCGGCTTGCCCTCGCTCTCTGGCGGGATGGCCATGGCGATCGTGCGGTGCGCCGGGGGATCGAGTGGGCGCACGACGACGTTGTGGTGGTCCGAGCGCAGCACGAGCTCGTGCGCGATGCAGATGCCCAGCCCGCTCTCGACCATGGAGATCATGGCGTAATCGTCCGCCGTCTGAAAGCGGATGTCGGGGTGCACGTGCGCGGCGTCGAGCACGCGCAGCGCGTCGCGGTTCGTGCTGTCGATCAGGCTCACGACCGGTTCCGTGCCGAAGGCCGCGACGGGCACGGCCTCGCACGCCGCCAGCGGGTGGCCCGCCGGCAGCACGGCCAGCAGCCGGTCGCTGCACACGGGCACGATCTCGCCCGGCAGCTCGCTCGGCAGCGAGATGAAGCCCATGTCCACCGTGCCGCTGCGCACGTAGGCGTCCACCTCGGCGTACGCCCCGTCGAACAGGCGGAAGCGCGCCTCCGGATGCTGCACCTGAAACTGCTTGATCATCGGCGGCAGCCAGTTGACCGCCACGCTCTTGAACGTCGCAATGCGGATCGTGCCGCCGGCGCGCTCGCGCACCTCCTGGATGCGGCCGCGCAGGTGCGCATCCGCTGCGCACACCTGCTGCACGGCCGGCAGCAGCGCCTTGCCCGCCGGGGTCAGGTGCACGCCGCCGCGGTTGCGCACCAGCAGGGGAAAGCCGCAGTCGCGCTCGAGCCCCGCCAGCAGCTGCGTCAGCGCCGACTGGGACACGCCCAGCGCCTGCGCCGCGGCCGACACGCTCGCGCACTCCACTGTTTTTAAAAACGCCTCATATTGCCGCAGTGTCACACGTACCCGCTCCTTGTCCGAACTTCATCGCTTAAAATAAGATTATCTTATATTATACGCGCGGTTTCCAAAAAGTCAAGCGCAGAAATTTTCCCTGATATTGCAGGGGAAACACCGCTTTTTTCCCGAAAAGTATGAAGAAATTGTTGACACGGCGGGGAAAGTGGCGTATCATACACACATATTGTTTTTACGGAAATTATATAAGGTTTCCTAATGAAAGGGGCAAAACATCATGGGTACTGCTTCGAGCGGTGAATGGATCGCCATATTACTGTATTTCGCGCTGGTCATCGGCGTCGGTGTGTATTTCTTCATCCGTGACCGCCATGTGGAGGGCGAGAAAGAGTACTTCCTCGGCGGCCGCAGCATGGGCGGCTGGGTCGCGGCGCTGTCTGCCGGCGCGTCGGACATGAGCGCATGGGTGCTCATGGGCCTGCCCGGCTCGATCTATCTGTACGGCATCGGCAAGGTGTGGATCGCCGTCGGTCTGGTCATCGGCACGATCTGCGCGTGGGTGTTTGTCGCGCCGCGTCTGCGCCGGTATTCCATCCGCGCGAACGATTCGATCACCATCCCGCAGTTTCTCACCAATCGCTTCCAGTCAAAGAACAAGGGCCTGCAGATCATCTCGGCGATCGTGTTCGTTGTGGTCTACTGCGTTTACAGCGCTTCGAGCATTTCGGCCTGCGGCACGCTGTTCAACACCGTCACGGGCATGAGCGCCAAGACGGCCATGATTATCGCCACGGCCATCATCCTCGTGTACGTGTTTCTCGGCGGCTTCAACGCCGTGTGCTGGACGGACTTCTTCCAGGGCATGCTCATGCTTGCCGCGCTCATGCTCACGCCGATCCTCGCGCTGTTCGTCATGAAGGGTGCAGACTTTGTCGCACCGGTCATGGCCGTTCCGGAAAACTACTATAATGTGCTCTCCGGCGGCGGCTTCAACTGGAAGAGCATTTCGGACATTCTCTCCGGCCTCGGCTGGGGCCTCGGCTACTTCGGCATGCCGCACATCCTTGTGCGCTATCTGTCCATCAAGTCCGAGCACGAGATGCGCAAGAGCCAGATCATCGGCTGCAGCTGGATCGTGCTCATTCTGGCCATGTCCGCCGTCGTCGGCCTGATCGGCCGTGAGTTCCTCGGCGAGATCGACAACGAGAACCTCGTC
>OLQA01003329.1_pt1 | contig 11558 bp, 7 predicted proteins | sample 1673151 | NCBI WGS metagenome assembly OLQA01 (sample SAMEA3136760, study PRJEB25190) | human gut metagenome | biome: human gut; feature: human-associated habitat; material: faeces | place: Austria | collected 2013 | reverse complement strand
GCTCGGTACTGCTCGACTCGGGCGCCGACATCCTCATCTACGGCATGGGCGAGCACGCGATTGTCGAGATTGCCGACGCGCTCGACGCGGGGCTGCCCGTCGATCAGATCACCTATATCAATGGCACCGTTTACCGCACGGGTTCGCTCGACGAGGTCTACGACTACGACCTGCTGCCCAGCTGGGACGACCTTGCCGCCGACAGGCTCAACTATGCGCGCAGCTTCAATGTGCAGCAGCAGAATATGGACCCCATCACCGGACACCGCCTGGTAGAGCCCTACCCCAACAGCGTCTATGTGGTGCAGAACCCGCCATCGGCGACGCTCACCACCGACGAGATGGACGAGGTGGCCGAGCTCCCCTACGCACGCGATTGGCATCCCGACTACGACGCGGCGGGCGGCGTGCCAGCCTTTGCGGAGATCAAGTTTTCCATTAGTTCCAACCGTGGCTGTTTTGGTGAGTGCTCATTTTGCGCCCTCACCTTCCACCAGGGCCGTGTGCTGCAGATGCGCAGCCACGATTCGATCATGCGCGAGGCCGAGCTGCTCACGCGCGATCCCGAGTTTAAGGGCTACATCAACGACGTGGGAGGGCCGACGGCCAACTTTAGCCGCCCTGCCTGCGACAAGCAGCTCAAGCACGGCGTGTGCAAGAACAAGCGCTGCCTGTGGCCGAGCGTGTGCAAGAACATGGTAGTCGACGAGAGCGGCTACACGCAGCTGCTGCGCGACCTGCGTCAGCTGCCGGGCGTCAAGAAGGTTTTCGTGCGCAGCGGCATCCGCTTTGACTACACCATGGCCGACGCCTCGGACGAGTTTTTGCGCGAGCTGCTGGAGCACCATGTCTCGGGCCAGCTGCGCGTAGCGCCCGAGCACGTGAGCGACGCGGTGCTGTCCGTGATGGGCAAGCCGAGCCGAGCCGTCTACGATGCGTTCTGCCGTAAATTTGAACGCTTGAACCGCGAATACGGACTCAAGCAGTACGTGGTGCCGTACCTAATCTCGAGCCACCCCGGCTCGACCATGAAGGAAGCCGTGGACCTCGCCGAGGCCGTACGCGACATGGGCTACATGCCCGAGCAGGTGCAGGACTTCTACCCCACCCCGTCCACCATGTCGACTTGCATGTACTACACCGGCGTGGATCCGCGCACCATGGAGCCGATCTACGTGGCGCGCGACCCGCACGAGAAGGCCATGCAACGTGCGCTCATCCAATATCGCAAGCCCGAGAACTACAAACTCGTGCGCGAGGCGCTGGAAAAAGCCGGCCGCCGCGATCTGATTGGCTACACCAAGCATTGCCTGATTCGTCCCGTGCCGCCGCGCCCGGGCGAGACATCTGCTGGCGGTGGGCATGGAGCCGGCAAGAAGGGCGGCAAGCCGCACGGTGGCGCCGGCAAGGGGCCCAAGGGCAGCAAGGGGCACAGCGGCATGTCGCGCGCACAGAACACTGCCGGTCGCAATCGCGCGGCCCAGGGGCGTCAGGGCGCCAACGGAGGCGGACGCCGCAACTAGGGCAGCGGTGCGCTCGCTGCGTCCAGCCCACACGCGTGGCGCAGCGAACGCATTGCCTCTACCAGCACAAAGCCGGCGATGGCAACCGTGACCACCACGTCGAGCGGGGTGTTCACAAACCAGAGCAACGTCATGAGATACGACCCGGCGTTAAAGGCAAAGTGCAGCAGGATCGTGTAGCGGAGCTTTCCGGTCGTCACGAGCACCCAACCAAAAATAAGGCCGGCGGCGCCCGCATAGCAGCCCTGTACCCAGTTCATGTGCATAAAACCAAAGATGGCAGCCTGCAGCACGATAGCCGCAGCGATGCCCCAGGTACTCGGGGCCGCCCAGGGCACCATGGCGCCGTCCTGCGCGCTCGCACGACGCCGGCGCCTCCAAAGTGAGCGGCACTGCGGATTAAACGCTCGGAGCGAAAACTCAAAAATAATGCCGCGCACCAGCAGCTCTTCACAAAATGGGGCGCCGAGCACCGTAGTCAGGACGGCGAGATAGCTGGTGTCGCCCATGCCTGTTTCCTCGACAAGCTCGCTGTAGTCGGCCGCGGCCTCGGGCAACAGCGACAGCACGGCGTCGGTCACGTAGCCAACGACCACCTGCAGGGCAAGGCCAATCACGATAACGCAGGCGATGCGTTTCCACGCCCCACGCGCTCCCCCGCCGAGTGGATGCTCACTTTGCCGGCGTGCCATAAACGAACGCGGCCACAGATAACGCCACCACAGCAGCGCCATCAAAAACGATGCCGTCTGCGCGACGGCCTGAAGCAATTGAATGTCGAGGTCATCGATCGAAAAACCCATGAACACCGATGCGACGCCAAGGGCGGAAAACAAAACGATGCTCAGGGCAATATCGGCAGCGACGACGCCAAAACAGGCAAACGCCCAAATCATCGCATTGAGCATGCCAACCTCCTCCCGACAGGTAGTCATTTAAGAACGTCCCCAACGACTAGTCATTGGGGACGTTCTTCAACGACTAGCTGTTGGGGACACTCTTTGCCAAAGGCCCCGTTGGGCGAGATGTCAAACGGAAAGGTGCCGCAGCGATTGAACGCGGCGATAAACATGCGGATGGCGTTGGACGGCGTGGTGCCCACGAGCTGGGTTGCCGCCGCGAAGGCTGCCTTTTCCTCGGGCAAGACCTTCGCGACAACCGGGGTCATGTGTTCTGCCATGGCGCTTCCTTTTTGAAACGACGGTGGTGCGGATAGATGCGGGCCACGCGGCTGGGCGACGGGCTGTGAAGGCAACCCGATTGGCCCGCATCCGGAGTTTGTTTCTGCGGCGTTGGTATTACTTGGTATTCCAAAGTATTACCCCGCAGATAGAATACCACACCCGACCCCATGGGGACGGAGGAAAACGAATCATTTTGTTGCTGAGTTAGTTTTTAGAGCGTGATGATGTCCGAGATATCGAGGGCCTGAGCGTCGGCGACATCGTGCGTGGCAAGCAAGAGCGTACGGCCGTCGAGCAGGTCGAGCACGACCTTGGTCGTCGCATCGCGCGTGGCGGCATCCAGGCCGGTAAAGGGCTCGTCAAGAATCACCGCGCCGCCCGGGCACAGCAGGGCGCGGGCAATCTCGACGCGACGGCGCTGCCCGCCCGAGAGCTCGGCCACGCGAGCATCCACATCGACTCCCGGCACCAGCAGGCGCAGCAATGCCGCGGCACTCGAGGCATCCACGCGTGCATCGGCGCACACCAGCACGTTATCCAGCGCCGAGGCGGACTCGACCAAGCGCGCGTCCTGAAACACCATCGAGCACGGCGCGCACTCCCCCGCCGCCAGCGCAAGCAACGTCGACTTGCCCATGCCCGAAGCGCCCATTACACAGATACGCCCACCCGCGGGCACATTGAGCACCAGACCATCCAGCGCCGGCGCCCAGGGCGCGCGATCGCCCACGGCAAGCGCAAGCTCCGCTGCAGCCCCACCGCCAGCAGAGTCGCCCACACAACCGCGAGCGCCGCGCCCATGCGCCCGCACGGCCGCGCGCCACGCCACGGGTCCCGAAACCCGCAGCAGCCACACCAGCACGCGCTCACACGCCCACGAGGCGGCAACGACCAGCACGGTCCACGCCAGCAGGTCAGCCGTCTCGATGAGCAGCTTCGCCTGATAGATGCGCTCGCCCACGGTGCCCACCGCCATGCCGATCAGCTCCGCCGCCACGCCGGCCTTCCAGCTCATGCCGATCACGGCCCGGGCGCACGAAAGCACAAACGGCAGGACTTCGCGCCAGGTCTGGGCACAAAACAGTCGCCAGCCCCGCACACCGTGCAGACGGAACATCTGCTCCAGCGGTTTATTCACCTGTGCCAAGCCCTCGACCAGCGAGAAATATACACCCGGCAGCGCCATCAAAAAGACCGCCGCGATACTCACACGCGCCGACCCCAGCCAGATAAGCAACAGGACCACCACGCAGGCAACCGGTGTCGCCTTAACAAACGAAAGTGCCGGAGCCACCAGGCGCGCAAACGCCCGCAACCGTGACGAAATCCCGGCAAGCACGCCACCACACACCGCGGCAAGCGCCAGCCCGCCCAGTATCCGCGCGCCCGAGCCCGCCAAAATCGCCCAGGTACCGCCATCGCACACCAGGTGCAGCAGCGCCAAGGCAACAGCACCCGGCCCCGGCAAGATCAGCGGCTGCGCCACCAGCGCCGCCACCAGCATCCACGCGGCAAGCCAAAAGGCGGCGACGGCACCTGCTGCCGCCACCGCCTTCATACACTCTGTCATGTGTCGAGCAAACGCACGCACGAGCTACTCCATGTAGTAGAAATCATCAGCCGGAAGCTTGCCGCCCACGGCGCTCGCGTCCGCGTCGGCCAGCACCTGCAGGTACCCGCCGAGCGCCGCCTTCATATCTTTCCCCGTCTGGCAGACAAGCATGCACCCGGGAATCGCCTTCTCGGCGATCTTGGCGTTGTCCACGATGCCGGCATCGACCACGGCCTGCGCCCAGTCTGCCGGCGCCGCATTGACAGCCTTCACGCTCGCCTCATGGCAGCGCAAGAATTCCGCCACGGCCTCGGGATGTTCCTCAGCAAACGCGCGGCACACCACGGTCGCGCCCGTCAGCAGGCGCGAACCCGTGTCACCCGCCAGCTCATCCCATACATCGGTCAGACTTACCGGCGCCGACAGCTTGCCTTCGCTCTTGGCGATGGCAGCGGTCTTGAACGGCTCCGGCAGCACGCCCACGGCGGACGGGTCGGCAAGCAGGGCCGACAGCACCTCGGTGGGCTCGCTCTTAAACTCGAGCGTCACCTGGCCGGTCAGGCCCGCGCGCTCCAGCAGGAAGTTCATGACGTACTCCGGCGTGGTGCCCTTGCCCGTCATGTAGACGGTATGGCCCGCCAGATCGCCAAACGAAGTAACGTCCGCGTTACCCGTCACCACGTTCAGCACGCCCAGCGTGTTGATGTCGATGACCTGCACCGCGCCCTCGGTCTTGTTGTAGAGCACGCTCGCCACGTTGGCCGGCACCAGGGCAATGTCGATATCGCCCTGAATGACCTTGGGCACAATCTCATCGGCGGCAGTATTCATCGCAAAGTCGAACTCATTGTCCGTCTCGCCATCGGCCGCCCGGTCCATAAACTGCACCAGACCAATCGAAGTCGGCCCCTTGAGCGAGGCGACGTGCACCTCGACCGGCTCTGCAGCAGCACCGGCGCCGCCCGTGGCAGCCGAGCCCGCGGCGGACCCTGCACCGGCAGCCCCGCTTCCACAGCCCGCGAGCGCAAGCGACAGGGCGCCCGCGGCGAGCGCCGAGGCAAACCCCCGGCGCGACATCTCAACATTAAACACGCGCATCGCTAGCACGCCCCCTCGTTGGACATCGTCCATGCGTGATGGTCGGTATGCAGCAGCTCCTCGGCCAGCGGCGAGAGCGGCTCGCCCAAGAACTCGCGGTAGCACGCCTGGACATCGGGATTCTCGTGCGAGAAGCGAATGTCCGCAGCGGCATCCAGGCCCCAGAGCACCTGGCCACGCTCGGCTGCCAGCTCGCAGCCGTCGTGGATGGGCTGGCCGCCGCCACCGACGCAGCCGCCCGGGCACGCCATGACCTCAACGAAGTCATAGCTCACGCGGCCGTCGCGAATCGCGTCGAGCAGACGGGCGGCGTTGCCCAGCCCGTGTGCCACGGCGACGCGCACCTTGGTGCCATCGATATCGGCCACGGCTTCCTTCCAGCCGTCCAGGCCGCGCACATCGGTAAAGAAGTCGGCGTCGGGGTTCTTGCCCGTCACCAGGTAATAGGCCGAGCGCACGGCGGCCTCCATCACGCCGCCCGTGGCGCCAAAGATCACACCCGCGCCCGTGCCAAAGCCCAGCGGCGTGTCGAGCGGCTCCTCGACGAGCGTGTCAACGCTTACGTGGTTCGCGCGAATCATGCGCACCATCTCACGCACCGTCAGCGCAACGTCCACATCGGGCGTGCCGTCCTCACCCACCATGCTCGGCAGCGCGCACTCAGCCTTCTTGGCCGTGCACGGCATCACGGACACCACAAACAGGCGCTCGGGCTCCACACCCAGTACCTTGGCGTAGTAGGTCTTGGCGATGGCGCCGAACATCTGCTGCGGCGACTTTGACGTGGACAGGCTGTCGACAAACTCCGGGTAGCGTGCCTTCACAAAGCGTACCCAGCCCGGGCAGCAGCTCGTGAACATGGGCCAACCGCGGCTGTCGCCCTCGCCCTTGGCGGCCTTACCCAGGCGCTCGAGCAGCTCGGAGCCCTCCTCCATAATGGTGAGATCGGCCGAGAAATCGGTGTCGAACACGTACTCAAAGCCCACGCGGCGCAGCGCGCAAGCCAGGCGCTCGACGGTGGCCTCATCGCGCGGAATGCCGAGCTCCTCGCCCCAGGCGCTACGCACGGCCGGCGCGATCTGCACCAGCACGATCTTGTCGGGATTAGCGAGCGCGTCGAACACGGTCTCGGTATCGTCACGCTCGCGCAGGGCGCCCGTCGGGCAATGCGTGATGCACTGACCGCACGCGACGCAATCGGTCTTGCCGATCGGCGCACGCCCGCGGGTGCCCACGGCGGTATGCGTGGCGCGGTTGGTCAGGTCCCAAATCCCTAGGCCCTGCACGCTCTCGCACACCTTGATGCAACGCATGCATTTAATGCACTTGTCGTTATCGCGGATGATGGGGAAATCGAAGTCCCAGCCCTCGCGCGCCAGATGCTGCTCGTACGGCAGATAGAAGATGCCCAGGTCGTTGGCGATGGTCTGCAGGTTGCAGTTACCACTGCGCACGCAGCTCGTGCAGCGCGAGTCGTGCTGGGACAGCAGCAGCTGCACGTTGGTGCGACGCGCCTCGCGGGCCTTGGGGCTGTTGGTGTGGACCACCATGCCGTCGAGCACGTAGTTGTTGCAGGCGGCAACCAGCTGGTCGCAGCCCTCAACCTCGACCACGCACACGCGGCAACCGCCGATCTCGTTTAGATCGCGTAGGTAGCACAGGGTGGGAATCTGGATGCCGACGGACTTGGCTGCATCCAGGATCGTGGTGTGCTCAGGTACCACGACCTCGCAATTATCGATAGTGAGCTTGACCATGTTGAGTGCTCCGCTTTCGGTGTTGTCGCTGACAGTGGAGTTGTTGAGCTCTACCATTCCAGGTTCCTCCCTCCGCGGAACGCGCCAAAGCCAAAGTGGTCGCAACGCAGGCAGCGGCTTGCCTCCTGGCGTGCCTCCTCCTCGGTAAGGCCCTGCTCGACCAGATTCCAATCGTGGATGCGCTCGCCGGCCTCGCGCTCGCCCAGCTCGCAGCGGCCGCACTCGTGCTTGCCCTTAAACTGCACGGTCGGCAGCTCAACGTCGAGCTTGATTTTGTGGTCAAAGCCCAGGTAGCGGTCGATATTTGCCGCAGCAACGCGGCCGGCGTTGATGGCCCGGATGACGGTGGCGGGGCCGGTCTGGCAGTCGCCGCCGCTAAAGAGGCCATCGAAGTTAGGCACGGCGCCATCCGAATCGGTGACGATGCAGCCCCACTTACAGGCAATGCCCATCTCCTCAAACGGCTTGGAATCGATGTCCTGGCCAATGGCCACAAACACGCGCTCGCAGGGAATGACGCGTTCGGGCGTGGCGGCGGCACGCGGGGCCGGGCGCCCACGACGGGGCTCGCCGATAATCTGCGGCTGCACGCGCAGGCCACTCACGCGGCCTTCCTCACCCGTCTCGATAGCGAGCGGTGCGGTGAGTTCCAAAACCTCGCAGCCCTCGGCCTGGGCGCCGGCAATCTCGGCATCCTGGGCCGTCATGTCGCAGATGCGGCGGCGGTAGACGATGCTCACCTTTTCGGCACCGCAGCGCACGGCAGAGCGTGCCACGTCCATGGCCACATTGCCGCCGCCGATGACGCACACGCGCTGACCGCTCAGGTCGGGCAGCTCGTCGTCGCCGATGGCGCGCAGCATCTTGACGGCCGACTCCACGCCGAGCGCCTCTTCGCCCGGAAGGCCGAGCTTCTTATCGCTGTGGGCGCCAATGGCCAGGTAGACGGCATCGAACTCGTCGCGCAGGCGGGCAAGTTCCTCGCCATTGACGGAGTGGTCGAGTTCCACGTCGATGCCGGCACTCAAAATCCAGTCGATCTCGGCCTGCAGGCGCTCGCGCGGAAGACGGTAGCTGGGAATGCCATAGCGCAGCATGCCGCCCAGGTGGTGGCGCTGCTCAAAGATGGTCACCTTATGGCCCATCACGGCCAGGTAGTAGGCGCAGGAAAGGCCGGCCGGGCCGCCGCCGATCACGGCGATGCGCTTGCCGGTGTTGTCGGCCACGCTGGGCTTGTAATCGTTGAGGTCGCTGTGCTCAACGGCAAAACGCTTGAGGGCGAGAATGTTCATGGGGTCATCGACCATGCCACGACGGCAGTGCATCTCGCAGGGATGCTCGCACACCAGGCCGCAAACGAGCGGCAGCGGGTTGTTCTTGCGGATGACCTTGACGGCATCGGCATAGCGGCCGGCCTCGACCAGCGAAATGTAACCGGGAATGTCGACGTGCGCCGGGCAGCCCGAGACGCATGGGACGCGGGCCTCGCGGTCAAAGCCACAGGAGTGCTCGCGGATGTGGTGCTCAAAATCGTCGCGGAAGCCGCGAATGGCCGTGAGTGCCATGGCGCCGGCCTCGTAGCCGATAGCGCAGTCGCTCGAAAGATAGATGGTGCGGGCGGTGCGCTCAATCAGATTGAGCGTGGACTCGTCGGCGCGGCCTTCGAGCACATCGGCAAGCAGGTCGCTCAGCGCGCTCAGGCCCACACGGCAGGGCGTGCACTTGCCGCAGCTCTGGGTGGAGCACAGGTTGACGAGCGCCGCCGTAAACTCAACGGGGCACGGGGCGAGCGAGCTCACCGCCAGACGGCGTCCAAGCGCATCGTGCAGGTCGTCCATGACGGCCTGAGCGTGGCTGCGTTCCATTACGTGCAGTCGAGCCATAAGATCCCCTCTCACATGGCAGCCCGGAGGCGAGGCCGGGCGAAGTTGCTACACGCACAACACTGACCTAAAAAGTTGTTAGGTCTCCACACGGTTCGGCAGGCGGTATAAAATGTCACCCTCAGCGGTGAAAAAGAACATTACCGCAGATAAATGCCATATTTGATAAAACGCGTTACCAAATTGCAATATTCAATGTGAAAAAGAGCGCCTTACTATTTTTTCCTTTTTGTTCCGTTTTCCTCCGTCCCCTTCGGATCACATGATCCCTTGGGAACGGAGGAAAACGGATCGTTTTTGGTGCAAAAGGGCCAGGTTTGTTTGCACCAATCTCACTTGCGCTAGATGAAGAGCTCGCATTCCTTCCGCACAACGCAAACCTTGCTCAGCATCTGGGTAACGGCGGCAAGTTTGTTAGGGTCAAGTTTGCGAGCATTCTGCGAGCATACGGAGACGCAACGCATGCAGGAGATGCACGCCTCGCCATCCACCTGCCTTGGATCGTCCTTGTCGATAGCTCGAACAGGGCACAACGCAGCGCAAGCACCGCAGGAGACGCAATCCTCCGTTGCATGGGGCACCATACTGTGGCCTCCAGCTTGCTTATAAGGACGATTGCCGGGAATAGAGGGCTCGGACGCAGCCCCGTCCAGTAGCTTTTGCCGGATTCGCTGCGCAAACTCTGAAAGTTGCGCCACATCCTGCGCATCCGGTCGCCCAGCAGCAAACTGACGAGCAACGGAATGCTCGGCAATGGCAGAAACCGCTGCAACCACCCTAAATCCGGCACGCTTCGCAACGTCTTCCAGCTCAATAAGCGTATCCTCAAACGCGCGGCCCCCGTAAACACAAACCAAAACAGCCAGAGCTCCGTTGCCACGCACCATTCCCAGTCGCTCAACCGCCACAGCTGGAACCCTGCCAGCATATGATGGGACGGAGATAACCGCAACGTCGCCCTTCGCCATCGAGACCCCGTGGAAATCCAACCCGCTATCGGTCAGATCGACGGTAACGATATTCCCATCCAGCGCCCCGGTCACAAGACCAGACACTTTCTCCGTTCCGCCCGTCGGACTAAACACAATTTCGAACATGCTCATCGAACATCCTCCCCTACGCTTGGTAACACACCAAGCCGCCCGCATGCTTAGACAGAGTATACGGCGCGCGGGGACACCCCGGTTTAGCGCAAAGGGGTCAGGTTTGTTTCCACCAACCTGGTGCAGATTAACCTGACCCCTTTGCGCTAAACTATGCTGTCTGCCTCATCGATTTGCATAATTTCCGTTACAGATTGCATATATTTACGTGATACCGCTGTGTTCTCCTGAGGTACCCCATCCCGGACCGTGCAAAAAACGGAGTATTCTGCAACGCGCTCGTGCCAACACCGCCGCGAGCGGGCAAAACTGTAGGGCGCTGCATCATTTTGGGTTCCGCTATAACGAGAATGACACACCTTTGCACCGGAAAACGGAAAAGTCTGACTCAAAACGCTCGCTAGGGATATCCGAAGGCCACCGCTGGCGACGTCGAATCGTATGCAGGCAACTCGATCTGCAGAATACTCCAAAAAATGCACGGCGCACCCCATGGGACCCATTGCCGCATGGCTGAAAACGGGCCTTCAGCATCCTCCAGGTGCATTCCTGAGCAAATCACACCGGACCAACGGTCGGATGCGGCAAACAAAAGGGCCCCGAGCGTAGTTGCTCGGGGCCCTTAGTTCGCCTCGCTCTAGCGTGCGACGCGTATGTTACTTGCGCTTGCCGCCGCCGTCGCCGGGACGACGGGAGCTGCCGCCGCGCTTGCCGCCACGATTGTTGCCATAGCTGCCACGGTTATCGCGACCGCCGGCACGACCGCCGCGGGAGCCGGCCTGGTTGCCGCCACGCCCGCCGCGATAGCCGCCACGGCGCTCCTCGCGGGTGTCGTCGTAGTTGCGCCAGTCATCGCGACGATCGCGGCTGGCACGCGGGTCGCGACGATCGCGCGACTCGTTAGAACGACCAGCGCCGCCGCGGCCACCGTTGCCACGAGCGCCCTCGCGACGCTCACCACCGCGGCCGCCATCGCGACCTCCGCGCTCGTCAAAGCGCTTGCCGCCGCGGGTACCACGCTCGTCACGCGAACCACGGCCTTCGCCGCCACGGCGCTCATCGCGCCCGCTGCGCTCGTCATCGCGACCGGAGCGACGACGGTCACCCGAGCCGCGCTTGCCGCCGCGCGAACCACGGCCCTCGTCCTCGCGCTCAACACGACGACGGCCACCACGGTCCTCGTCCTCACGGCGACGGCGATGCGCCTCGCCCTGGAACTGCTTGGCACGACGCTCGGCACGGTTGCCGCGCGGGGCCTGCTCGACGGCAGCAGCACCGGCACGCTCCTCGGCAGCCACCTCGCGGGCCACGCTCTCCACGGCCTCATCCACGCGAGCCTGAACGCCCTCGCGCACGCGGGTCTTGCCGCCGCGCTTGGGACGGCTCGGGCGCTCGCCGTCGCTGCGACGCTCGTCGCGACCGCGGTTGGAACGACCGGCCACATCGCCGTAGTCATCG
>OLQA01003326.1_pt1 | contig 11561 bp, 8 predicted proteins | sample 1673151 | NCBI WGS metagenome assembly OLQA01 (sample SAMEA3136760, study PRJEB25190) | human gut metagenome | biome: human gut; feature: human-associated habitat; material: faeces | place: Austria | collected 2013 | reverse complement strand
GCAAGCCGCCGGAGCAAAGCGGGATCTACACCCTAAGTATACGTTCTGCGCACGGCGTTGTCAATCGTTCTGCGCAGGACGAATTTCAAGCAGACCTGTGCAGGATATACAAAAATACAGCTTGAATTTCGGGCAGTTCCACGCATTGATATTTTCTGCACTGGCTCGTATAATCAAAGACAGACAAGTGAATTTATCAGTGCGTGTAACTGTTCGATCAGGCATGAGCATCAGAGGGAAGGCGGCAACGGCATCCCTTTGGTTCTTGTGCCCTTTTCTTTTTATAAAAGCTGCGGCATGGAAGCGGAGGAGTGCGGCGATGCAGGCTGTAAAGGTATTCAATAACAATGCGGTGTCGGTGGTCATGCCGGACGGCAGGGAAGCCATTCTCGTGGGCAATGGGCTTGGGTTTGGCCGCCGCCCGGGGGACGTGATCGACAAAGGCCGCGTTTCCAAGGTGTACTATGTGCAGAATGAATTGCAGACCAAGTTCCTCAAGATGCTGGATAACGTCACCCCGCAGGTGATGCAGGCCGCCGAGCGCATCTCGCTGGCGGCAGAGGAGCAGGGCATCCTGCTCAGCAGCAAAAGCACCATCTCGCTGGTGGATCACATCAGCTTTGCGTTGGAACGTGTGGAAAAGGGCACCTTTCTGCCCAACCTCATGCTCTCGGAGACCCGGATGCTGTACCCGAAGGAGTACGCGGTGGGGCAAAGGGCACTGGAACTTGTCCGGCAGTTCTGCGGCGTACAGCTGCCGGAGGACGAAGCGGGCTACATTGCCCTGCATCTGGTAGCCGGTGCGGCGGATGGTGCGCTGGCCTACGATACCGTAAAGTTCGTCAAGGCGGTCAAGGAGATCATCTGCGATACCTATCATTGTACCTTTGAGGAAGAGAGCCTCGAGACCATCCGCCTGACGATGATCATCTCCATCCCGGCAGCCGTCGGCCTTGGCGTACTCGCATTCCCGATCACAGGAGTCTTGTTCCCGTCAAGCTCCAGCCTTTCCGGAAAACTGCTGATGATGGGCGCCGTTTCGGTCGTATTCTCGGCCCTGTCCACCATCACCAACAGCGTCCTGCAGTCCATCGGCCAGCAGAAAAAAGCCCTGCATAACGCAGCCATTTCCCTCGGAATGGACCTCATCGTCCTGGCTCTGATCCTCGCAGTCTTCCCGAAGACAAACATCTATGCCGTTGTCTTCGCAGGAATCCTGTTCTCGCTGAGCATGTGCGTATTGAATAACCTTTCGATCCGCAAACACCTGAACTTCCGCAACGAGTTCAAAAACACCTACGTAAAACCATTGATCGCAGCCGCCATCATGGGAGTCGTAACCTGGGTTGTTTACTACGGCCTCTTTGCCATCACCAAACGCCCGTCCATCAGCATGCTGATCGCGATTCTGATCGCCATTGTCGTCTACCTGATCGCCTTCGTCGTCGTAACCGGCACAACCGAAGCCGAAATGCGCCGCATGCCAATGGGAACCAAACTGGTAAAAGTCCTGCGTATTCTGCGGATTTACCGTTAAAAACAACAAAACAAAAGTAAATCGCCCGCTCGGGCAGTTGGTTATGGCTCGATCAGAGGACTTTGTTCAAGGGCCGTTGCCATCTGCACGATCGGCGTTTGCTGATAGCCGGTGAGCACAAATTGGCGCAGGTAATTTAAATCGGCCTGCATCCCTGTGGCCGCGTAAGCCCGGTCGATCACGGACGCAGTTACCACAGGCAGCGGGTGCCGGGCCGCATATAGCCCGGCTGCATTTGTCTCGTTTTGTAGTGTGCGGAGATCATCGCCAAAAATGTCCGGCTTGCGCGGTGTGGAGTTGTAACCACGGCTGATTAGCGCAATGTTATTGTCAAAGTTGGGAGCTAGGCATAGGATTTTGCCGGTGTCAGGATTCCGCAGCACACCGTAGTTATTTGTATGGCGATCTGCATTCAGACAAACCGTATCCATCAAAATGATCTCGAAATACTGATCGGCCAAATCCTGACTGATATTTTGGAAAACACGATAATTGTGCACATAGTCCTCGTTGTCGCCCACAAGGCCGAAAGCTGGCTCAAAATTGACTGTTGCGCCAGATGTGAAATCGCGGGTCTTGATATAGCCGCCAGAAAGTTCGTAGTGCGCCATGGGGAAGCCCAGCTGGCAGCCCAACTGCTCAATAAACAGCTCAGAAAACTGCTCATATTCATTCCCGGCTTTATACATCCACCATTCGCCATTTTCAAGACGCCAACACTTTTCAAAGCTTCCGGTATTTGTCAGTTCCGGCGTTCGGCTGGGACGCTGGCTGAATGCCGACAAATCGCCCCGGAGGGCCAGCGTATCAAAATAGTTGGAGGTAAACCGCACTTGATCCCAACGCAGATTGCTGTTCCAGGGGCGCACCCAATAGGTATCTGTGATTGTCGCGCCATTGAATTTAAGAGCGGTGCTGACGTTATCCTTTTCTTCGAGGCGCAGCACCTTTTTCAGCAGCCTGGAATTTACTCTGTGTTCATCAATTGCACGCATGGACAGCCATGTTTCAATATCTCCCATGCGCTGGAGCTGGAGCGGAAGAAGATGCTCCTGAAGCGGTTCGATTCTACGGCCATGGATGTTTGCAAGAGGGATGTCCTTGCTCATCAACGTGGCTCGAAAGTCCCTGTCATCAAGTACCGTCACAAATATCATCTCCTACCTGAAAGAAAAAAGACGGGAATTTTTGTCTGATGTTAAAATTATACCCGCAAAACATCTTTTGCACAACTCTTTTCACGCGCATACCTATCCTCCTACACTTACTTTGTATCTTACTTTTTTCTCTTTTAGGTAACAGGGTGGGTAAGGGAAGATTGTCTAAAAATTGAACCACCTGAGAAAAAAATGTTTTTGTCTTGACAAAAGCTGTCACGCATGATACCTTATAGGTAAAGTAAAAAGTGTTTTGACTTGCGCTTTTACTGCTGGAGTTTCCGTGTACAGACGGAAGCTCCTTTTCTTTTGCCTTTTCCTTCAACGAAAAAACCATGTAAAGATTGTGCTTGCCAGAGCGCAAGGCAGCTTTTACTACCAGCTTGAGCGATACCAATTGACGAATCGCGCGGATGATCGTATTGCGGCACAGGCGCAGAGCCACAGCTAGTTTGCGTAGGGAGGGGAACGCTTTGCCGTTGCGGCCACGGTGAGAAAGCAATGCAAGATATGTAGTAAAGACGCTACCGGAGAGGCCGAATACAGCTGCATCGGCGTCCAGCATGAAAAATCTGCCTGTAAAGGTACTCAGGTGATATGCGTTTGCGACAAGATGTCCGTCTGCATACCGATTCACTTTGGACAAGACACCCTTTGCGGCCATGCTGGTGCAGGCAGTCTGTACAGTAGCGCGGCTAATTTGGCACCGCTCTGCGATTCGGCCTGCCCGGACAATCGCAATACCATCCGTTGCGCAGCTCATGAGGTAGCAGTATACTTTCAGTTCATTGGGAGACAATCCCATTGCCAATAATTGATGATGCACTTTCAGCTTCATATGTGTGTTCCTCCTATTGTGCAAAGCCCCGCTTCGGGAAAGAAGTGGGGCTTTAATAATACATTTCTTCGGTGCGCTGATCCTGGTGCTTTTCAGCCTGGCGCAGATGCTCATAACGTGTTTTCGTGGTGGGCCTGTAATTTTTAGCTTGCGTTGTATCCGCCTGCAGACTATTGGCAATGCGCATAATCAGTGATTTTACTGTTTGCATAGCCGACTTAGCTCGGTACAGATTATATCTTTCCAAAAGTTTTTGCGCAGGCTCACAGTTGTTCTCCGCTGCATGTTGTAACAGCTCTTTCCCTTTGCCTGGATTTGACTGTATGCCTAGTCCGTACAAATAAATTTTCCCGAGGTAATACTCGCTCCATATATTCAGCTGTGCAGCTTTTGCTATTTCACTTTTGGTCTGCATGAGTTTTTCAAATAATTGGATTGCTTTGCCTGTCGAGGGTTCAACACCGTCCCCTTGCAAATATGCTTTTGCAAGCTTGTACTGAGCGAACTCATTTCCCAAGCCGGCAGCCTTTTGGAAGTGATAGACGGCCAGTCTTAGATCTTTTTGAGAAAAGCGTTCATCCTGATAGATTGTCCCGATTTTGTATTCAGCCCATGGCTTCAACACACCTTTTGTCTGCTCCAATAATTGGATCGCTTTCAGGTAATCTTCCTGAGAAGCTTCTCCGCTCGAATAGATTTTGCCTAATTGATAAACAGCCGTTTCGTTTCCCAATTCCTGTGCATGTTCAAAGCACTGAATGGCCTTGTCTCTGCTGTGCTCATTGAAATTTTCATCCAGGTAAATCTTTCCCAAAGCATAAACTGCCCAAGGCTCCAGTACCCCTTCTGCCTGCTCAAACATTTGGATGGCTTTCTGGTAGTCCTGCTGTGAAGGTTCTCCACTTAAATAGACCTTGCCTAATTGATAAAAGGCCGCTTCATTCCCCATTTTTTGCGCCTGCTCAAGATATTGGATGGCCTTGTCTTTGCTGTGGCCCTCAAATTTTGCGTCAGCATAAATTTTCCCTAACGAGTAAATGGCGGCAGACTTAAGAAAGCCATCTGTTTTTTCAAACATTTTAATTGCTTTCCAATAATCTTGTTGCAATGAATCTCCCTCTAAGTAGGCTTTGCCCAGCTGATAGGATGCCGTTTCGCTGCCCATTTTATCTGCTAATTCAAAGTATTGGATGGCTTTAGCCCTGTCGTAGTCGTCGAAGTCCTCATCTTTAAAAAGTTTTCCTATGGAATAAGCAACCCAATCGCTTTTTTCAGTCATTGCGGCTTGCAGATACTGATGGGCATATATGAGGTCCTTCTCTACAAAAGTCCCTGTTTGATAGGCTTTTCCCAGCTGATACGCAGCATATTTGTCCCCATTGTCTGCCGCAGACTGCAAGGTGTTCAGTGAATGCGTTCTGTCGGAATCAGACGCGTTTTTATTAAATAAGGTCGCCCGAGCGGAACGCACGATCTTGTGCTGGCATTGGTTGTATGCTGTTTCTGCATCCGGCGTCTGCGCAGCCGCATCCTCAATATTCGGGGGTGACACGTCCTCTTGTGTCAAGTATGGCGTAAGTTCACTGGCTGCTTTAATAATCATATTGTGCCGTGTTTTATCATCTGCCTTATGCGGATGCCAGAAGCGTTCCTCCCATTCGCCCATTTTTCGAGAGACAACTTCTGACTTTCTCGCGTAGGTAAGGATCAGGTCACGGCAGCTTTGTGCGTACTGCTCCTGGAGACTCCTGCAGGTAGGCTCTGTGTCGATGACTGTACGCAGCAGATCATCCACTTCGCTTTTTATGTGGGGCGGCAGATACTCATAATGTAGCTTCCCTTTCAGCCCGCTTAACGAGTGGGACAAATGCTCCAGCGCTTTGACCACTTCATCAGAGGGGTCATGTTGGGCGATGCCCCGGATCGATTGCTTGATCTGCTGATTCAATTCGGCACGCCGCATATTTTTGATTTCTTTCAATGGGGCAAGGTCGTCTGCAAAAATCCTGTTGGCAAACAGGCTTTTTACTTTTTCGCTGGCGTCATTGAGCCTGGCTTTTGCTTCCTGGTCAGTATGTGCCCAAACGCCACCCTCACGCCGATCTGTGCTGTAAAACAGCAAATGGAGATGTGGATGGTGGTCTTTTTCATGCCAGGACGCTACAATCCTCATGTTGCTGGGTACTGTATTGTACGCTTCCGCGATTCGGCTTTGTTCCACGCATAGCAACTGCTTCATGTACTCGCGGTCAACGTTTTGACGCTGGGCATCCTCGTCAGAAAGCGATATAATATGGTGCCAGACGCGGGGCGGCGAGGCGTCAACATAGCTCTGATATGCCTGCTCAAAATTCAGTTCTCCAGAATCTGAAAACAAGTCGCTCTGCCGCTCCAGATATGATATCATCCGGGCGACGTGCATGCTGTTTTTCATAAATGCGCACTTGTCGATTATGAACGCCATTATATCAACTCGCTTTCATCCATCCGAAAGACGCGGTTATTCAACCGAAGAAACTCCACCGCTCTCTGGCGGTACATGGCCAGAGTGTCGGCAGAGATATTAGTGTTGCTGGCAATGATAAACGTTAAGATGCATTCCTGGATGGCCAACTCTGACAAAACTTGGTTCGTCTTTGCATTTTGCCTTTTTTCCAGCAGCCGCAGGGAAGCATTGACTTGACGGACAAACTGATCCGGCACAAAGGCCGCTGTTTCCATGTAAGTATAATCTTTATAACAGCGGATGGCATTTTCGATGATTGCGGTGACGGATGTCCCTTTTTTCTCGGCCAGAGCCACGGCGTCTGCCAGCACGGCTTCGTCCAATTTATAAGTGCGTTTGATTGTTCCCATGATAGTTTACTCCTTTGATGTGTGCACAAATCTTTCTTGAAAAAATCCGGATCGGGCATGCTGCAGCGTGCAATTTGTGCACATTCTTGTGTGGTTTGACAATTCTATCGCCCTGCGATAGAATTTTTTCTCTTTCAGGTTGGCCCGTACCGCTTCCGTTTTTTGATTCTGCTTGACACTCTCCCACGTTGTGGTAGAGTGTTTTTTCTCTTTGAGGTTGGGCCGTGCAGGCGCCACGCTGTCGCTTCGGCGCAGCGGATGCGTCCTCGCTTGACATCTCTGCCGTGCTGCGGTAGCGTTATTTTTTCTGTCAGGTTGGCCCGCCACACGGGCGGTCAATTTGGAGCTAGGGTGTCTCCCTTGGATTGCTTGCGGAAAGCCGGTTTGGGCGGGTTCCACACAGATAAAATTTCTGAAGAAATTTTATGCAGGATAAAGCAGGCCATACAAAAGTATGGCCTGCGTCACATCAAGCCGCAGAGCGGCTTGAAACTACAGGCTGGCCTTTCGGCCAGCCTGCACTCCCTGTCAAGTTTGCTCCAGTATGGCCTGAAAGCTGATTTTCCGCGCTGTGATGCGCTTTTGGCGTATGGCCGCCTTTCTTTTACGGTATGGCCTGACGGGCCACCGATGGCTTTATAACGCCATTTTAGGGTCTGGCCCGGCCTTTACCATTCTTCATCGGCCACATCAAACATCCCTTTATGAATTTCAATGCGGCCGCCCCGGGCATTCATTGCTATCATACGTGGAGCAGCTACCAGAACTGGTGTGTATTTTCGAATCGGAGCTGGATGCAGAAACTCTGTGGCCAGTTCCAGATACTCTGAGTAATCCGGCAAATAACTCTTGTATGGGTTCTGGCTCACACATTGAACAACAAAGGTGCCGATTGGCATGGTGACTAATTGCGCGGGCGACATGAGGGGACGGCCAATCAAAGAAGTATTGGTTGTCGTAACCCCGCGTGTTTTCGATTTGCTTCCAGTCAAAATCGTTTCGTTGCCGAGCATCTCGGAGATTCTTTTTGCATCCTTGTCAGCAGCAGGTGCAACGGCGGAGTTCATTTGGACATGGCAGTTTTTTTCGATGGTGGCCGCCTGATGTTCTGTGTAATTGAGCCGCAGCTGATCGTATGCCTGTAGCGCGCACATGACACGTCCGCCGCGTGACCGGATCGCAGAGAATAAGGCAGTCGCATTCTCGATTGGCGGCATATTGCCAAATTCATCGAGAAAGTATAGAAATTTGCGCGGCAGTGTCTCATTGTACTTTGTCTCTGCCAGTTCGATCAGTTCATCGGTAAAGGAGCGCACAAATAAGCTTGCTAGAAAATGTCTGGTAGGGTTTTCATCCGGGCAGATCAGAAAGATGGCCGTTGGCTGATCGATGAACCTCTGTGCGTCAAACTCTGGCGACTGGTCACAAATCAGCTGCTCCAGTTCAGCGTCAACAAACTTGAGCAGATGGGAGAGCGCCGAAGAAAAGATGTTAAGCGCAGTGCGGATATCTGCACTGCTTGCAGGGGCGACGTAGTTGCGGATGCGTCGATCATTGATATGCTCCATCAGTGATGCGATCATTGTGCGTTGCTGTGCGCCGGGAGCAGGGAGACTTTCCGGCGCGGAACACTGAACGACCAATTCAAATACGGAAATAATATGGCGAGCTGTTGGAGGGGCATAGAGTGCTACGAGTAAAATAAACCCTGTAATCATCCCTCGGGCCGTATCGATAAAAAATTGGTTGTCATTGGAACCATGGGCTTGAACATTGGCGATAATTGCATTTGCCGCGACTTTTGCGAATCGTTCAGCCGCACCATAATGCTTTACACGATCTTCCTCATTCGCAGCTGTGCGCCAGGCGTCGATTTCTTTGTTTACGCGGTACAGGATATTGAATTGGTACGAACGAAATACATTGCGAAGATCAAGAACCGGGGTGCAGTATCCTTTAGCCTGTAGTTCCGGCCCGGCCTTGTTATATAAAGTACCCTTGACATCCATCAAAATCATCCCTGCTCCATGTCCACCTGTGTTTTCATTGACGCGTGCGTTATATTCCAGCGTTGGAATAAAATTTCTCCGTGTCTTACCCATTTTGGGAGGAGCCACAAGCAGCAAATTAGTATCGCTGGTGTCAACCAACCAATTCTTCCCCTGCGTACCTACCAAAAAACCCGGTTCACGTTCAGAGCCAAACGACACCTTTTCGTAAACATGAGAAACTTCTTCGTCGCTGGCAAACTGTTGACTGCCATGCTGCCCGTGACCAGCTTTGACATCCGATATACCGAGCGGCTGCGGCTTGTATATAAAAATAAAAATATCAGCAGCAAGCACGACCGTGAGTTTTATGAGCCAGTATGAAGATAGCGCATACAGAATAGCATCGATTGTGCTTGAAAAATCCGAAAGGTGCGGAGCGCTGATAACAAATGATAAAATAGTGTATAGGGAAAAGCTGACAAAAAGACTGAGCCGGATTTTATTCTTTTTTGCCGATGTCATTGTGCTGCAAGACTCCTTTCTTTTTTTCCTTGTGTGTATCAGCCCCCTTTACAAAGTTGGACCAAAATTTGGCTGTGCCTGTATGACGGGAGCCTGATTCTGCACTGGCATCACTTCCTGTTGCTGAAGCTGCTGCAATTCCAATCGGTCACAGACATAATTGGCTTGTTTGACAATGCGTCCAAGGCTTTCTTCCATACTAAATTCGGGCAAATTTCCAGCTTCACGGAGCGCATTTTTCACATAGCGCACCGTCAAATCCTCGACGGGAAGCCCCAAACGCTGCTGCATAATCAGTGCCACAGATTCCGCCTCAAATTCTTCGACCGCAGACGGAAGATCGCTGGCCAGATGCAGCAGACCATGGGCAAATTCATGGTTCAAAGTAGCCAACTTTTGAGTGTCTCCCAGGCTATCGCTGATGACAATTTGTTTGTTATAGCTGCAATATCCAAATTCACCAGAGGGCAGCGGCTCTTCTGAAACGATAAATCCACTCATTCCTGCGACAGCTTGAAGCCGCGTATACAGTTCTTTGTGCTGCTGGTCGTCAATACCGTGGCCGAGTATTTTAGGATAATCTTTTGCTGGACAGGTGGTCTGTCCGATTTCGTATACTTTTGCGGCCCGAAAATAGGTGAATTTTTCGGTTGGAATTTTTCCATCCTGAATGTCGGCCTTTTCCTGTACAGTTGCGGATTTGATATCTGCGACCACTCCATCAGCAGTAACAAACAGCGTCTTTGTTTCCGGTCGAATGATCCACGCAGGATGTCTCCATTGGCCCGGCTTCAAGTCGTAACCCATATCTTTAAATGCTGTGCGGCTGGCCACAAAATTCGCGCCCGGCTTTTGCTGATAAATCAGCATCATATTGCGGCCGGAATATTTGTAAAACCGTGCGGAGAATTTTAAGTATTCGACATATTGCTGCGGGTCTTTCTTGAAACTATTGCACAAATTTTGGATCTGCTCTTTTGCGATATCGATAGCGCTCTTGCGTTTCACAACCGACTCAGATGTGGAAACATCCACTGGATTCTCTTGTTGACGCCATGCTTTGACGTATTGTGAAATCGCCTGATCGATTTCGTTGGATTCAACTCCTTTCCGGGGCCGCCACTGAAATGTGTCATGATCCAGTTCTACAAGGCGTTTGTCCTCTGGAATTTCAAGCAGGTTTTCATAGGCATGTACGCCGCGCATACGGTAGGATAATCCATCAGTCCCGCGTAGCCATTGTTTGGCTGCGGCTTCCGGGGTAAGTCCCTGCGGAATGCTTCCTTCACCGACCAGCGGTGTGGAAGAATGCTCGATATCGTAAATATGGAACCGATTGTTGGATATTTCTGCTCGAATCTGGCAGAACAAATCCTCATAAGTTTGGGGCGTCAATGCTTCCGTTACCTGACGAATATAATTGGCTACTTCGCGTTCAGTTGCTCCACCCATCGTCAAATGCATTGTATCCATGTGCTGCAGGCCGAAAGCTTCACAGCGGACAAAGTGCGTACTGTTAAGAGAGGTCTCATACATAATGCAGCGATTCAAAACACAGTCAATAAAGCTCGTTCTGTTGATATGACTATCTTTGAAGAAGCACCCGCTCAAATCTGTACGTTCGACATGACCGCTGATTGTGGCGTGTAAAAAAGAGGATCGGGAGAAGTCGCAATCTTGTATCGTACAATAAACAGACGCGCCATTAAAGGCGGCGTCTTTGAAACATGCATGGTCAAACAGGCAGTCGCTTGTTAAAATGGAGTTTTGAAAACTGATCTCCGCCGCTTCTCCGTTGAACGTCACCCCGTCAAAATAACAATTGGAAAAGTCCGTTGTACCCTGAGCAAAAGCTTTGTCAAAATCCTGCTGACGGACAACTTTCATTCGTCCCCATGGAGTATCTTCCATAACTCCGAATGTGGCGGAGGCTGGGACATATTGGGGATGTTTCAGCTGGAAGTCTTTTTTACTGATTGAATCATACCCATATTCATCTGCCACTAAAGCATATACTTTATAATTCACATCAAGATCATTTGTCTGTGTGGCATACTTCCATCCATTTATCCCGTAGTGGTCAAACGCCTTTTCGATTGCGGAGAGATATTTTTCAGCATCCGTAAAAGCCTGGGTGTCAGCGATTTCACCGTTTGGCCCAAAATAGTTAATTATACCGATAACCTTATCCGGCATTACATTACACCCCTATTCTTTAAGATCTTTTTCCAGGTCTGAGCCAGCGGTGGCCTTGCCCCGGATTTTTGTAATGTTTTTTTGAATAAATGCAATCAGTTCGGAAGTCTCCATTTCATCAAAATTTATATCGTAATCGTCGCCATGGAGGACGACACAGCAGCCATCGCCGAAGATAATGGTGCACTCGTTCATGGTGCAGCCCCTTTCCCAATTTCAGTAAGTTAGAACAGGGGTGCGACATCATGTCGCACCCCTGCACATTAATCAAATCCTACATATCTCCAAAATTGACGGTAAGCGTGACCGCCATTCTGCTCGTCTGTCCAGTTATTGATGCAAGCTCCATGCCCGTAACAGCTTTCAACCCAATATCCGCTGCCGATGTAGATGCGCACATGATTGTTTCCGCTGCCCGACGGCTCCAACATGGCGATGTCTCCGGGCTGCAATTCTGAACGTGC
>OLQA01003325.1_pt1 | contig 11562 bp, 16 predicted proteins | sample 1673151 | NCBI WGS metagenome assembly OLQA01 (sample SAMEA3136760, study PRJEB25190) | human gut metagenome | biome: human gut; feature: human-associated habitat; material: faeces | place: Austria | collected 2013 | reverse complement strand
AGATGACTGTCAAATACAGAACCCGGCTTACAGTCTTGCTCGCACGAAATATGGAAGGGGACGGCACGCTGCCGTCCCCTTCGCCTTGCTCACAGGGTGTAGTCCTTCATCCAGTCGTTTCGCCCCGCGGCGGACGGCGCGGGGGCTTCCGCCTCACCCCGTGCGCGGGCGTAGCGCTGCGCCGCGCCCTGACTGCGGCGCTCGCGCTGGCGCTCCCACTTCTTTGTGTCACGCTCGATGCTGTTTGCCATGAAGCGGAACGCCATGCGCGTCTGTTCGTCGAGCGCCGGGTAGGAGGCGAGCGCAGTCTCCGGTGAAAGCGGCTGCTTTGCCGTCCGTTCGGCGTAGTCGAACAGCGCCAGGAGCAGCTCGCCGCGCTGGGTCGCACAGAGCGCGGCAAGGCTGGACGCGGCGTCAAAGTAAAGAACAAAGCCTTTTTTCTCGGTCATGTGGTTTTCCTCCTTGCCGGTAAGGGAAAAACCGCGTTCTGATGCCGGTTTTGGTGCAACAAAAGCGGAAAAGCTCTCAGAATTTTCTAAATTTAGAAAGGACTCGATGCTTTGAAAGCATGAACAGGATTGCCGTTATAGTGATAGTAACAGGGATAGTAAGAGTAAGAGTTATTGCTATAGTAAGAGTGATGGCGCTTCCGGCGCGGTGCGCCGTGCGGCGCAGAAAAGAAAAAACAACCCCCGCTGTATATCGCAGCAGAGGTTGTTATGCATATCGCAGCTGGAGCCCTGTATGTCACAACTGAGCGGTTTCAAAACGGCTGAAACCCTTGCTATATAAGGCTTAGTCCTCGGTCTCCCAGTTGTGGTACGTGTTCTGCACGTCCTCGTTGTCCTCGAGCATATCGAGCAGCTTTTCCATGTTCTTGATGTCCTCCTCGCTCGTGAGCTTGACGTAGGTCTGCGGGATGAGGCTGATGTCGGCGCTGGCAAAGGTGTAGCCCTTGGCTTCGAGCGCGGCGATGACGTCGTTGAAGGCGTCGGGATCGGTGGTGATCTCAAACACGGGACCGTCGGCGGTGAAGTCGGCTGCGCCGGCCTCGAGCGCGTCCATCATGACGGTGTCCTCATCGTAGTCGCCGTCCTCGTTGTCGATGATGATGACGCCCTTGCGGTCGAACGACCAGCTCACGCAGCCCTGCGCGCCCATGCCCTTGCCGAACTTGTCGAAGTAGTGGCGAACCTCGGGCGCGGTGCGCTGGCGGTTATCGGTCAGCGCCTCGACGATGACGGCGACGCCGCCGGGGCCGTAGCCCTCGTAGGTGACGGACTCGTAGTTGTCCGTGTTGCCGGAGCCGAGCGCCTTGTCGATGGTGCGCTTGATGTTGTCGTTGGGCATATTGTTCGCCTTGGCCTTGGCGATGACGGTGGCGAGGCGGGAGTTATTCGCCGGGTCGCCGCTGCCGCCCTGCTTGACGGCGACGATGATCTCCTTGGCGATCTTGGTGAACGCCGCGCTGCGCTTGGCGTCTGCCGCGCCCTTGGTCTTTTGGATATTGTGCCATTTGGAATGTCCGGACATAGTTGATCTTCTCCTTACAGATAGTATTGAATGGCGTCGTGATGCGACGCGGAGCGTACGACCTCAAGCAGAGGGAAGGACCTCGCGAGATACGCGCGGACCGCCTCGCACACGACGTTCTCGGTCGGATAGTGACCGGCGTCGATGAGGTTGAGACCGTGGGTATCGAGGAAGTCGTTGTAGCGCAGGTCGGCGGTGACGAAGGTATCGCAGCCCTGCGCGATGGCCTGCGGGATGTAGTCGCGGCAGGCGCCGCCGCCGACGGCTACGCGATGGACCGGCTTTCCGCCGTCGCGGAACCGCAGACCGCTGCATCCTAATAATTTTACCACAGCAGGCAGGAACTCTTCAAGAGGAATTTCACAGGAAAGTGTGCCGATGCGCCCGATTTTTTCCTCATTGAGCATGGAAAGGCCCGAAAGACCCAGCGCGTGCGCCAGACAGTCGTTCACGCCGCCGTCCGCCGCGTCCAGATTGGTGTGCATACAGCACGCCGCGAGGCCGTGCCGCACGAGATAGCGCAGAAGCCTTCCCTGCGCGTCGTCCGCGCGGAGTGTCTGCACCTCGTGCCACGCGCAGTTCATCACGGGATGGTGCGAGACGATCATCTGCGCACCGAGGGAGACCGCCTCCTCCGCAACGCCCTGCGTGATGTCCAGCGCCACGAGGACCCTTCGGACCTCCTGCGCCGGATCGCCGACGAGCAGGCCGACGTTGTCCCAGGCCATCGCCAGCTCGCGCGGCGCCCAGTCGTAGAGACTGCGTTCAATGTCATGTGCCGTTGTCATGTTCCCACTTCCCTTTCTTTGCTTCCAGCGCGTCCGCCAGCGCGGCAAAGCCGTCCGCTTCGCCGCTGCCCGACTGCCGCAGGCCCTCGGCCCGGCGGCGCAGACGCGCGATCTGATGGGCGAGATAGTCCCCGTAGAGCGCCTCGCGCTCGAGCGCAAGGCCGCCGTAGAGCTGCTCCGCGCCGGGGGTGTATCGCTCCCCTGCCGTGACGGTCATCACGACGTAGAGCTTTCCCTTGTCGCGCACAAGGTGCTCGCGCGTGACGGCGTAGCCGTTCTCGCAGAGCCGGAGCCGCAGCTCCTCGATCTTCGTCTGCGGCTGGAGCAGCAGCGTGTGCCGCCCGTCGCGCGTCCACGGCGCCGCGGCGAGGATGCCCCAGATGGTCTCGCCGCCCATGCCGGCGATGAGGACGGTGTCGCACTCCTCCGGCGCGATGGCGTCAAGTCCCGCGCAGAGACGGAGGTCGATGCCGCCGACGCCGTATTCCTCCGCGGTGCGGCGGGCGTGCTCCAGCGGCTCCCGCCCGATGTCGGACGCGATGGCGCGGTCGATCACGCCCCTCTGCCGCAGGCAGACCGGTATGTAGCCGTGGTCGGTGCCGACGTCGGCGAGCACAGCGCCCTGCGGCACGAGCGACGCGAGCAGCGCGAGCCGCGGCTGAAGCGATAATTCTCTTGTCACGGCGCGACCTCCTTTGCAGCAGAAAAAGGCGCATACGAGCGTATGCGCCTTCCGGCCTGTCCGGTTATTCCTCGGCGGGCTTGTTCGCTTCCTCGTTCACGAGCGCAAGGAGCTTGTCCACGTCCACGCCGTGCACGGCGCAGGCCTCCTCCACGGTCTCGCCGCGGGACGCGGGGCAGCCGAGGCAGTGCATCCCGATGCCGAAGAAGATCGGCGCGGTCTGCGGAGCGACGTCAAGAATATCACCGATGATGGTGTCCTTCGTGATCTCAACCATTTTGAAAATACCTCCGGAAAAGAATGTCGGAGATAGTTTACCCCATTTTCCGCGTTTTTTCAATAGGAAAAAATGCAAACGTGCCGCATTCGTTCGATACGGACGCGGACGACCGGAACAGAACGCAGAAAAGCGACCGTCTCCGGACGGTCGCTTTCGGAAAAGTCAAAGCAATGACTTAGCCCTGCTCCTTCATCTTGGCGAAGCAGTCGCTGCAATAGACGGGACGGTCGGACTTGGGCTCGAAGGGAACCTTCGCCTCGCCGCCGCAGGCAGCGCAGACAGCGGTGAAGTACTCGCGGGGACCACGGGCGGCGTTCTTGCGAGCGTCGCGGCAGGCCTTGCAGCGCTGGGGCTCGTTCTGGAAGCCGCGCTCCGCGTAGAACTCCTGCTCACCGGCGGTGAACACGAACTCGTTGCCGCACTCTTTGCAAACTAAAGTCTTGTCTTCGTACATGATTTTACCCTCTCTTTGAAATAAAGAAAAATATATGCGTTCAGCGTTTGCTGATATCGCCGGATGAAAGCTGCCGCGCTGCCTTGCGCCTAACGCGCTGCACGGCGTTGTCCACAGACTTGGGGGACTTCCCTACCGCCTTTGCGATCTCCTGGCAGGAAAGACCGTCTAAATACAACCCTAAGATCTTCGCCTCGAACTCGGACAACTGCTTTCGGGTGCTCTCAAGCGCCTCGGCCACGCGGTCGCGGTCGATGATAAGCTCCTCCGGATCGGCGGAGGAGGCGCGCAGAGCGCCGAGCGGATAGGAATTGCCATCAAAGAAAGGGGTATCCAAGGGAACGGACTGGTTGAGCGGTGAATGCTTGTCGCGCGAGGCCGCGCGAAGCGCGGAAATGAGGCGGTTGCGGATGCAAACCTCGGCAAAGGTCCGGAAGGACGCGGCCTTTGCGCCGTCGTACTCGCGAATGGCCCGGATGAGCCCGAACATCCCCTCCTGGATCAGGTCCTCGCTGTCGCCGCCCGCCAGAAAGAGCGGGCGCGCACACGAGCGCACAAGACCGGAATAGCGCCGGACAAGCGCTTCCTCCGCCTCGCGGCTGCCGTCGGCAGCGCGGCGGCAGAGCGCCTCGTCCGAGGGCTCCATCGGGGTATTTCTATCCTCTGCCACATTTACCATACTGCATTATACCTGTACTTGCACGGTTTTGTCAAGTATTTACGAAAATAAACTGAAAAAAAGATAAAATTCGGGCAACAAGATACAATTCCTGTTTCATTTGTCGCCCGCTCGCCGACAAATCGACGAATCAGACCGATCGAATGACCTTCACCAGCCGCTCGGCGACCAGCTGCGCGACGCTTTCGGTCTTGGCCTCGACCATCACGCGGATGAGCGCCTCGGTGCCGGAGGGGCGCACGAGGATGCGGCCCTCGCCGCGCAGGAACTTCTCCTCGTCCGCGACGGCGGTCTTGAGCGCATCGCTCGCCATGATGGCCTCCTTCACGCCGCGGTCGTGGCTGACGACGACGTTCAGCAGCACCTGCGGGTACTGCGGGCAGTCGGCGGTGAGCACGGACGCGCTCTTGCCGGAGAGCGCGAGGATCTGCAGGAACTGGAGTGCGGAGAGCTGACCGTCGCCGGTGGTGGCGTAGTCGGTGAAGATCATGTGGCCCGACTGCTCGCCGCCGAGCTTGTAGCCGCACTCCACCATCTTTTCGAGCACATTGCGGTCGCCCACGTTGGTGCAGACGAGGTCGATGCCGTTCTTCCGGCAGAACTCGTGCAGTCCGAGGTTCGACATGACGGTCGCCACGATGGTGTTGCCGGTGAGCCTGCCGTTGCGCTTCATATAGGCTCCGCAGACCGCCATGATCTTGTCGCCGTCGATCTCATGGCCCAGCTCGTCGACCATCAGGCAGCGGTCGGCGTCGCCGTCGAAGGCCACGCCCACGTCGTACTTCCCCGCCACGACGCGCTGGCCGAGGCTTTCGAGGTGCGTGGAGCCGCAGCGGTCGTTGATGTTCGTGCCGTTCGGCTCGCGGTGGATGAAATCGGCATAGCACTTGAAGCGTCCGAACAGCTCGGGCGCGGTGGCGCTCGCCGCGCCGTTGGCGCAGTCCACCAGCACGCGCAGACCGGAGAGGTCGGAGTCGATGGTGGTGGTCAGGTGGTGGATGTACTCGAGCTTCGACTGCTTGAGACCGTGGTGCAGCACGCCGATCTCGCCGCGCGTGGCGACGGGAATAGTCTCGCCGGAGAGGATCTTTTCCTCGATCTTTGCCTCCGTCGCGTCGGGCAGCTTGTAGCCCTTTTCATTAAAGACCTTGATGCCGTTGTGCTCGAAGGGGTTGTGGCTCGCGGAGATGACGATGCCCGCGTCCGCGCCCTTGAGAACCGTCAGGTACGCGACCGCGGGAGTCGGCAGCACGCCGAAGGGCATCACGTCGCCGCCGACGGAGCAGATGCCGCAGATGAGCGCGGATTCGAGCATATCGGAGGAAATGCGCGTGTCCTTGCCGATGGTGATGAGGGGCGCTCTCCCCTTCTCCTCCTTCAAAACGGCGGCGATGGCCTGACCGGTGTGGAATGCCAGCTCGACGGTCAGATTCTCGCCCACGATTCCGCGGATGCCGTCGGTGCCAAATAGCTTGCCCATAGATGAAAGTCTCCTTATTGATTCAGTTTAAGCTGAGCTGCTCCGCCTCGTCCGCAAGGGACGCGGGAACGCTCAGGCCGAGATGCTCATACGCCTTGCGCGTCACGCAGCGGCCGCGCGGCGTGCGCGTGAGGAAGCCGAGCTGCATGAGGTACGGCTCGTACACGTCCCAGAGCGTGACGGATTCCTCGCCGATGGTCGCGGCGAGCGTGTCGATGCCGACCGGGCCGCCGCCGTAGTTCTCAATGATGGCGCGCAGCATCCGGTAGTCGATGGGGTCGAGGCCGAGCCGGTCGATCTCCAACGCGCGCAGCGCCTCGTCCGCCACATCGCGCGTGATGACGCCGTCGGCCCTGACCTCGGCAAAATCGCGCACGCGGCGGAGCATCCGGTTGGCGATGCGCGGCGTGCCGCGCGAGCGGCGCGCGATCTCCATCGCGCCCTCGGGGGCGATGGAAACGTTCAGGATGCCCGCCGAGCGCGTGACGATCTTCGCAAGCTCCTCGGGCGTATAAAGCTCCAGACGCAGCGTGACGCCGAAGCGGTCGCGCAGCGGCGCGGAGAGCTGACCGGCGCGGGTCGTCGCGCCGATGAGCGTGAAGTGCGGCAGGTCGAGCCGGATGGAGTTCGCGCTGGGGCCCTTGCCGATGATGATGTCGATGGCATAGTCCTCCATCGCGGGATAGAGGATCTCCTCCACCGCGCGGTTGAGGCGGTGGATCTCATCGACAAAAAGAATGTCATTCTCGCTCAGATTTGTGAGCAGCGCCGCGAGGTCGCCCGCCTTTTCGATGGCGGGGCCGGAGGTGATGCGGATGTTGACGCCCATCTCGGCGGCGATGATGCCCGCGAGCGTCGTTTTGCCGAGGCCCGGAGGGCCGTGGAGCAGAACGTGGTCGAGCGACTCATTGCGCCGCTTTGCCGCCTCGATGAAGACGGCAAGGTTGCCCTTGGCCTTCTCCTGCCCGATGTATTCGCGGAGCGTTTTCGGGCGCAGCGAGCCCTCCTGCGCGTCCTCGCTCAGGAAGGTCTTGGCCACGATGGGCTCTTCATAAATGTCGGTCCCGAAATCAATGCTCAAGTGCTCACACTCCTTTTCACGCTTTGCAGAAGAATCATCAGTACGTGACCACAAAATAAATCACATACAGCCAGCTCAGCAATCCGTGAAAAATCGCCCATCCAACGCTGTTCCATGACGTATAGGAAATAACCATAGCAAGACAGGTTCCAAAGGTAATGCCGTTCTTAACAGCTTTTTTTGTGTTTTCGTTCATTCCGCGTTCACCTTCTTTACTTCACCATTTTTTTCAGGCTCTGGCGCACGATCTCCTCGAGCGGCAGAGTCTCCACGTCCACGCCCTTGAGCGCCGTGGAAATGTCCTGCTGCGTGTAGCCGAGCACCGCGAGCGCCGCGGCGGCCTCCGCCGCCTTGCTCCCGCTGCCGAGCGCCGCACCGCCGGCCGAGGCCGGCAGGCCGATCTCCTGCGTTTCCTTGGCGATCTTGTCCTTCAATTCCAGAAGAATGCGCTGGGCGAGCTTTTTCCCGACGCCGGGCGCGGCGGTCAGCGCCTTTTCGTCGCCGGTGATGACCGCCATCGTGAGGGTCTCCGGTGTGCCGACGGAGAGGATGGCAAGCGCCGCCTTCGGCCCCACGCCGGAAACGCCGATGAGCAGCTTGAAGCTATTGAGCTCCTGCTCGGTGGCGAAGCCGTAGAGCTCAAAAATGCCGTCGCCCACGTTCAAGTAGGTGTAAAGCCGTTTGACTTCACCCTTCTTGAGCTGACGGATGGTGTGGTTCGTTGTGCGGCAGGCGTAGCCCACGCCGCCGCAGTCGATGACCGCGAGGTAGGGCTCGACGTGCGCGACCTTGCCCTCGAGATAATAGAACATGGAGCGTCCTCCTTAGACGGTTTGCTTGACCGGATTTTGTGCGCGCGCGAGCAGCGAGGTCGCGCTGCGCGCGTGGCAGATCGCCAGGGCGAGCGCGTCCGCCGCGTCGTCGGGACGCGGGACGGCCTTGAGCTTCAAAAGCCGCCTGACCATGTCCATCACCTGCCGCTTTTCGGCAAGGCCATAGCCGACGACCGCCTGCTTGACCTGCATGGGCGTGTACTCAAAGAGCGGCACGCCGCTCTTCGCCGCGGTGCAGAGGATGATGCCGCGCGCGTGCGCGACGGCGATGCCGGTGGTGATGTTGTTGGAGAAAAACAGCTCCTCGACCGCGATGGCCTCCGGCCGGAGCTGCGCGATCAGCTCCTCCATATCGCGCTCGAGCTGCACGAGCCGCGCGGCGAGCGGAAGCCCTGCCGGCGTGGTGACCGCGCCGTATTGCAGCATCTGCGTTTTCCCGGTCTCCGCCTCGATCAGGCCGAAGCCGACGATGGCAAGCCCCGGGTCGATGCCGAGTATCCGCATGGCGCTCCCCTCCCTCGGTGCGGAGCGATGCACGGCGGCGTGCAGCGATCCGCGATCTGCGCAGTAGGATATATTATATCAAACAGGCGTTCAAAACGCAAGCCCTTGCGGCGCGACGGCAAAAAAACCTCCGCAGACCGCGCTGCGGAGGCTTTCGTGCATGGTGCTTACTTGGTCACAGCCTTGTGGAAGACCTTCTTGCCCTTGCGGATGATGACGCCGTCGCCGGCGAGCTTCTCCTGCGGGATGCTCTCGTCGATGCTCTCGACCTTCTTCTCGTCCACAACAATGCCGCCCTGCTGAACGAGGCGGCGGGCCTCGCCGCGGCTCGGGCACAGCCCCGTGGCGACAAGCAGCGAGAGGATGTTGATGCCGCCGTTTTCAAAGTCGGCGTCCGCGAGCACGGTGGTCGGCATATTGGCGCTGTCGCCGCCGGCGCCGAAGAGCGCCTTGGCCGCGTTCTCCGCCTTCTTTGCCTCCTCCTCGCCGTGGACGAGCGCGGTGAGCTCGTAGGCAAGGATCTCCTTGGCGCGGTTGAGCTGGCTGCCCTCCCACTTGTCCATCTCGTCGATCTGCTCGAGCGGCAGGAAGGTCAGCATACGGATGCACTTCAAAACATCCGCGTCGCCGACGTTGCGCCAGTACTGGTAGAACTCGAACGGGCTCGTCTTGTTGGGGTCAAGCCAGACGGCGTTGCCCGCGGTCTTGCCCATCTTCTTGCCCTGCGAGTCGGTCAGCAGCGTGATGGTCAGATCAAGCGGCATGGATAGCCGCAGCGGTAAGATACTGGATACGCAACAGATAAAAAGTGTAAATACGAGTGTTCCCAGATAACTGTATGCACACTGCAGCAGATAATAGGTCAGCCAGTTCAAACCGTAGATGCTCGGTTTGCCGTTAAAAAGCAAGACCGTGCAGGTTGCCCCACGCAGGGTATAGGTCAGTGCGATTGTCATCAGCATGACCAGCTGAAACAGGATCCATAATACCGTTGTGATCGTAACGACCGCGCCTAACTTGCACTTCAGCAGACTCGCCCGTCCGTATTTGGTACTTCGCAGAATCGGCACCATACCTGTGCGTTCTTCACCCGAGAACAAATCGCCCAACGTGACGATCAGCACCATACCCAAAGTGAACGGCAGGAACTGCATGACCGTACACAGCACATCCCAACCCAGGCTGTAGCCGACGACAAGCTTCTTCTCCGGATAAATGCGGTCGATCAGTTTCTGGTAATCAGAAAACTGCGCCTCAGAATACCCCAGATAGGCTGCATAGCTGATGCCCTGCTCCTTTTCCAAATGAGCGTTCTCTGAATCATATTGGTCACGCAGGTATTGCACTGGATTTTCCGCAAGTGGGATATAAATGGTATACGCGCGTAAAAAATCTTCCTCCATCTTCTTGCTCTGGTAAACCTCATCCGGCAGGATCGCAAACGCGTAGTCAAAATTATAGGGATCGCGCAACACTTCTTCCGCGGTGTAACGGATCTCAAAGCCCTCTGCATTTTTGGCCGTGATCCTCTCGCGGACTTCCTCCGGAGAAAGCCGATGCGCGTCAATATAGTCTTGATACTCGGCCTTTTTATCAGCGATCCACTGTGCATCGACCAACGCCGTTTCCTGCGACATCTTGCGCTGCCGGTACTCGTCGTTCTGCCAAAAATAATCCAGACTGATGCCGCTGAACGTATCATAAGCGCCGCTGAACGTCAGATAGATTTGTACTACTGTCATCACAAGCAGTACGAACGCCAACAGACGCTTTTGACGCAACAGTTTCTCAAATTCGACTTTCATCCTCTATTCTCCTTTTATCATGCCTCTCAAGGCTCTCCACATATTCCGCACGTACCGCGAGACGATATATCATTACCGCAGCAAGCACGCAAACGGCAGCGAGCTCCGTACCGGCGAGTGCATACAGCGGAACGCCGTATCCGCGCAGCATGAGCAGCCAAAGGCTGTTCCAGAGCCATTGATTGTTAATCAGACATGGCAGCCATAGCGCCAACCACTGGTTCTTGGTCATAAATGCTAACAGATACGGCAGGGTCACGATACCGCCCATCAGCGCAAAAGTCCGCCGGGTGCTGCCGCCGATCCGGGCCAGCAGGAAGATCACCAATGCGGTCGCCTGCGCGGCGAGCAATCCGGTCAGCAGGGTCACAAATAAGTAAATGCCGGTATTCCACGGATACGGACAAGCATTAAATTGAAAGTCCTGCACGACACTTTTTAGATTTCCCCAACCGTAACAGACAGTCAAGGCTCCCGCATAAGTCAGGTTCAATGCGCACCAGACGATACCGGCGCTGCACTGACAAGCCAGAAGCTTGGTACGGAACAGGTGCCGCCTGCCCTGTCTGGAAACTGCCTGCATCGGCACCATGCCGGCTTCCGCTTCTCCCGAAAACAGATCCACGCATAAGAGTATCATAAAAAGCAAAAATCCCCACCCAATCCGGTACTGATTCGCCATGGTTGTGCCTGCAGGCGAAGCACCGAAAATCAATGCTCCGTGTTCGGAAGCTGCCCGAAGCTTCACGTATGCATGCTTTGCCGCCTCACCATAGGCACTTTCCTGTGCAAGGACAAAGCGATCCAGCATCGCGGTGAACTCCGTATATTGCCAAGCAGTCAGAACAGCCTGCTGCTCAAGCGATGCGTTCTGTAAGTCCTCTGCCGTTTTCGGCGGCTGCGACCAAAGCCTTTCGTACTGTGCGGCAATCGACTGCTTCCAGTCATCATCCATCGGTCCGCCCCATGCGTTATAATACTCGCACAGCTGCCGCATATTTTCCTGATGATGCAGCAAAACCGAAACCGGCTGTGCCAGACAGATCAGCAGGAATACGGTCAAGATCAGCGGTCTGGACCAGATCTTGTACAGTACCGCCTTCAGCATGGGTTCTCCTTTCCGCAGTAAAAAAGATACGCGTCCTCCAGTTCGGGATTGACGATCGCGCCTCCCTCCGGGATCCTGTCCGGACAAACCAGCCGCAGCTGCACGCTTTCTCCCGTTGGCTGCACATCCGCGATTAGATACATCTGTTGGAACTCCTCGGCCTCTTTGGGGGATACCGTGACGCTGCAGACCTTTCCATCAAGTGTCTTGCAGATCTCATCGATCGTATCGCAGGCGGCGATCTTTCCTGCGCGAAACAGGATGACCTTGGTCGCCATGTGCTCCACATCCGAAACGATATGGGTGGAACAGCTCAAGAAGCGTTACCACGAACT
>OLQA01003321.1_pt1 | contig 11577 bp, 14 predicted proteins | sample 1673151 | NCBI WGS metagenome assembly OLQA01 (sample SAMEA3136760, study PRJEB25190) | human gut metagenome | biome: human gut; feature: human-associated habitat; material: faeces | place: Austria | collected 2013 | reverse complement strand
GCATTTGCCGTCTACGATCTGGGACTGGGTCCAGAAGGACTCGCACGGGGTACAGTAAAGTCCCTCGTAGCAGCTCTTGTAAATATCGCCCTGATCATAGAGCTTCTTGAAAATCTTCTTTACCTGCGCCTCATGATCCTCGTCGGTGGTGCGGATAAATTTGTCGTAGGATGTATTCATCAGATCCCAGATCGTCTTGATCTCACCCGCCACGTTATCGACAAACTGCTTCGGCGTGATGCCAGCCTCATCTGCCTTTAACTCGATCTTCTGACCATGCTCATCGGTGCCCGTCTGGAAACGCACATCGTAGCCCTGCGCTCTCTTGTAGCGAGCAATGCTGTCCGCCAGCACGATCTCATAGGTATTTCCGATATGCGGTTTGCCCGATGTATAGGCAATCGCTGTTGTCATATAATACTTTCCTTTATTGCTCATTCTCTCTACCTCTTTCCTTAAAATAAAAATCCCATCCTCTAATCTCTTAGAAGACGGGTTGTTTCCGTGTTACCACTTCAGTTCATCTGTACCTCACAGTACAGACCTCAATATGTCTTTGACCGTACTCTGTCTGTCCTCCGGCACACTCTCTACCAGTCCATTTTCTGTCTCTGTCAAAAACATCTCCGCTATAACAGGCGGTCCCGTCAGAACTTATCGCATGCCACTTTTCTGCATCCGTTCAGCCCTGCCACTCCAAAGCCATGTTCCATGAAGCTTTCCTCATTCCCTTGCACCATGATATCCTGCGGATCTGATATTACTGAGTTAAAATCAGATGCCCTGCTATATCCCGGGAACCTCTCTGCTAAGACCATCTGCACAGATGATCTGTTGAGTTCCATTTCATGTACTCTCTTTTTCATTGTGTTTTATTGTGTCGTAATCAATAAATAATTGAATATTCGTGAGACATCATTCATGTTTTTCCTTTTGACATGCCTGACGCCTATCACATAAAATAGCACGGAAACGCTGAAAAGTCAATGAATACATTGGTTTTTCGGTGTTTCCGTGCTATTGCATTCAATTTTACATTTTCTGCGCATCGCTTATCTGTAAATGAATGATACGCATTTCTTTATTCGTCGAATTTCTCATCATCGACAACTTCGCCTGTAAAATGCTCCGGCTCTGCCATTTTTGTTCCACAACTGCTGCAGAAAGATGCGCCCTGTGGCATTCTTGCTCCACAGTTTGGACATTCTGCTGCGCCCTGAAGATTTAAGATTTCTGCTTTCATGCGCTCGATTTCTGCCAATGCCTCTTTGATCACTGTGAACTGCTCATTTTCGGCATTTTCCTCATCATCTCTGTGTGCATCAAAATAAGTACGTCCCAGTTCTGCATACTGTTTTTCTACATAATCCTCTTTGGACTTTACGTCTAATTTTAACTTGGCAACACCAGATACTTCCTTCGCCTTCTGGGATACATCTTTTCCTGCTGATACCAATGACTCTTTCATCTCATCAAAAAATGACATAATGACTACCTCCATCCGTATATAATATCTTTCCATTTCGTGCTTTGTATTATACGCTTTTTCCACGGTGTACACAATATGGGGACGACATAATGCCTGAATTGTATTCTCCTGTTTTCACTCATGAATTATCAATCACATATCTCTCGAAAAGCGGCAGTGTAAAAAATACATACCCTCTGGTCTCGCCGGAAACGATTCCTTTTTTTATCAGTCTTTTCCGGTAGGGATTAAACTCGTTTGTCTCCATGCCAAGATGTTCCCGGATCTCTTTGATTTTTCCGCTTTCCGTCTCGGCAATTCCCCTTGCCACAATGCGATCCTTCTGCGATAACTCTGACCATATTTTATCGTATACAAACTCACTCAAATACTGTTCATACTCATCTATTACTACCTCATAATGACCACTGTGATTCCATGTCAGATAACCGAGTACCTGAAATGCAAATGGATACCCTTTTGTTTCTTTTGCCATTAACTCAGCTTCTTCATCAGACAGATTAAATATATTTTTATATTTTTAGTATGCTGAAATTTTTGATATAAGAAAATAAGCCGACATAATGCCGGCTGACAATCATATTATATTCCCGCCTCTTTGTTTTTCATCATTTCCAGAATCATCTTCCAATATTCTTTTTCATGTGATGTCGCTAATTCATACATCATTGAAGCATACTGCTTCCAATCATATGGGGCATATTTTAAAAATTCTTTTGTTTCATCTGGATATAGTATGAATATGCTTTTGTGTTCCAGTACCGATATCTGTTCCTGCGCTCTACTCTTAATTCCATCAGCGATACATTGTTTGATATATTCTATCCAGTCCAAATCACTGAAATCTGTATACTCATTATGTAGGCGCCTATATTCAAGTCTTATAAAGTCCAGCCCGTCATTTGTTATATATAGAACTTGTTCATGTCCGGATTTTGCAGTGTCAATCAGTTTGTGTGCGACCATATCGTCAATATAATTCACAATTATATCATTATCAATCATCTGAAACTTACCGCATTCAGGGGTTTCGTTTAGCATTGTTTTTCTTGCTGCTTCTGGATTTGTCATAATCCTTGCTATTCTTTTTGCTGTCAATTTTCTTCCATTTTTTCTGATTAATTTTAAGACTGTCAGAGCAAGCAGGTTTCCATATAATGGGATATCGTAAAGTTCTTTGATTTCCTCTTTTTTCTTTTCTTTTACATTGTATTCATGATATTCAGCTACTCGCTGTGCCCATTCCTTTACATTTTCAATATTTATCTCTGCTTCTGAAAATGATGCTTTCTGCGCTTCTATTCCATCGCCAAAAATCATCTTTGCATCAAGTGTCTTTGCAATCGTATCCAGCTCAAAAGAAAGATATGCTGACAGTTCTACAAAATCTTTTTTATTCATCTCATCAGCATATCTAAGGCATGCTTTGATTTCATTTTTATGAGAATTAGCGAATGCGACTGAATTATGAAAATACTTTCCGCGTTTAAATATCAAACTTTCACCGTCCGGACTGCAGATGAACATGACACCACACACATAAATTCGTAACATTCCGCTAGCTAATAACGCCGGTTTCTGAATATCAAGCGGGTGAGTGCTATATGTGTTTTTCTGAATTGTTCTTACGTGTTTAAAAAAATCTGCATGAGGCATAATTGGAGCCAAAATAGAGTCAACTGCAAGCTCACGGTCTTCCTTTAAATATTGTGTAATATTATCACGCAGTTTAAATTCAGTCTCTTTATTAAGTTCAATGTCAAATGCATCATATTCAACCGCTTTTTCTATTTTTTCCCTTATGGTATCTTCATTCCATTTTTGTGCAGGAATCTGCATTGGAGTAATGGTTCCAATATTCATTGATGTCTTAGGCTGGATAATGATACGCATTCGTATTGTACCGAAATTATATTCAAAGATTGGAATAACATCGAATGTTATCTTTTCAGTTTGAATACTCTTTGCTGCTTCTGATACTGCTTTAGTCCATTTTTCTTTTTTGACAATATTTTCAGGGTTATCAGCGCCACTATTCTGTGCGCGTGTTTCTTTTTCCCTCTTTTTCTGCTGTTTTTTGATTTTTGCATCATGGGCAGCTTTCTTCTTGGCTGCTTTAACCTCAAATTTTTGTTTTGTCCGCTTATTTCTTTCTGCGATTTTTTCTGCTGTTGTTTTTACTGACATTTTTTCACATCCTTTCAGCATTTTTTTGTTTCTGATTGTAGTATGCTGAAAAATATACAATATTGACACAAAAAAAATACAGCCCGGCATTTTGAATGCCAGGCTGTTACAAATTATTTAACTGATTCAATTAAACCATATGAATTCGGTATTTCTTTTGCAATTTCTGCTGCATCATCTCTCCTCACATCATATACCGGTCCAAATTTATCAAATTTCGTAAGCTGATATCTGTAGATTCCGTCAGTGCATGGTGAAACGATGATAAATTCTTCGGCATCCCTTTTGCAGTCTTTTGTGTACATGGAAGCTGCCGTGTTTTCTATCAGATTTGTGATAGCAATACGACGCTGATAAAGCAGAGTATACCATTTTTCAGCTTCTTGCTTATCCTCAAACAATGTTTTAGCTGATATGTGTGGCAAAGGAAGAATATCTTGCTGCTTTCCAAACTGAGCGTTTTTATTTTTCCTCGCATCTTTTGTACTCATTATCATTCCTCCTTTTGGCATTCGTTTTTCTTTAGAATATCTGAATTGTTACATCTTTGCAAATTTTTGCGAATCTTAAGGAATCATCGTCTGTACTGTCTTCCAGTACTCTTTTTCACCTTTATCTTCTGCCATTTCCTCCATTGTTTCTATATAGTCACACCATGACTGAGGCCTTTCACTAAGAAACAATCTCATTTCATCTTTACATGATAAGACTACAATGCTATGTTCCAATATGTTCATCATTTCTGTGTTTGCAGTTTTATCATTCAATTCTTCGTTCTGCCTGTTTTTTAACCAATCAATCCAATCTATATCTGTAAATTCAGAAATAGTATATTTTCGTTCAAACGGAAGCTCTGCAAAAATCACGTAATCATCTCCAGGTTTTAATATAGCGTTTTTAGCATTCGGAAGAAACTCTTCTCCATATCTTCCGCCTTTGCCTTTTCCTGTAAAGATTTTTTCATCAATCTTTTTTAGCAGTCCGCAATTGACCAGGTCATTTACCGCAGCCACAACACCTGATATGCTTAACATGGATGACACTTTTCCAGCCTGAACCTTTACAATTTCTTTTTCTACAATATTTTCAATCCATTCATACTCATCTTCGTCCGGCCAGTCAAATCCTTCTCTTTTGGCAATAGTCCTGAGAATTGTCAGGTGTAGCAGGCTGCCATAGATTTTAAGTCTTCTCTGTTTTGACTGTACCATTTCTATGAATTCACGTTTTTCTTTATGATATTCATCAGATACGACTTCAACCCATAATTTGAATGCTTCACTGTCAACTATACCAGTCATATTTTTCTTAAATTTTTTGTCGTCAAAAATTAATACTGCATGTAATCCGGCAACTGAATCTCTGACTGTAATAGTCAATCTTAATTCACTATCCGGTGAAATTTCTGCATGCATGCATTTTCGTATAGCAGAGTCATTCTCATTAACAAATGCCGCCAGTTTTTTTTGTGTGCCTGCTGTTATGTTTTTCACAGAGCCATTGGTCATCTCAAACGCAGTCTGATAATATCTGAATATAATTTTTCCATCATTTTTGATGTACACATTAGTTAGATGGTGATTAACAGGTTCTCCTTTTTCATTGTGTCCATGCAGCACACTTCTTGATAGCCAGAAGTATCCTTCGTTCCCTTTCATCATCGGAATAAAGTCTGAGCTGACAGACACATCATGGCGTGATTTTACCATATTAAAAAGTTTTTGCTTTATCATAAGTTCTGTTTCTGCTGCCAGGACCAATTCATATTCATTTTTTAATATAGCATTCGCAATATCTTTTTTTACTTCATCAACAGTCCAGTTGCCGTTATATCGTAATTCTATCTGTTTTACATATCCAATATTGCATTCTTTCAATACTGGTTGAACGATAATCTTGCGATTGATAGATTTTTTATTTATTTTTGTGATTGCCTTAACGTCTACTGCCTGAAAGATGGAATGTCCTGACAGTTTAATTGATTTTTGAAGTTTTTGAACAGAATCAGAAAATCTTTGTGCTTCTGCTTTTTGTCTATTTTTTCTTTCCTCATTTGGTTTCTTTTTATTCTGCTTCTGTTGCGCTTTTTTATTTATTATTGGTGACGGATTCGGTTTTTTTGATTCTTTATGCAATTCCGTTTTTAAATCATGTTCCTGGTTTTTTGGCTTATTTTTTGCCATATTTCTCTCCTTTTCCTGCCGCTTCAGCGACATTGGACTTTTTCTCAGATACAATATGCTGAATATTCTTTTCTTTGGCGTTAATTTGCACAAAAAAAACAGATGGAAACATCCACCTGTTTTTGATATTTTTGAATTTGAATCAGATTTCAAATTTATCTTCTTCTGCTTTCGCGGCAGCAGCGGCTTCTGCGCTTCCAGCCTCCGGCAAACCGAAGACTTCCGACATAACGCCCATCAAACTGCCTGTGCCTGAGCGCAGGCCGGATAACTTTTTTACAGAATCTTCCGTCTTTTCCTCATCAAACTCAGGCTGACGCATATTACTATCACCTGCCTCATCCGAATCATCCTTTGTATTATTATCAGATGCAGTCTCTGAGTGTTCTCTTGATTCCTCTTCTGCCGATTCTTCTTCATCATCCAGTGCTGACAGCATACTGTCGTATGATGTATCCTGCTTTGGTTTATTCGATGAAACTTTTTGTGCTGTTGGGACCGGCCTTGGAATTGCAAATTTCACTGCAGATGCGGGCTTTTCTGATTCTTCTGCTTCATCAGGAATATCATCATTGGCATCTTTACAGATTTTTTTAAAGATATCCATAATCTGCTCAGTTGGAATATCAGCGATTGCAGGTTCAGCTGCATCTTTGTGTGTTTCTTGTTTCTCTTTTGACTTCGTGATTCGCTTCATAACTTTATCTGCTGCGTGAGAAGTATCAATTCTGTCGGTACTATAATTGTAATACAAGTCATCAATACATACCGGTTCATATTCTTTTGTTCCATCTGCGGATTTTACATCAATAAATGATTCATCTATAGATTTCAGCTGGAAGAATTTGCATCGTGCATTCATCCTTGTCAGAATCATCATTACATTCATAAAGTCTCTCTGATTCATTTTTTCCATAATTTTTATTCCTTTCTTATTTTGATTTTTATATTTCAACATTTAATATGCTTAAAAAATATTCAAACAAGAAAATTGCGCTTTTGTTACCTGGATAAAATGATTGCTGTTACGAAAAAACCACAGATTAATCCTGCGATAAGCGCCGGACCTATATTGAAAAGTAAATAAATTATACCGGTGCCGGTAACGCTGACAATAATCGCACCTGCCAAAACAACATAGAAACTAGTCGTTATAAAATTTAAAGTTTCATCTATTACAACACCCAAGTTTATTGTTGAGATTCCAACCAAAAACAGTAAAATTAATACTTTATACAATTATTTACCTCCTTGAATTTTGATAGCAGTAATTCAGTTGCAAAGAATACTGATTAATATGAATAAGATACATACCAATCCAGCGATAATAGCTGCTCCAATCCCGAGCAGTAAAAATATGATTCCGACAAAACCAACGCTTGTAATCAGTGCCCCGGACAGTATCGTGTAAAATCCAATTTTAAACAAACTCATGCAGTCTATAAAAGCCATTCCAAAAAGAATCGCCACGATACCAACACATAGCAATATAATAAATGCCTTATATATCATAAAAAAATCCTCCGAAAATATTTTTCAGATTTAATATGCCGGATTTTTTATTTTTGAGTGCATCCTAATTTGGCATATTTATTTTGTATTCCAAAAAAAAAAGAAAGGAGTTAAAAAATGTGTGTTCTTTACAAAAAGGCAACCAACTGAAAGACGATGCTTTTCCGGATGATTTTTTCGATATGGTATTGTCAGCTATAGATTTTCAGGTTAACAAAAAGAAAAACAAAAAAATGAGAAAGAAACTTAAGAAAATCTGCAAAAACGCTTTTATCCCGGAATCTGAAAAGAAAAAAACTAAAAAGAAACACAAAAAATAAATACAATACCCTGCATTAGCAGGGTATTTTTGCGTCCAAATACTGGATATTTTAGCAAAAATATTGACGCTTTAATGCAATATTGTTATATTATATCGTAGGGGACATATATTCTATGGTCAAATTACAAAGAAAGTAGTTAAAAAATGAAAAAATATATTAGTTATAACAAAGAAGGAAAACAAATAAAAAAAGAATACTCCGATGTAACATTGATTGAACTATTAAAAGAATTTGATTCTGAATACAGTCAGTTTGCGGTATTTAATGAAACTCCGCTATATAATGAATACAAATTGGACGTTGTCTTATTCAATAAAAGACCACGAGAAGAAGGCTCTGTTTGCATTACAGTTTCTGATGGTACATTGGTAAAAAATGACAAAAAGAACTTTTATGATTTTACGTTTCATCTTGAAAAAATCCTGCAGCATGTTTTTCCTGAAAAACACATGTACTCTCAAAAGGAACAGGAAAATGCATTGTTAGAAACACTGTTTTCTATTCCGGCAAAGGTGGATTATAGAAAGCAGAAAGTTATTGATAACTGTATGCCGGAAGATGATATTGAAAATCTCAAATTTAATGAAGTAACATTGATAAACGAACTCCGACGTGATATTGAGTATCTGGATGATATTGACAGAATTGATATTTCTGTCAGCGATGGGGAATTTTCTAAAGAATATAATGACTATATCTATGCAATAATCATCCAAATACATGGAGTAGATGACTTTTGTGAGATTGACATCTATGATTTTTTAGAGAAGTTTGATGGTATTGACAAGATTAAAGAAACGATACGTGACATTGAAAATATAATTTCTGTACAATGGCCTGGAATAATAATAGAGATTGACGAAACAATAAAAAGAGAACAGGATTAAGCTGTTCTCTTTGTTTTTTTGCCAAAATATTTGATTCTCAGACTTACACAATTACATCTGACTTCAGCGTTTCCTGCTCTCCTTTCGGAATCTCATTCCAATCCGGTCTGGTCTTTCCTTCCCGAAAATGTTTCCTGCAAAGAGCAATATAGCTTTCGTTAGCACCAACCATTACCTGCTCTCCTGCCCTGATGATTCTGCCTTTTGCATCAATCCTTGCATTGCAGCGGGCACCTTTGCCGCACCAGCAGACAGTCTTAATTTCTTCAATTTTGTCGGCCCATGCAAGCAGCCACTGGCTGCCCTCAAAAAGATTCTGCTGGAAATCAGCACGCAGGCCGTAACAGATTACCGGAAGCCCGAGGTCGTCCACGATATGAACATAAAACTCAACATCAGACTTCCTGCAGAACTGCGCTTCATCAATAATAAAACAGTCATAAGTTTTAAGTGCTGCATCATTCATCTGGACCAGTTCTTCCACGCTGATACACGGCTGTTCCAAACCAATCCGGCTATGCATCACACCAACCTCTCTCGTGTCTGTCAGAGGTTTTGCAAGCAGGACTTTTTTGCCTCTTTCTTTATAATTGTAAGCGACCATCAGCGCGTTTGCGGTTTTGGAACTTCCCATCGCGCCGTATCTGAAATATAGATTAGCCATTTTTTTTGTCTCCTTTCTTTTTTCTTGATATATCCAATATGCGAAATTTCCTGAATCAGAAAAACTTATTTTTCCACAGAGTACTCCGTCCACTCCACGAAATCTTTTCTGCATTCTGGTCTCCAGCCTTTCTTTACTTCCAGAAACTTGTATTCTTTTTTGTCTCCTGCTTCCGGACGTTTTATCAGAGCGAAATATTTCTCGCCAAATCTATCCTCAGCAATCATTTTCTGCACGCTTTCGTCCAGGCCTTCCTGGCCGGCAAAGTTTTCTTTTGTCACCTTAACGACGCACGTCGCATACACCACGTGCTCTTCTACCTTCGCGCCAGGTGCCGCGGCAATCTCGTCATCTAGAATCTCAAACCACAACGTCATCGGCCGTTCTTTCTGGTGCTCTATTGCATCGGCAATTGCAGCATACATCGGCTTAACCGCAATGCAGAATTCTTTTTCTTTTCTTTTTGCCTCTTCTAGTTTCTTTTCAGCGGCAGATATTTTTTTCTTTATTTTTTCTTCTTCTTTTTCTTTCTCTGGCAGGACAGCCAGCTTTTGCAGCGATGCTTCTGCGGAAAGTACTTTTTTGTGTATTTTCTCTTCTTCTTTTTCTATTCTTGTGAAAACTGTATCCGCGTCGTCGAGAATAAGTCGCTTCAGTGGCTTGACAGCTTCTTTGAATTTTTCGTATTTTTGCATTTATTTTTTCTCCTTGATGGTTTAATTTTTTTTTATATATACAATATACCGGAAAAATCGCAAATCCTAACGGTTAGGATTACAAAAAGGCAGCAAAAAACCCGCCAAATTAATGACGGGCTAGTGCAAGAAACAAAGAAAGGAATTTCGACTGCGAATCAGTCTGACGTATCGGAAAGTTTTTTCTTTCCTCTTGTTATGTATATATTACCATACTCGCCAGCCATTGCAAACTTTTGCCGAGTTTTTAAGACTCGTCTGCTGCTGTCGTTTTGAACTGTGCAGTAGATTCTTTTTCAGCCTTTTTTTCTCTTTCTTTCTCTTCCTTGAGATACTGCTCTACAATAGATTCATCCACTTTGAGGTAAATATCGCAATAAGTTGAATCAAACCAGTCATCTACTCTCTCGATGAAAGCCGGATGTTCTGCTACCTTCTGGCCGCCAAAAAATACCCAGTTATTTCCGCCAATACGGGCATGAACGTACAGCACGTCTTTTCTGCCGGCATATTTATTGAACGTATCCATAGATTTCCGGATTCGTTTGGCCTGTGTCTTGGTAAGTAACTTAATTTTCTTTCTTCTTTTGCCGTGGATTTTTTCCCACCTTACAGCAGTCGGCCTGTCGTATCCACTTTCATTCTTAGTGTAGACTAGGAAGCGCTTTAAGTTCTCATCTGTTCTCCAACAGTAAGAATGACAATCAGAACCAACTGACCATGGTGGGCAGGACCTAACCAGGTCTTCAACCGCATCAACATCTGCTGAGGCAGTCATTTCTTTAATCTCTTCGTCTGAAATCTTTTCTTCTGTTGCCATTAATCTCAGGCCGCGGAGGCGCGGGATATCTATTCCTGTTGAAGCCAGGATGTTTGACAGGTCATCAATTCTTGCGTATGCTCCAATATCCATTTTTTAAATCTCCTTTTTCGTTTTTTTGTATATATACAATATGCTGGATTTTTGGAAAGAAAAAAATAATTAAAAATTAAATGGAGCCTGCCGAAGATTCGGCAGGCTCCGTAGAAACAAAGAAAGGAATTTCGACGGCGAATCCGTCTTATGTATCGGGAGGTTATCCTCCTTGCTTATGTATATATTATACCATGAGTCTCATATATTACAATTTTTTGCCGAATCTTTTTATATTCTATTTATTTCCGCATATTAACAATGTATTAAACAATAAGTCAACAATACAAAAAGAAAGGAATTAAAAAAATGGCAAGAGTAAAAAAGAGAGATGAAAACAAAGAAAATGAAGGATTTGAAATCGTTATTCCTGATATAGACGTAATTAAGACAGTTAAGCTTACAAAGCGCACAAAAATCTTAATACTTGATTGTCCTTCTGGTAAGGAACAAGTTGTTTATGATTTGCGTGACATTAAAGAAACATATCCAAATGTTACCACATTAAAAATTAAGAAAGGCATCATTAATATTCATATTCTTAACCGGACATTTCCAAATATCAGAACTGTTAAATCAGAATCCGACTGGTTCGCTAATAATGAAAAGATATTAATTAGAATTGATTTTTCATGTATTAAAAAAGGTGGCGAAAAAAAAGGATGCCTGGTGAACCTCTCGGAAATTGAATTACCGAGCATCCGAAGACACCAGGTAAAACAAC
>OLQA01003320.1_pt1 | contig 11579 bp, 8 predicted proteins | sample 1673151 | NCBI WGS metagenome assembly OLQA01 (sample SAMEA3136760, study PRJEB25190) | human gut metagenome | biome: human gut; feature: human-associated habitat; material: faeces | place: Austria | collected 2013 | reverse complement strand
TCGCCGTTGGCGGTCAGGCCGGTGACGGTCAGTTGGCCTTGGATCGAGACGGTGCCGGTCTGGACAAAGGGGATGTCTGCTTCCAGCGTCTCCGGGCGCTTGGGGGCAAGGTAAGTCACTTGACATCCCAGGTTTTTCAGGAAGTTGGCCTCCTCCGGCGCATCGGGACTGCGGCCGACCACGGCCACGGGCTTGCCCCGGTAGAGCATCCCGTCGCAGGTGGCGCAGTAGCTCACGCCCCGGCCCAGATACTCGGCTTCCCCAGGAAATTTTTTCTGCCGCACCACGCCGGGGGCCAGGATCAAGGCCCCGGCGGAGAGGACTTGGCTGCCCACGCTGACTTGAAAGCCGTTCCAAGGCAGGGCCGAGAGGGCGCGGCCCTCTAACAATGCGACGCCTGCTTCTTTCGCGTGGGCGTGAAAGGTTTCTAGCAAGTCCGCCCCGGACTGCTGGGGCAGACCCAGGTAATTGTCTACCCGCTCGGCCCGTGCCAAGGGGCTGTCCTGCCAGCGGTTGCCCACCACGAGGACGGTCTTGTTCCGGGCGCGGGCCGTCAGGGCAGCGGACAGCCCCGCCGGGCCGCTGCCGATCACGATGATGTCATAGTGCATAAAGCGCTCCCTCCTGCTCTGCTGTGTTGGTCCCATCATAGCATATCCGATCCTCCCCGTCTACTCGTCTTCCCCGTCTACGCGCAGTCGCACGCTGTATTTTTTTGGCACGGTATCTTGACACGGCGTCAGAAACGCGGTATCCTATCCATACTGACGCAGCGTCAGAATCAATTCACGTTGACGATGGAGGAAGAAACTCATGTTCGGAAACTTCACCTATTATAACCCCACCAAGCTCTATTTCGGCGGCGGCTCCGTCGCGTCTTTGCGGGACGAGCTGCCCAAATACGGCCCCAATATCGTCCTGGTCTACGGCGGCGGGTCCATCAAAACCAACGGCATCTATGACCAGGTGACCGCCATTCTGAAGGACTGCGGCAAAAACGTGGCGGAAATCTCCGGCGTCATGCCCAACCCCACTCTGCCCAAGGTCCTGGAGGGCGTGGAGATCTGCCGCCGGCACCGGGCCGACTTCCTGCTGGCCGTGGGCGGCGGGTCCGTCTGCGACTACACCAAGGCCGTGGCCGCCTCCGTCCACTGTGAGGAGGACCCCTGGCAGAAGTATTTCGTCCGCTTTGAGGAGCCTGCCTGCCCCGTCGTCCCCCTGGGCTGTGTGCTGACCATGGTGGGCACCGGCTCCGAGATGAACGCCGGCAGCGTCATCACGAACCCCGACACCAAGGAGAAGGTGGGCAAGGTCTTTGAGAACGAGGACGTGATGCCCAAGTTCTCCATCCTGGACCCCAACTACACCCTCACCCTGCCCCGGTACCAGATGGTCTCCGGCATCTACGATATTTTTAACCATATTTGTGAGCAGTATTTCTGCGGCGAGGATGACAACACCAGCGACTACCTCAGCGAGGGCCTCATGCGCTCCGTGATCCATTCCAGCCGCATCGCCGTAAAAAACCCCCAGGATTACGAGGCCCGCAGCAACCTCATGTGGACCGCCACCTGGGCGCTGAACACCCTGGTCGAGTGCGGCAAGACCGGCGACTGGATGGTCCACATGCTGGGCCAGGCCGTCGGCGGCGTAACCAACGCCACCCACGGCATGACCCTGGCCGCCGTGTCTCAGGCGTACTATCACCACGTCCTGCCCTACGGCCTGCCCAAGTTCAAGCGCTTCGCCGAAGCCGTCTGGGGCATCGACCCCGTCGGCAAGACCGAGGAGGAAGTTGCCCTGGCCGGTCTGGACGCCATGAAAGCCTGGATGGAGGAGATCGGCGTGGTCATGCATCTGACCGAGCTTGGCGTGGACGAGTCCATGCTGGACCAGATCGCCGACCTGACCTTCCACATAGACGGCGGCTACAAAGCCCTGAAGCGGGACGAGATCCTTGCGATCTTCCGCGAAAGCCTGTAAGCGCCATGCCCAAAGCCTCCCAAGCCCGGACCAACGCCCGCAAAGAGGAGATCATCTCCGCCTGCGCTGCCCTCTATGAGACCATGAGCTTCAAGGACATCACCTTGAAAGACATCAGCCAGGCCACGTCCTTCACCCGCACGTCCATCTACAACTATTTTCAGACCAAAGAAGAAATTTTTCTGGCCCTGCTCCAGCGAGAATATGACCTCTGGCACCAGGACCTTCTGGACCTGCTGAGCACCCACGAGGCCATGACGGCGGATGCCTTCGCCGCCGCCCTGGCCCACACCCTGGCCCGGCGGGCGCGGATGCTCAAGCTTCTCTCCATGAACCACTATGATATGGAGGCCAACAGCCGCATGGAGAATCTCGTCGCCTTCAAGCGCTCCTACGGCGCCGCGATGCAGGCCGTGACCCAGTGCGTGGAAAAATTCTTTCCCCACATGCAAGCCGAAGCCGTCCAAGGCTTTCTCTACGCCTTCTTCCCCTTCCTCTTCGGCCTCTATCCCTATGCCTACGTCACAGAGAAGCAGAAGGCCGCCATGGACCAGGCAGACGTCCCCTACCCCTTTCTCTCCCTTTATGACCTGACCTACCCCTGCGTCTGCAAGCTGCTGGACGGCTTTCACTGAAACCGCAACGCTGTTGCCGATCTTCAGGCAAATTGACAAGATTGGCACAATCTGGTATACTGGTTGTACTTTTATTTTCTCCAGAAAGTATTTTACGGAATGAGGGGTAGTGTGCTGTGAAAAAAAAGTTGAGTTTTCGAGAATACGTGACCGTGGCCAGTATGCTCTTCGGCATGTTCTTTGGCGCGGGGAACCTGATCTTCCCTGTGTCCATGGGCCAGCAGGCGGGCAGCCAGGTGTGGATCACGACCCTGGGCTTTCTCATCACCGGCGTGGGCCTGCCCCTTCTGGGCGTGGCAGCCCTGGGCATCAGCCAAAGCAACGGCCTGTTTGACCTGTCCAGCAAAGCCGGGCGGCCCTACGGCATGTTCTTCACCTGCGCCCTGTACCTGACCATCGGGCCTTTCTTCGCCATCCCCCGCTGCGCCACCACGTCCTACACCGTGGGTCTGGAGCAGATCTTACCGGAGGGCCACGCCAAGCTTTTCCTGCTGCTGTTCTCGGCGGCCTTCTTTGCCGTAACGCTCTTCTTCTCCCTGCGGCCGGGAAAAATTTTGACCTGGATCGGTAAAGTCCTGAACCCCTGTTTCCTGCTCTTCCTGGGCATCCTGCTGGTCGTTGCTCTGGTCTCCCCCGGCGCGTCCATCTCTTCTGTGGAGCCCATGGGGGACTACGCCACCCAGCCCTTCCTGACGGGCTTCCTGGAGGGCTACAACACCATGGACGCCCTGGCCGGCCTGGCCTTCGGCATCATCGTGGTGCAGGTCATCCAGGGCCTGGGGGTGAAGGAACCGAAGGACGTGGCCGGCAGTACCGTTCGCTCCGGCATTTTCAGCTGCCTGCTCATGGCCGTCATCTATCTGGCCGTCGCCGTCGTGGGGACGCAGAGCCGCGGCCTGTTCCCCGCCGCCGAAAACGGCGGCATCGCCCTGGCCCAGATCGCCCAGCACTACCTGCGCGGCGTGGGTCTGCTGGTCCTGGCCGCCACCGTCACCCTGGCCTGTCTGAAAACCTCCGTGGCCCTCATCACCAGCTGTAGCGAGACCTTCGTCGGCCTCTTCCCCAAGGGGCCCTCTTACCGGGTCTGGGCCATCGTGTTCTGCCTCATGTCCTTCGTCTTTGCCAACCTGGGCCTGAGCACCATCATCAGCTACGCCGTGCCCGTGCTGATGTTCCTCTATCCCCTGGCCATCGCCCTGATCCTGCTGGCCCTCTTCGGCAAGTTCTTTGGCCACAGCCGGGAGGTCTACGTCTCCACCCTGGTCCTGACGCTCGTCGGCGCCGTCTACGACCTGCTCCGCAACCTCCCCGAAAATCTCCGCGCCCTGCTGCATCTGGACGGTCTGATCGAAGCCGTGGGCAATGTCCTGCCTCTCTCCGGCATCGGCTTCGGCTGGGTCTGCCCGGCGATCATCGGCCTGGTGCTCGGCCTCCTCCTCCACTTCTCCCGCCGGAAGAAAGCGGCCTAATTTGATAGACCTACTTTTATAAAGAAGAAAAATACACAAACCCTCCCCCTGCTTCCGCACATTGGCTGAGCAGGGGGAGGGTTTTCGTGATTTTCCGGTTTTTTAGTGGCAGCCATGGTTCCCGCAGGTGTGGCCTTCGCCGTGGCCCTGGCCGTGGTGGTCACAGCGGACGTTGGGGTCATAGCCCAGGTTGCCGGACAGCAGCGCGTTCACCGCGGCGTCGGCGTCCCCGCGCACACCGCCGTAGAGGCGGATGCCGGCCCCGGCCAGGGCGACCTGTGCGCCGCCGCCGATGCCCCCGCAGATCAGCGTATCCACGCCGCGCTGCATCAAAAAGCCGGCCAGCGCCCCGTGGCCGCTGCCGTTGGTGTCCACGACCTCCGCCCGGCTGATCTGTCCGTCGGTGATCTCATAGATCTTAAAGGCCTGGGTGTGGCCAAAGTGCTGAAAGATCTGTCCGTTTTCATAAGTCACTGCGATTTTCATGGTGGATTCTCCTTCTTGTTTGTGCGGGTCCGGGGCGTCCGGGCGGACCGGCAAAGGCCCCTGGCGGCACCCCTGGCCGCAGCCGCGCTCCCGGCCGCCGCAGAGGCGGTAGTTCCCACCGCGGATGACCATGGGCCGACCATAGACCAAGCAGGCCGCGATCTTTTTCCGGGCGCTCTCATAGATCTCCTGCACGGTGGAGCGGGAGACGTCCATCTGCGCCGCGCACGCCCCCTGGGTCTTTTCCTCCAGATCGACCAGGCGGATGACCTCGTACTCGTCCAGCGTCAGCACGATGGGCGCTTCCGCCCGGCCCTCCTGCGGCCCAAAGGCCCCGACCCGCGGCAACCCGCAGATCCTTCGGCATCTCTGTGGTCTCGGCATACCCCTTCCCCCCTTTTTATTTCCGGTATATGCCGATTATAACACCAAGAGAACCAAATTGCAAGCCAAACAAGCCCCTTCGAGCGATACCTGTGAAACTCTCACGCAGGGTGGTACCCGTGAAATGCTCACGCAGGCTCGAAGGGGCTTGGTCTGATTGATTTGATTTATTTTCGCAGGGTCGCCTCACTCTGCTCCCCCACGAGCACATGGTAGCGGTGGGTAAAATTGGTCTTGGCGACCCCGGCGCAGACGGGGCAGCCGGTGTGCATCTTCCCCGTCCGGGAATACACTTTGGCTTTCCAGACGTGCCCCTCCTCGCAGCGCCACCAGACGCGCTTGCCGCTGCCCACGGTCACCTGGTCGGGGCGGAGGGACCCGTTGCGCTCCGTGTCCCACTGGGCGGCGACCTGAGGCTCTAAGGACGCCAGGTCGTTGAACCCCGGCAGGACCTTGCGGCCCGTGCAGTAGGGGCAGCCGGTGGCAAACTGGACCCGCCGGCCCACCGGGGCCCGCCACGTATGCCCCTGCTCGCACTGCCACCAGACGGACCGGTTGCTGTTCGCCGCCACCTGTTCGGGCCGCAGGCTGTTGTTTTTCGTCGGGTGCCACTGGGCGGCGATGTCCGGGAAGCGGGTGGCGAAGTCGTTCACGCCGGGCTGGAGCCGCCGGGTGGTGCAGTAGGGGCAGCCCCGCCCGGAGGTCCGGGACTTCACCGGGGCCTGCCAGCGGTGGCCCTTTTCGCATTGCCACCAGTATTCGTCTCTCGTGCCGTAGGTCACGTTCTGGGGCGTGGCGGGCAGGTTGGCCGGGTCCCACTGCTCCAGAAGCTCCTCCTGGTGGTGCAGGAGGCAGAATTCATATAATGTTACTTTCATCGCATCTGATATGGTCAGGAGGGGGACCCCATTTGGTCCCCCTCCATAGGTTTTCGGTACGAAACTGTGTCTGGCTTCTCTCGAAGCGGTCCTTACACCACGTTCCCGTTCCCCTGGGAAGAGTTGGCGTTGGACCACGCCTTCTCCAGGGCCTCCCAGTTGCGGATGGGCAGCGTCTTGGTCCAGTTTTCATACTTGGTCTTGTCGCTGTTCTCCTTCATCTGGTAGGTGTGGGAGTTGGTGGCTTCCTGCATGTCGGCGTAGTACCACTTGGTCTGGTCCATGTTGTCGGGCCACACCAGCATATCCTTGGTGAAGTGGTTCTTGTCCGGGTGCCGGTCCAGGGTGCGGTTGACCAGGGTCACGGCCTCGGCGCGGGTGATGTTGCGGTCAGGCTTGAACGTCCCGTCCTCATAGCCGTTGACGAAGCCCTTGTTGGCGGCCTGGTTGATGTAGTCCTTGGCCCAGTGGCCGCTGATGTCGGGGAAGAGGTCCTTGCCGTTATAGGTCACGTCGAAGAACCGCGCCGCGATGGTCGCGAACTCTGCGCGGGTGATATACCCGTTGGGCCGGAAGCTGCCGTCCTCATACCCGGCAATGATCCCGGCGTTGCTCAGCGTGGACACGGCGTTGTTAAACCAGTCCCCCGTCTTCACGTCAGAGTACCCACTGCTCTGGCTCCAGAACTTGGTCCGGCTCTCGTCGGTCAGCATCCGGAAGTAGATCGTCGCCACCTCAGCACGGGTGATCTTCCCCTCCGGCCGCACGGGTTTCTTGGTCTGGTCGGTCGTCGGCTGACCGGTGTAGTAGTCCACAGGATAGCCGATGATGTAACCGTAGTGATCCTTCGTGTTCAGGGAGGGTTTGGAGTTGCCGCCGTTATTACCACCGCTATTGCCGCCGCTGACAGTGTAAGAAACGGTGGGTTTCTGGAAGTTTTCAGGGATCCCCCACTTTTCATTGGAGCCTTTCGGATGCAGCGTTGCGCTGTTGTTGGTGTACAGTCCAGAATACTTCTTAGACCCATCTGCATCATACTGTCCATAGGTCCCGGAAGCGCTTTTAGGATTCACCAGCTTCACAGAGTAGGTCAGCGCAACTGGAGCAAGGTTTTCAACAGGAACGTTGATGCGCCAGACGAAGTGTTCCGTATCTGTCATGTTGCCAGGTATATATTCCAGATTATAGCGGTAGGTCGTTACCTTATCACTACTATCCGTTTCCACTGTCACAGGTCCAAATCCATAATGATTATCATCGATTTTTACTGCATCCAGTTTCTCCTGAGCATCTCCTCTACCAACTGTAATCGTCAGTTTAGAGGCGTCATTGATGAAGTTGAAGTTGTAGTTACCATCGACATAGCCCATGTAGTCCTCTACATAGCTTCCTGTGTCAATCAGATAAAGGATGTCATTTTTAATTTCGTTAAAGGAGGCCTCTTTATTACCTCCTAAATATTTCATAAACGACACTCCATAGGGGTATGTACTTTCTTTTGACGTGTGTGCAGGAATCGCATAACAGTGATATTTTTCACTTGCAGACTGATAAGCTAGATAAGAATAGTATAGGGCGCGGTCTACACTACTCGTGTAGTTTCCATCTTGCGGTGCAAGAACACCATTCTCTTCTGTCAGGGTTTCTCTTTCACTATACAGAACAGGAGATATCGTTTCTCTTTTTAAGATATTTTCTACCTTACTTCTCCATGTATTCCACCGATCTGTTGTGAATGTAGTTCCTGCTCCATACTTGAAGTCCCAGCTATATGGATCCTTAGAGAAATAGGGCTGACCATCGTTAAGCCAATAGTACGGAACTATTTTTACATCTTTATCGTAGGTATAAGTAATACCATCGCTAATAACAATGAGATATTTCCGGTTATTGTCTGTAGAAGACTTGTTCAGCATATCAACACCGGCCAAAATACCTGCATGAAGGTTTGTACCAGAAATCGCAGGAGCATCAAATTTTTCTTTAATTGCTTCATAGTCTGCGTTCAAGTCAAAGAAGCCATTTTGCGTTGCAACTGTGTTGAATGTTACAACACCCACATTTACCTTCGTTCCTTCATCAATTTGATTCCTTATAGCGTCTAGCATTGAAAGTGCAGACTCTTTCTCAGAACTTTCAGACTTGTCAACTACAAACACAATATCGGAATCCAGCTTTTCCTCTGCACTTGGCAACGACAGCGTCACCTTCGACTCATAGTTGCTGTCGAGATTAGTAGCGGTTTTTGACTTAGATATCGTCCATTTAGGGCTATACACGTTATCAAATGCCGCTGTCTGTGTTTCCTTTGCGACAATAGTCCCAGTGGCTCCTGTATCTGTACTTGTATATAGCGCATTGTTTGCCTCTGTTACAGTAAACTGAGTTCCTGGCAACAAGTCCTTGATTGTAACACTCTGCCCATTCTTCATGGTCACAGTAAGCTCTCCGTTGTTCAGCTTCTGGGTCTGTGTCGTGCCATCAGCCATAATGACATCATAGTATCCGTTCAAAGGACGTTCACTTGTGTCTGTATCGTCTGTGGTAGATTCTGTAGCAGGCCTTGTTAATTTTACTGTAAAAGAAAACTCTGTGTTATCGGCCTCATTGTTCGACACTGTTTTTGTGATTTTTAGGTCACCTGCATCAACGTAATCGCTTATCACAATGGCATTTTTAGCCATTGTGAAGATTTCCTGGGCAGGTGCATTGATTTCAATGATTTGGCCAGCCGTTCCATAATCATTCAGAGCATTCTTGATTCCTTCAACGATATTATTTTCAGCTTCTGTTGTCGGATCAGCATACCAGGTAGCAATTTTTCCTTCCTGCTTCGGTGCATAGAAGGTCGTTCCGTAATCGCTGACACTATACCAATACGCATCCACTGCAAAACTATGATCTCGCATCGTGTTTGTCGTCAAGACGTTAGACATAGGGCTGATGATTTCATCCCCATCTGTCACTCGCTGATTGATGCCACCCACAATTGTATAAGAAAATGTATTGTTGTGAATCTTTAACTTAACCGCACCAGTATTTGCTTGGTCTAAAACTGCAATCACAGCAAAACGATTTGACTGTCCGCTGATCTGATTATTTGCAATCTCCATGGCGGCAGATGCCTGACCTGTTCCATAGTATCCATGAATTGCATAAGTACAATTTTTAATCGTATTATGAATGACTTTACAATCGTTCGCTGAGTAATTGTCGCACGCAAAATAGATAGCCTGCTCGTAGTTATCAAAGCTACAGTTTTGCACTGTGAAAGCCTCTCTCTGCGGCATAAAAGCATATCCTGTTCCCTGCCCAACGAACGTACAGTGATCTAAAATAACAGGTGTTGAGGCTTCTGTACCTGATCCCCACATTCCATCCTGTGTACCAACAGCAGACGCATACCACATATCTTTCTTGTTTGTGCCGCTGATAATCTTTAGGTTTTTGAGGGTAATGTTCGCACCCCAAACAATAATACCCTGTCCATCACTATCATGTACACTGGATTCATCCACACTAAGTGAACTACCATCCAAGGTGTTAATAACAGTCTTATCCCCACTACCTTGAATCGTGATATTTTTCACTCCATGTGGCACTAAGAACCTAGAATACGTTCCTTCGGCAACGGAGATGATCCATGTTGCGTCCGTGCTTTCACTTTTTTGTTGCTCTTCCTCAATATAGGAGACAGCATCTTGTATCGTTTGGAATGGATTACTCTCCGTCCCGTCCGCACCCTCTGTACCAGTTGTTGAAACATAAATTGTAGTGGGTGCCACTGGTGCATTCTCCCCTTCTGCCAACGCTGTCACGGGCAGTAGGGAAAACGCCATTGCCACAGCCATGAGTATGGCCAAAATCTTCTTGCTCATGTCTTTCCTCCTTCGTTTTTTTCCTTTGTTTTGGGGTCTCGTGTGGTCCAACGCATCCCTCCTAAAACGTGCCAAAAGGTATACATTTTGGCAAAGCGGATCGTTTGGGAAAAACTGGGCTGTCTACCGTGATTTTGACGGAAATTCACAGGGAACCTCTCTTGCTTTTTAGGAATATTCGCTGTACTATGTTGTTATAAAGGCGAGTCTCAAAAGGTATACCTTTTGACACAGGGCGTTTGTGGTTTTTGTGCAAAATCATGGAAGAATTTCCTGGCGGGGCGGGCGCAGGGCGAGGGGGGCTAAAAAACTGCACAAAAAAAGAGCCGGGACAACGGGGCGTTGTCTGCTCGGCTCTGGGGATGGGCTGTAAAATTTTATGAAAAATACCGGTGGTTTTTCGAGTTCTTTTTTCCGACAATATTTTTGTGTTTGTCGGGCGCAGGGCGCGCCGCTCTGCCAAAATCATCCACCGCAGGCTCGGCGGGAATAACTGGGCAGAAAATGGTGGACAATATGGGTGCAAAGACAGGATATTGCATCTTTGGATATAAAATCGCAGGAAAGGTTTGAACGACTATGAAAGCTACTGGTATCGTGCGCCGCATCGACGACCTGGGCCGGGTGGTCATCCCCAAGGAGATCCGCCGCACCATGCGCATCCGGGAGGGGGACCCCCTGGAGATCTTCACCAACGGCGAGGGCGGCGTCGTGTTTCAAAAATACTCCCTCATGGGCGGCCTGGCGGATTTCTCCGGCCAGCTGTGCGAGTCCCTGCACAAGAGCACGGGCAAGCTCGCCACCATCACCGACCGGGACACCTGCCTCTCCGTCGCCGGCGGCGGCCGGCGGGAGCTGACCGACAAGAGCATCTCCCCCGCCCTGGCCCAGATCATGGAGGGCCGGCAGATCTACCAACATCAGCCCGGCCAGCCTGCGCTGCCCGTGAGCGACTACACGGAGCGCTACGTCATCTCCACCGCCGCGCCCATTCTCTCCGAGGGGGACGTGCTGGGCTGCGTGGTCTTCCTCTGCGAGCAGGACCACCTGGCCGTGGGGGAAACAGAGTACCCCCTGGCCCAGACCATCGCCGGTTTCCTCGGCCGACACATGGAAGCCTGACGGCTTCCCATTATTCTGATCCAATAGAAGCCTGACGGCTTCCAGCTATTCTAAAAAAGACACACGCCCTGTCCCCGTTGACGCGGAGATCGGGCGTGTGTTTTTGGTTCTACTTGTCTCCGCCCTCACATAAAGTGGTGACACGGACAACGTTGGGAGTGGTGGAACTTGCGCACGGACATTGAGGAACGCGCCTGCGACCTGGCCCTCTACATCATCGAGCACCGCGGGACCGTCCGGGCTGCGGCGAAGCAGTTCGGCATCAGCAAATCCACGGTCCACAAGGACCTTTCTCAGCGGCTGCCGACCTTCAACCGGACGCTCTACCTGCAAGTGAAGGAGATCCTGGAGCAAAACAAGGCCGAGCGCCACATCCGGGGCGGCATCGCCACCCGGCGGAAATATAAAGGCGAATAAGAGCCGCAGCCTCGCAGACGCAAAAAATCGAACCAGCCCCCAGAGCTTGCTTCTGGGGCGCTGGTTCGATTTGATGTGATTGGGAATATCTTACTTCTTCTGGCCGAACTTGGCGTCGTAGTTCTCCTGGGCCTTGGAGATGATGTTGACTGCCGCCTCACGGCCGTTGACGTCTCCGGCCACGGCCTCCTTGCCCTCCAGGGCCTTGTAGACGCTGAAGAAGTGGGCCATCTCGTCGAAGATGTGGCTGGGCAGGTCCAGGATATCGTGGTACATGTTGTACATGGGGTCCGAGAAGGGGATGGCGATGATCTTCTCGTCGTTCTT
>OLQA01003314.1_pt1 | contig 11599 bp, 9 predicted proteins | sample 1673151 | NCBI WGS metagenome assembly OLQA01 (sample SAMEA3136760, study PRJEB25190) | human gut metagenome | biome: human gut; feature: human-associated habitat; material: faeces | place: Austria | collected 2013 | reverse complement strand
TAACGCGCTTAATATCGAAGTTTTTCTTCCGAAGGCTTTTCCGCCGGAGCAGGAGTGTATGCAGCAGATTTGGCAGAGCATCAACCTGCCCTTCCAGCTGCTGCAAAGGGGCATTTTCACCCTGCATTCCGCAGCGGTTCAAACCCGATTCGGAGCAATACTTTTTTGTGGGCGTTCCGGAATCGGAAAATCCACGCAGGCGAATCTTTGGAAGGAATATGAAAACGCTTTGATTCTCAACGGGGATCGATGCGCTGTCGGCTTTGTTGACGGCGCGGCAAATGCTTTCGGACTGCCGTTTTGCGGCACAAGCGGCATTTGCTTAAACTTTTCTCTGCCGATTGCCGCAATTATTTCGCTCGGACAGGCTCCGGAAAACAGAATCACCCGCCTTTCGGGTATTCGCGCTTTGAGGGCAATTATGAGCAATATTGTCGGGCTTTACGGCGGAGCGATGCGCGAAAGCCATGCGGAACTCTTTTTCCGCGCGGCAGAGTGCATTCCCATTTTTGAGCTGCACTGCACGGCGGACTCCCGCGCGGTTCAGCTGCTGAAAGAAACACTGGAAGGAGGTGAATGAAGTGAAATATGCGGAGTATGTGAACAGGCTTTTTGCAAAGAGCGCAAAAAGGGGCATTCCGCTTTCCGGAACGTTTGAGCTTACGGCGCGCTGCAATCTCCGCTGCCGCATGTGCTATATCCATCGCGAAGAAAATGACGGCGAAATCAAAACGGACGAATTTTCCTCGGAGGAATGGCTGAACACTGCAAAGGAAGCGCAGCAATGCGGCATGTTGTTTTTGCTGCTGACCGGAGGCGAGCCTTTTATTCGGCCCGATTTTGAAGAAATCTATCGCCGATGCCGTGAACTCGGCATTATCGTTTCGATAAACACAAACGGAACGATGCTCGGCGAAAAACAGGTCGAATTGCTCCGAAAGCTCCCGCCGCAGAGGGTGAATATCACGCTTTACGGAGCATCCGAAGCAACCTATGAAAAACTTTGCCGCAGCGGCAGTGCTTTTGAAAGAGCCTACCGTGCGGTTGCAATGCTCACGGAAGCGGGTGTTCCCGTCAAGATCAACTATTCTGTAACACCGTACAATATTGGAGATCTTGACGCTGTTGAACGCTTTGCAAATGAGCATAATCTGCCGCTGCAGGCGGCAACGTATATGTTCCCGCCCGTCCGTGCGGATGAGAACTCCGAAATTTTTCCCTGTAAAATCGGCGAATGCGAAACCTGCGAAAGGTTCACGCCGGAGGAATCCGCTGCCGCAAGGTGGGCGCACGAGCTGCGAACGCTTGACCCGGCGATTATTGAAAAACGTGCGGAAGCTGTTGCACTCAACAAGGATATTCCGCCTGCCGAAACGGAGTGCGGCGATATTCCGACGGAGCGTATACGCTGTCGTGCGGGAGCTGCGGCGTTTTGGATCACATACAACGGGCAGCTTCGCCCCTGCGGAATGATGCGCGAACCGTCCGCTTCGCTGAAAGAACGCGGATTTTCCGCCGCATGGAACGACATTCGGGCAATGCGCGAAAACATCATGGTTCCGGCAAAATGCATCGCTTGCCGTTTTCGCAATATCTGTGAAGCTTGTCCCGCCGTTTGTTTTGCCGAAAACGGGCGATTCGATGCAGAACCGACCTTTATGTGCAAAAAAATGGACGCATATACACGGCTTGCAGCAGAATATCACAAAAGAAGATAATTACGGAGGGAGCTTATGCAAATAAGCAAAAATTACGTTTTAAGAACAATTGCCGGAGACAACCTTTTGGTGCCGCTTGGGGGAAGCAGCACGGAAACAAAGGGAATGATTTTGCTTAATGAACTGTCGTTGTTTGTTTATGAGTCAATTCAAAAAGGACAAACGGAGGATGAAATCCTTTCGCGCATTCTTGATGAATATGATGTTGAGATCCCTCAGGCAGCGGCCGATTTGGGCGAAATTATCTCCGAGTTCACGAAACTGGGCATAATTAAATGATTTAAACCGGGCTTTACCGCATCATTACGGTTTAAATTTGTTTAAGCAATCCATCAGTCTATTATTGAAAGGAAAATAATATGAGGGTAAATACGATAAAAAAAATCATCGCTGCAATTCTCGCCGCAGTGTTATGCTTCGGCGTTCTGCCGTCACGGAGCTTTTTCAACACTCTTTCCGCCGTTGTTAAGGCTGCGAACGCGGATTCGCTGAACGAGGCATATGCGGACGGCACTTCGCTGATGCCCATCGGCCCGGCATTCACGGTTGACACGCTGCTCAGCTGGGAACCGACAAACGATCCGGATTCCGACTACTCAAGATCCGTTGTTCCCCTTGCAGACAGATACACGGGATTCACGGTCAACGACTATGCAAACCCCGATGCTAAACTCATGGTTTGCTCCCTTGCAAACTCCAAACACGATGCAACAAACGCACAGGGACAGGAAAGCTTTTCAAGCTATGCCTTTAACTACTGGCAGTACGCAACCTCCTTTGTGTACTGGTCCGGTTCAAAACGGGGGCAAGTCGTTGTGCCGACAGGTGAATTCACCGATGCGGCGCACACAAACGGCGTTCCCGTCATGGGCACGATTTTCTTCGACTGGGGCGGCAATTCCTCCGTTGTGGAGAACTTTGTTCGCAATTACAGAAGCGTTGCGGACAAGCTGATTGAAGTTATGGAATATTACGGCTTCGACGGTTATTTCTTCAATGAAGAAACCGCCGTCGACTACACAACCGCCGGTAATCTCAGAAGCATGATAGCATATATGCGTCAGCAAAAGCCGAACATGCTTATCGGCTGGTACGATTCAATCACCGACAGCGGCAATCTCAGCTATCAGGATGCCGTTAACGGCTACAACAGCGGCTGGGTTTCCGCAGGCGTTAACGAGTTCTTTATGAACTACAATTGGACGACTCAAGAGGTCAACACGACCGTTTCCACCATGCAGAACCTCGGCAAAAGCCAATACGAGGCCTTTGCGGGGCTTGATGTTCAGCAGAACTGCATGAACACATATTTCAGCTCAAATTATCTGCTCAACAACAACAAATTGAAGCTCTCTCTTGCTCTTTACTGCCCGAACTCCACAATGGGTCTTTCCGGTGACGGTGCGGATTTCCACGAGGTTGAACGTCAATTCTATGTCAACGGCGGCGACCCCAGAAACACTTCCTCAAGCGGCTGGGCGGGCATGTCAAGGTTCTTTGCCGACCACACGACGATCATTTCTGCGCCGTTTGTAACCAACTTCAACTCCGGCCACGGAAAGGCTTTCTATATTGACGGCGTCAAATCCCGCGATGCGGAATGGAGCTATCAGTCCGTTCAGGATGTTATGCCCACATGGACATGGATCATCGATTCCAACGGACAAAAGCTCAGCGGCGCATACGACTTTGAAGACGCATACAACGGCGGTTCTTCAATCAAGTTCTACGGTTCGCTGACGGCAAACAAGCCCAATAATATCATGCTTTACAGCACGAATCTTGACATCAACGGCAGCACAAATATTGCCGTGACCGCCAAGAATGACAGGGGGCTGATGAAACTTGTTGCCTATTACGGCGACAGCAGCACTTCAAGCTATGCAAATTGCCAAAAAGCAGCTTTTGCCCTTGACGCAAGCAGCGGCGGCTGGACAACAAGCAATGTTTCCCTCGCTTCCCTCAGCGGCAAAAAACTCTATGCGATCGGCTTTGAAATCGGCGGCACAAGCAATGTTTCCGACTATCAGGTCAACATCGGCAGGCTTGCCGTCACCGATTCCGAAGCGGTGGCTGCAAGCGCAAGCAATGCAAGGCTTGAAGAAATCATTTATCTCGACGCATACACCGCCGAAGCGCGCATCAAGTGGAACGGCAATAACGCCTCCTCCTACGAGATTTACAGGCTCAATGCGGACGGCACAAGAACACTTATAATGGAAACGCCCAACACCGCGTATTATATTCCGAACCTTGTCCGCAACGATGACCAGGCGGATGTTACCATCGAAGTCGTTCCCGTAAACGCAAACGGTGTTCGCGGCGAAAGCTCCCGCTTCACAATCGATTGGCCCTATGAAAACGGCGATACCGAAAAGCTGAGCGATGTTACCGTTCCCGTAAACATCTGCCCCTTGGCCGAAGTCACCGGATATTCCGCTCAGAATGACGGCGAACCCGCATGGAAGGCTATTGACGGAACGAGCGAAAACGGTTCCAAATGGTGCGCCACGAATAAGCAGAGCGGCTGGATGACGATAAAACTCGACCAACCGCGAACCATCAAACGAATTCGAATTGAACACGCCCAATACGGCGGCGAGGCCCAGAACATGAACACAATTGCTTTTTCCGTTCAGTACAAAAGCGGAAACAATTGGGTAACGGTATACAGCACAAACAACAACAGTTCGGCTGTCACCGATGAACTGATTACACCCGTCACCGCACAGGAATGGAGACTCTATATCTCCAACAGCGGCTCGTCCGCATGGGGCGCTATCCGTATTTACGAATGGCAGATGTTTGAAACGACCGAACGCAACCGCACGGACATTGTGCTCATGAAGTTCGCTTCCGCAAAGAACAACAAGGGCGCAAGCGATACGTTCAGTCTCACCCATGCTCCGACGGGCAGCACGGTTCGTCTCTATCTGCGTGACGCAAACGGGAACTACACGCAGATTGCTTCCAAAGAAGCTCAGAGCAGCACAGTCAGCTTCACCGGCCTTGATTACGGCAGCGATGCAGGACGCGTGTTCTACACGGTTCAGGAAGGCAAGCAGGAAGAGAGTATCAAGCTCAGCACCGCCTTTGATGCAGAACCCGGCGCGGTAAAATACAGCATTAACGTTGTTCAGCCCGCAAACGGCAGTGTTGCCGCTTCCGCAACCTCCGCAACTGCGGGTACGACCGTAAAACTTACCGCAAACCCTGCGGAAGGCTACACCCTCGATTACTTCACGCTTGACGGCGCAAGGATTAACGGAGATACTTTCTCCATGCCCGCACGGAATGTTGATGTTTCCGCCGTATTCACCGCGAATGCGTACAGCATCACCGTTGTTCAGCCCGCAGGCGGCACGGTTTCGGCTTCCGCAACCTCCGCAACTGCGGGTACAACCGTAAAACTTACCGCGACCCCTTCGGAAGGCTACACCCTCGATTACTTCACGCTTGACGGCGAGAGGATTAACGGCGATACTTTCATCATGCCCGCACGGAATGTTGAGGTTTCCGCCGTATTCACCGCAAATGCGTACAGCATTACCGTTGTTCAGCCCACAGGCGGCACGGTTTCGGCTTCCGCAACCTCCGCAACGGCGGGTACGACCGTAAAACTTACCGCGACCCCTGCGGAAGGCTACACCCTCGATTACTTCACGCTCGACGGCGAGAGGATTAACGGAAATACCTTCTCCATGCCCGCACGGAATGTTGAGGTTTCCGCCGTGTTCACCGCGAATGCGTACAGCATTACCGTTGTTCAGCCCACAGGCGGCACGGTTTCGGCTTCCAAGCTGTCCGCCTTTTTCGGGGAAGCAGTTGAGCTGACAGCCGTTCCCGATGAAGGGTACGAGCTCAGTCATTACGTTGTCAACGGTGCGGCGAACAACGGCGGCACCTTCACGATGCCTGCGCGTGACGTTATTGTTACCGCAGTGTTCACAAAGGTCGCCGAACCCTCGGTCAACCTTGCGCTTAACGCCACCATCTATTATTCCAATAAGAAGTATCCGGATTATGCGAAGAACGGACCGCAGCACGCATTCGACGGAAAGATGAGTGATCCCGAAGCCGACAAGTGGCACGCTTCCGGCATCAACGGTTGGGTTGCATTCGACATTCATACCCCCGTTGCAAATCCGATACTCAAGATATATCATGCCGGTTCCGCAGGTGAAGATTCCAACCTGAACACTTCGTCATGGGATGTTTATATCCTTAACGAAAGGTATCTCACGGAAGAAGCGTACTTCAATATGGACAGATCCACGCAAAACCGAGTCTGCCAAATCGCATGGTTCTGGAAGAGGATTCATGTCACAACCGGCAATACCGCTGACATATCTATCGACCATATTGATATGCCTGAGGCAAGGCGTTTGTTCAAAATCAACATGCGCAAAACGAATCAGACCGGGTATCCCTATCATCTCAATGTTTACGAAATTGAGATGTATGCCGGCAACTGATAAACCCTCCGAATTTGCCCGCTGCCCCTGCTTTTTACCGTAGGCAGCGGAACAAAAAGCGAAGCCTGAAGCCCGTTCCTGTTCAAAATGCAGGAGCGGGCTTCGGTGCTATTGACAGCGGCTCACGGATAAGTTATAATAGTAGTATCGATTTTTTACGGAGGGACGGACATTGAGTACCGATGACGACAACGGTAATCATGAGTGTCAGGGCGCGGTAACATACTGCTGCGTTTCAGCCGAGCATTGCTCCGGCGGGCATTTTCTGCCCGGTTTTTTCGTTATATATTCTGCATATGCTCAAATGCGTATCCGAAAGTTTTGCGTTCGGAGCGTTTTTTTGTTGCCCGCGTTCCCATCCCTGCAAATTCAACAAGGAGCAGTTTTGACCCAATGAACCACATTTCAATGATCGTTGCCATGATGATATGCATTATTCTTTCCGCATATTTTTCCGCAACGGAAACAGCTTTTTCGTCTCTTAACCGCACAAGGCTGCGTACAATTGCGGAAAAAGGCAACCGCCGCGCCGTGCTTTCGCTGCATCTTTGCGATAAATATGACAAGCTCTTGTCCACCATTCTTATCGGAAACAATATTGTTAACATTCTTGTGGCGTCACTCGGCACTGTGCTTTTCGTTGAATTGTACGGAAACAAGGGCGCAACAATTTCAACCGTTGTTGTTACAATCGTTGTTTTGATTTTCGGCGAAATCAGCCCCAAGAGCCTTGCAAAAGAGAATCCTGAAAAGTTCAGCATGTTTTCGGCTCCCCTAATCAACCTTCTGATGATTGTTTTTACCCCGCTCACTCTGCTTTTCACCGGCCTTAAAAAGCTGCTTGCAAAGCTGCTCAAAACCGACAGCAACAGAAAGGTCACGCAGGAAGAGCTGCTGATGTTTGTTGACGAAGTTGAACAGGGCGGAAGCATCAACGAGAACGAGGGCTCCCTGCTCCGCAGCGCAATCGAGTTTAACGACGTGCAGGTTGAAGACATTTTGACCCACCGCGTTGATATTGAAGCGGTTGATGTTGATGAATCAAAAGACGAAATTGCAAAGATTTTTACCGAATCCGGACATTCGCGTCTGCCCGTTTACGAAGAAACGATAGATGACATCATCGGCATAATTCATCATAAGGATTTTTACACGGACGGCGGCATTACGGAGCATTCGGTCCGCGAAATCATGACAAAACCGATATTCATCCCGCCGACGCTGAAAATAAGCAACCTCCTAAAGCTGCTGCAAAAGGAAAAAACTTATATGGCCGTTGTTACGGATGAATACGGCGGCACACTCGGCATCGTCACCATGGAAGATATCCTTGAGGAGCTTGTCGGCGAGATTTGGGACGAACACGATGAAATCGTTGAAAACGTGCGAAAACTCGGCGAAAACAATTATGACATCAACTGCGCAATGGATCTCGATGAATTTTTCGATATGTTTGATATCACGGATGAAACCGATTCATCGACTCTTAACGGCTGGGTTATGGAACACCTGGGAAGGATTCCCGATATCGGCGATAAATTCAGCGCGCACGGCCTTGAAATCACGATAAAGGCTGCGGACGGAAGGCGCGTTAATGAAATTAATGTTGTTCACACCCCCGCTCAACCCGAAAAGGACACGAAATAAAACGGGCCGGCGGTCAAATCAACATGAATTAAAATCGGAGGTAAAACCACAATGAAATATAAAAGAGTACTGTTAAAAGTCAGCGGCGAAGCACTTTCGGGCAAAACGCCCATTGATTTTGAAAAGGCCACGGAAACCGCACTGCAAATTAAAGCGCTTCATGATGCGGGCTGTCTGCTCGGTGTTGTTGTCGGCGGCGGCAACATTTGGCGCGGACGCTCCGGCGGAACAATGGACCGAAGCCGCGCCGATAACATAGGCATGCTTGCAACCGCCATGAACGCACTCGCTCTTGAGCAGGCACTCATCGACCTTAACGTTCCCGTTCGCGTGCTTTCCGCTGTTTCAATGGATATGTTTATGGACAGTTATTCCGCACGCGAAGCGAACAAGTCCGTTGACGCCGGCACGGTTGTTATCTTTGCCTGCGGTTCGGGCGCGCCTTTCTTTTCCACGGATACGGCATCGGCACTCCGTGCTGCTCAGATTCACGCTGACGCACTGCTGCTTGCAAAAAATGTTGACGGAATATACACCGCCGACCCGAATGTCTGTGCGGAGGCAAAGCGTTATGCCCGCATCAGTTACGATGAAGTCATTACAAAAAACCTCAAAGCAACCGACTTAACGGCAATGAGTTTTTGCCGCGAATACAGCATTCCGATGGTGCTTTTCAAAATGCACTCCGCAGAAGCGCTTGTTGCCGCCGTTAACGGCGAAAATGCCGGCACGATAGTTGATGCGCAGCCGGGATTCGAACTTGTTTAAATTAAACGCTGCTTCGGCGGCAGTCGAACTCATAAGCAGCATCAATCGGAGTTGCCCTTGCGCAGTCAATTTGCGAATTTTGCCGCAAAAATACAAAAAAACACCCCCGACTGCGGTTGACAACGCCGCGGCCTTAATATAAAATAATACAGTTAATTCATTCTTCAAGAGGAGGATTTACCATGGATATTATCGAAACCGCACAGGATAAAATGAACAAGACCATTGCAGTGCTCAACAGGGATCTCGGCTCCCTTCGTGCAGGCAGGGCAAACCCCAAGCTGCTTGACCGCATCATGGTGGACTATTACGGCACGCCCACTCCCATTAACCAAATGGGCACCGTCAGCTCACCCGAACCGCGTCTTCTTGTTATCTCGCTGTGGGATGCTTCAATGATCTCAGCCGCGGAAAAAGCAATTCAAAAATCCGATCTCGGCATCAACCCGTCGAACGACGGCAAGCTCATTCGCCTTGTTTTCCCCGAACTTACCGAGGAGCGCCGCAAAGAGCTTGTTAAAATCGTCCGCAAAAAAGCCGAGGAATCCAAAGTTGCTGTCCGTGCAATCCGCCGCGAAGCAAACGAAACCATCAAAAAAGACTGCAAGGACGGCACTATCACCGAGGATGATCAGAAGAGGCTTGAAGAAAAGGCTCAAAAGGCCACCGACAATGCCATTAAAGAAATTGACCGCATTGCAAGCGAAAAAGAGAAGGAGCTTCTTGCCGTTTGATGAACATACTCGGTTATCCGCTTGATCGGGCCGCTGCAATTCTTGAGCGTGCGGGCTACCGCGTTGAAACGGTCGAGGCACGTTCACGCAAGGGCGTTGAAGGCGACTCCAAACGTGTTGTGCGCTGCCTTCCCCTGCCCGGTCGCAGCATTCCGACAGTTCAGCTTGTGTTTTGTGAATTCAAAACAAACGTCGATTCCCTCCGTGCGGAGGATGCGGCGGACGCTGAATCAACCCATTGAGAATACGCGGCTGCTGCAGGTTCTCGGCTTGCAGCAGTCTTGTTATCGTATTTTTTGATGCTGCCCGGGTATGATGTCCGTTCCGGCCTCTTTTATGTTTTATGAAGATTTATCCCAAATTCACAAATGAAGAACTTGCCGCACTTTCACTCGGCGGCGAACTGCCGCACCATGTCGGCATAATAATGGACGGCAACGGCCGTTGGGCAAAGAAACGCCTGCTTCCGCGCAGTGCGGGGCACCGTGCGGGAATGGAATCCCTGCACCAAATCGTCCGCACAACGCATTCCCTCGGAATCGAGGCTCTCACGGTCTATGCATTTTCAACCGAAAACTGGGCTCGCCCCGCAGCCGAAATCGATGCATTGTTCAAGCTCCTCTCCGAATATTTTTATAAAGAAATCGACGAGCTGAACCTGAACGGCGTCCGAATACGCACCCTCGGCGAACTTTCGGCATTTAAACCCGGACTCCGTTCCCTCATGGAGGATGCCGTTGAAAGAACAAAGCATAACACCGGCCTCTGTTTCAATATCGCCGTTAACTACGGCAGCCGTGACGAAATCGTTCATGCTGTCCGCCGCATTGCAGCGGAGGGCATTGCACCCGATGCCGTTACCGAGCAAACAATAGCAGACAGGCTTTATACGTCAGGACTGCCCGAACTTGATCTCATCATCCGCACCGCCGGTGAGGAGCGTTTGTCCAACTTTTTGCTTTGGCAGGCCGCATATGCCGAGTTTGTTTTTTCAAAAACGCTGTGGCCCGATTTCACTCCCGAGGTTTACTTTGGTTGCCTGCGCGAGTTTTTGAATCGAACCCGACGCTTTGGTCGTGTGCTTTGATTTTGCGGAAGTTTTGTTCAGGTTTGCGCCGTTTTGCGGCTCCTTTCAGCGCAGCCGCAGAATAATTTTGATTTAAGGATTTTGTTTTATGAAAGATTTGCCTGTTCGCACTTTAATCGCCGTTCTGTTAATCGGTCTGCTCTGCCTCGTTGCTTGGTTCGGGGGCTGGGTTCAGACGGCTGTTCTCGGACTTTTCACAGTTGCAGCTGTATATGAAATGTTCACGATCTTTGTCAAAAGAGGAATTCGCCCCGCCGTGCTTCCGCAAATTCTGCTCGGCGGCTCAATGTTCGCCGTAATGTATGAATTCGGCGCAAGATTCATTCTTCCGCTGGCAGCTGCCGCATTTGTTGCAATCATGGTTGAAAGAATTCTTAACGCGCGGCGCACAAATGAAGATCTTATCGCTTCGCTTGCGCTGCTCGTCTACCCCGTGTCTCTGCTTGCCTGCTTCGGACTTGTCGGGTTCGGCCGAAACGATATTTCGCGTGCAGCATTCCTTTGCATTTTTGCCGGTCCCTGCATGGCTGACAACACCGCATACATGGTCGGTTCACTGTTTGGCAAGCACAAACTCTGTCCCTATATCAGCCCTAATAAAACTGTTGAGGGCGCAGTAAGCGGCGTTGTCGGCGGTGCTCTCGGCGGCGTTATTGTCTATTTTGCTCAAAAACTCTGGGGGGATCCAAACGGAGAATTCGAGCATGAAGTGCTGAATGAGCTGCGGCTCAAGAGCTTTATGGAAACCTTGTCGGAGCGCGACCGCGAGATTCTGAACCTCAAAATGCAGGGCATGACCGATCAGAAGATTGCTGAAAAGGTTGGTTTTAAGAACCACAGCGCGGTGGTGAAAAGGCGAAAACAGATTGCCGAACACTTTCAAAAATATGTGGAAAACGAGTAACCTCAATTTCATTTCTCTCAAAGCCATTGTCAGGACGACAGTGGTTTTTCTTTTACCCGAAAAGGAGGAATTTCTTGAATGAATGAGCTTTTTAATGATCTGCCCGACGTATTGGATGCTAAAGCGTTGGCACACGCACTTTCCATATCTAAATCCGGCGCGTATACCCTGCTGAATCAAAAGGACTTTCCGACGCTCCAGATTGGCGGAAGAAAGCTGGTCACAAAACCCGATCTCATTTGCTGGATGGATAAGCATATTCGCAA
>OLQA01003309.1_pt1 | contig 11610 bp, 8 predicted proteins | sample 1673151 | NCBI WGS metagenome assembly OLQA01 (sample SAMEA3136760, study PRJEB25190) | human gut metagenome | biome: human gut; feature: human-associated habitat; material: faeces | place: Austria | collected 2013 | reverse complement strand
TGTTGTTACCGGCAACGACAGTCTGCGAAGTCGTTTGGGTGAGCTGCGTGAAGATTAAATAGAATCACAATATACCGTATCAATATAATGATTCTTGATATGCTCAGAAATACTATCTAAATACTTTTTAATATTAACACGATATCTATTATAATCCTCAACCCAGTCGTCATCCATTTCTGTATATCCTATTTTATATTCAGGAAAATATTTCGCATTAGATTCATTTATTAATGTTTTTCCTAAATTTGGCACACAAAACGCAAATTGATCACATTGTGTCATCAGGAAGTCTATCACTTTATCGTATAATTCTCCTGATATTTCACTTGTAATGCAAAAATGTTTCTTCCTAAATATTGTTTTTAATAAAATTGATATATATGCTAACATAATTTACCTCCTTAAAAATATCAAATTACTAATAATTTAATCTTCAATGTGTATAAGACTAAATTATTCTATAAAGCTATTTGTTACTTTATCTAAAACAAATACCATACATGGGCGCCATTTCTATTATAAGTATGATAATGCCAGTAATATCCTATAATTCCATTTTTTCCCTTATCAATTTCAGCCTTTGTTGGTTTTTTATTATTGCCAGCAACTTTAGCTACAGCTTTCGCCTCTGCTTTAGTAACTGTAAACACATTGTGTCTTCTTGAAACCTCTTTTACAGCCTGCGAATATGATAATGGTCTACCAATATCAACATATCCTTTTTTTAAAGTTGCACTCCAATAACGAGTTTTAGATGTTCTTTTAACACGACTTCTTATCTTTGCTTCAGCCTTTGCTACTTCTGTAAATGCCTTAACAGCTTTAATGGCTTTTTTTATTTTACTCTTTCCCCAACTGAATGCACGTTTACCACCATGCACAACGGTATATGCTATACCAGACATTCCATTTCCTACTAATTTACAATATTCCTTAAACGAATTCATTATCTTTTTTATACTACAATATGCAATTACCGTTCCTACCAGTATTACACAAGCCTTTATAAACTCGTAAGCATAATATATTATTATAGGAGATTTACCATTTGGATCTGTGCAATTTACAACATTGTTGTTACAATAGCAATATAGATTATCTTTATATATACTTGTATCTTTTATTCCTAATATTTTAACATCATCTGCATTAATAAATCTTCCTGTTTCAGAATCATAGTACCTACTTTGGAGATAGTAAAATCCACTTTCGTTATCTTTGTAATATCCTCGATAAGTTATATGATTTAATTTTAATGCTGTTTCATTTTCATATGATACATCAACAATATTTCCCCATGCATCGTATAAATACTTCACAAGTTCTTTTCACTTTGTATCAAGAAGACCAATAACATCTCCCTGTTTATTTTTTTCAAAATAAATTGGTGTTTTAACGATATTACTATTATCAACTTCACTATACTCAAAACCTATAGCTTCATCATCATTGTTATAAAAATACCAAATATCATACTTCTTTTCATCTCCCTTATATGCTACTGTCTCTCTTATAAGCTTAGAATCATCCCATTGATAATTAGTTATAGATTCCTTTGTATCTTTATATGTTCTTAATCCATCCTGATTATATTTATATGTAACACTTGAACCATCTTTTAATGTCATTTGTTCAAGTTGTCTGCCTCTTGTCCACTTAAAAGTTTTTCCGTCAATATAATCTATAGGATTTCCCGTACCATCATAAGTTATCTTCTGTCCGTCATACTGTGTAAGTTGATCTGCCCATTCTCCATTTTGATAACTATATTTAATATCTCTTACATTAGTAAGACTTCCATCATTATTAATTTCTTTTATGTGTTTTGCTACAACATTTCCTGTACTTGTATATCCATATGTACAACCTGTTTTATTAACATAATCAAGTTCCTTTGTAATTCTTCCGTGTACATCATAGGCATATTCATAAATTTTCTTATCGCCCAGCTTTATTTCCGTTATATTTCCTGCCAAATCATATATATAGCTAAATACCTTTTTATTTCCACTAAAAATTATTGTATATAATGATTCCTGTTCTGTATTCTTCTTTTCATCTACATTAAATATTCCCTGACCATTAAGACTTGAATACAGTTTTCTGCTTATTGTTTGTTCATTATCACTTGACTCTTCTGTCAACACTGCATTATTGTAAAATACATTTGTCATCAATACTTTGTTTTCATCTGACATATCAGACTTTTGAGTTGTCTTATATGTTGCGTTTCTGTCTAAAATATCTTTATATGTATACTCAATATTTTTTTGTGTAATGCCACTTTCTTCATTTTGTTCTGTATTGACTGTCTTTATAAAGCCATCATTTCTTTCAACCTTTACATTATCACCTGTATAAATGTAGTTATAACTTACAGCTTTTTTTTCTGTATTATCTGTAAATTTTATAATCTTTCCCTCATCATTGTATTCGGTTGTATATGCAGGAATGCTGTTTGTATCATAATATATTTCTACTTTCCTAGCAACTGATGTTGTATCGTTTTCTGCCACCTTCATTTCAGTTGTTACTGTTCGAATCTTTTGATTATTACCATATGTAGTTGTATTTTCTGTACTGTTTATTATCTCTCCTACAGCAATATCGGAAGCTTCATCATTGCTTTTTATTATATTTTCCGAATTATTTACAAGCTCTATATTTCCTACTTTAAGCGACTTCATCTCACTGTCTTGATATTCCATTGTATATGCTGTTTTCTGATCACATATGTATATTACATTTCCGTCACTATCATATGTATATGTAATGCATATTGTGTGATCTTTATCATTTTGATTTTCTTCTACAACAGCAGTGTTGTTTCCTTTTCCATCATAGAAATATTTTACCACTTTATTTAAGTTTTCATCACCATAATCGGTTGTTACTTTTTTTATATCATTTCTATAAATATTTTTTAAATATATAGTCTTTACACCGTTGTCATATTCAGAATATTCTCTATCGTAAAGTCCTTTATGTACCTCTGCTGAACATGCTCCTAATCTATCTGTTCCTTTATTCTGAGGGTTATCTGTTTTTCTCGGATTTGTTGTTTCAAAATCATCAGAATCTTTTATTTCATCAAAATCTGAATCCTTTAACCACGGATCTGTTCCATCAGAATATAACAAGCATGCTCTTAAATCTATACAATCTTCATTGTCTGATGCTATCTTGATTGTCTCGTCTATTGTTGTTCCCTTTCCTACTACTGAAAACACTGATGCATTATTTTTTCTCGCATATATTTTATATCCGGTTACTGTCACCCCATCATCTGTATTATTATCTGTAATGTTAAGTTGAATATTATTTTCATCATTAGCATACTCTGCATTTAATTCTACTGTTTCATCATATGATTTCATTTCTCTATAATTAACAGCAATTGCCATATATAATGGATCTCCGTATTTACCATTCTCTGAACTTGAATACTGTATTTCAGGACTATAGATAGATGCTGCCATTCCTTTTTCAGGACATGTGAACACTAATCCATTATCCTCTAACTTACCATCTGCTATATCCTGCACCCAATCAGTTATATCTAGTGTATGACGATTTCCTTCCTCTCCTGTACACTGTGTTTCAGCAATATAATCATCTGATATTTTGGGCTGTGAATTCCATGTTATTGTTGATTTATCCCATTTAGCTAATGCTCTTTTTACTTGAACAGTACCTGTTGGATAATAATCCGGTGTTTTACTTTCACTAAAAATAAGTTCTGCACTTTCTATATATTTGCCTTTAAGAGGTGTTTTAGTTCCAACAAAACTTTTTCCACTTAAAAGATTTGTTGTATCAAGATATATTCTATTTTCACTATTATATGGATATGCATCTTTTAGATAATTAGTAACGTTTAATATTTTATAGTTCATCATTGAATCAGCCATAAATGGAACTGACCATACACCTCTTGTTGCTAAATAGTCAGACATCCATACCATTGTCGGATCAACCTTCACAGGATACTTCAATGATTCATTATCAAAATATTGTCTGTTAAGTTTAACTTCTATTTCTGTCTCTGAATTTTCTTTCTTTAGTTTATATTCAACATTTTCATAATCTACATCTCCATTACCATCCTCTAAATTTGGTGGTGAAATATATCCTATTGTTTCATTTGTACTACTATCGCATACTAAAATTCCTCTGTCATTTTTTCTTTGCTTCAAGCATATGTTTTCACCTTCTATTTTATATTTAAATGAGTATTTTTCAGGTTTTTCTTTTAGTAATATATTTTCCTTAACTCCGTTCTTCATTGAAATATACTCATATTTAATATTCATTTCTTCTGTTGAATATGTAACTGTACTTTCATTCTTTTGCGGAATATATTCTTCTTCAGTTACAGGCATCATATTTAATATATATTTCCTATTATTCAAAACAACCCCTGTATCTACAGATAATGTCTTTGGGAAATATTGTCTTATGTTCCCACTTTCATTTATATATTTATAGTCTTCTCCGTTTACGTCTGTCTTTTCATCTAATATATCTTTCGCATCTTTTGATATTTTAACAAGCTTCGTTGAAAAGTCTGACAATTCGCCCTTGTCCTTAAATCTTATACTATCTGTATGTATTTCTGTCTTTTTAGAGCCATCACTCATTAAATAAGTATTTGAATTTTGAGTTCTTTCATCTTTTAACTCTTTTAAAACTTTCGGTTTCTCCTTAACTACTTTTTGTTCAGGTTTACTTGCATTTTCTACCCCACTGACAGATTTATACACTCCTCCGTTTCCCAGTGTGGTAGTTGTAGCTACCGTAAGTGCAATAGCTACTACTTTTTTGAACTTCCTACTCTTAAAAATGTTCTTTTTCATGTTCCTTCCTCCCATGTTTTTCATGTGTTACTTGGTATTACTTCATACCGGTTACTAATTATGGGAAATGAACAAATACAAAATTTCATTTTCGATAAATCAAATACAATTTCTAAAAGAATTTAACCAACAAAAAACAAAACTCTGCCACAACAGCGAATCTCTCAGATTATATCTGATACATTAACTGTTATGCCAGAGTCTCTTATATTCTTATTAGTATTAATGTTTCTAAAATCTTAAGTTCTTCACAGCCTTCTCATTCACGTACCCATCTATATATCCACAGTATAACACTTTCATTTTTTTATGCAACCTTTAAACTACCCAAATAATTTTTCTATAACCCTATGAACTGTTGTAATTTCATTTTGCATGTAGGCATTTGCTCCACAAAATAGTAAACCGTTATCTACATTTCCCTCTGCCGCATTAATTAAACGCTCTGTAATACAATATGGTATGTTTGCCGGATTGCATTTTTTGAGACATTTAAGGCATTTCTTTGGTGGAAAATTTTCTCCTGCCATAACCTGACTCATAAACTTATTTTTGATGGCTCTTCCGGGCATCCCCACCGGACTTTTCACAATTGTAATTTCATCTTCTTTTGCATTAACATAAGAATTTTTGTAATTAATGTGGGCGTCACACTCTTCTGTTGTCACAAATAATGAACCTACCTGAACTCCGTCCATTCCTAAGTCAAATGCATTTTTCACATCATCTCTTGTTGTAATTCCACCTGCCAAAACAATGGGAATTTTTTTTGAATATTTATTCTCGTATTCCTGAACCACTTTTTTAATTTCCAGAACTTCCTCTTTATAATCCTTTATGCTTTTTTGTTCAAATTTGTCATTTTGATTATCTTCAGAAATTTTCAAACCACAATTTTCTTCTTTTTTGCCTGCACTAAAACCGTATTTTTCCATATCGTTTCTTTTGCCTGCACCAAAACCGTACTTCTCCAGCTCATCTTTTTTAAATCCAAGATGACCACCTGCTTTTGGGCCTTCAATAACCACTAAGTCGGCTGTTTTCTTGTATCGTGTATCCCAGTATTTTAAAATAACCTGAGCTGACTTTTTGCCTGATACAATGGGGGCTATTTTGGTTTTGTAACCTTGCACAAAAGCAGGTAAATCCACCGGTAGGCCTGCGCCGGAAATTATAATGTCTGCCCCTGCTTTCACTGCTGCAAGCACCTGCTCTTTATAATTGGTAAGCGCAGTCATTATGTTAAAGCCTAAAATTCCTTTGGGGGCAATTTTTCTGGCTTTTTTCAACTCCTTCTCAATGGCACGTAAATTAGCTGCCAAGGTATTGCTGTAAAAATCCTTTTCCTTAAATCCAATTTGTGCAGTGGAAATAATTCCAACGCCACCTTCATTTGCTACCGCTCCTGCAAGATTTCCCAAGGAAATTCCAACGCCCATTCCACCTTGAATTAATGGAATTTTTGCCTGCAACTCCCCTATTTTTAAAGGTTTAATATTCATTACATTCTCCTAAATCGATTATATCTTTCATTAACAATTTCTTCCCCTGATAAATGAGATTTGCTAATTAAAAATTGGTCCATTTCTGCTTTTAGCCTATCAGTTACAAATTCAAGTGTTGTAACATTATAGTCAACAGGTTCCTTAAATATTTTTTCAATTACATTTAACTGCTTCAAATCATCCGCTGTCATTTTCATGGCTTCTGCCGCTTTGTCAGCTTTTTTTCCATCTTTCCAAAGAATACTTGCATAGCCTTCAGGAGACAAAATCGAATACACTGAATTTTCCAGCATCCAAACTTCATTGGCAACTGCCATGGCTAAAGCGCCGCCACTTCCCCCTTCTCCTACAAAAATAGAAAGAATAGGTACTTTTATTGCTGACATTTCAAAAAGATTTCTTGCTATGGCTTCACCCTGACCCCTTTCTTCTGCCTCCAAACCGCAAAATGCTCCCGGAGTATCAACGAAACATATTATAGGTCTGTGGAATTTTTCTGCCTCTTTCATTAAACGCAAAGCCTTTCTGTAGCCTTCCGGTGATGGCATGCCAAAGTTTCTGCTAATGTTTTCTTTTGTATTGTGACCTTTTACCTGAGCGATAACTGTTACCGGCTTATTGTTAACAGTTCCAATTCCACCAACAATTGCGCTGTCATCTCCAAAATATCTGTCACCATGCAACTCTGTAAAATTCTCCACAAGTTTTTCTATATAATCAAGTCCTGTAGGACGTTTGTTCTCTCGTGAAATCTGAACTTTTTCCCAAGGTGTCAAATTGTTCTGAAACGCCTTATTTTCTACATTATTATTTACATCGTCTGCTAATACCTGCTTTAGATTATTTTTTATCTTCTTAGAATAATGAAGTTTAATAATCTCTGATAACTTATTTTTTAAATTCTGTCTTTCCACAATTAAATCTATAAAACCATGTTCAAGCAGAAACTCTGACTTCTGAAATCCTTTTGGCAGCTTCTGGCCGATTGTCTGTTCAATTACTCTGGGACCTGCAAAACCTATTAACGCGTCAGGTTCTGCCATAATAATATCCCCAAGCATTGCAAAACTTGCAGTAACTCCACCTGTTGTTGGATCAGTTAAAACAGATATGTAGAGATTTCCACTTTCACTGTGACGTTTTAGGACTGCCGATGTTTTTGCCATTTGCATAAGGGAAATAATTCCCTCCTGCATTCTTGCCCCACCGGAACATGCCACAATTACAAGAGGAAGATTTTCTTCTGTGGCTTTCTCTACAGTTCGTGTAATTTTTTCGCCAACAATTTCTCCCATACTCGCCATTAAGAAACGCCCGTCCATTACCGCCAAAGCAACTTCACTGCCGTTAATTAAAGCTTTTCCTGTTATTACTGCTTCTTCTAATTTTGTTTTTTCTTTTACTTCCAATAATTTCTTTTCATACTCTTTATCTCCAAGTGGATTGCTAATTTCCAGTCCCTCAAACCATGGTTCGAAAGTTCCCTTGTCAACAAGCATTTTGATTCTGCGCTTTGCGTGCATTCTCACATAACCGCCACATTTAGGGCAAATATAGCCATTCTCCCTAACCTCTTCTGACAATACCATTTGACCACATTTTTTACATTTTCCAAAAAGTCCTTTTGGCACATCCGGCTTTGGAATTTTTATTGTCACATATCCACTTCTTTGTTTTTTTATTCTTGTTTTTAGTCTCAATTTACAGCTCTCCTCTGCTTATTAAACTGCTCAATAAAATCTACGTCAAAATCCCCCGAAATAAATTTTTCATTATTTATTATTTCGTATTCGTAATCTATATTTGTATCAATGCCTTCAATTACCACTTCTCCAAGGGCACTTCTCATTTTGTTAATTGCTTCCTGTCTGTTGTCACCATAAACTATAAGTTTTGCTAACATTGAATCATAGTAAGGTGTAACTTCGTACCCTGTAAAAATAGCTGAATCAACACGTACGCCATTTCCACCTGGAAAATGCATTTCTGTAATTTTTCCGGGACTTGGTCTAAAATTCTCCTCTGGATTTTCCGCATTAATTCTGCACTCTATTGAATGGCCTTTAATTTCAATTTCATTTTGTGTAAAAGGAAGTTTCTCTCCCTGAGCAATTTTAATTTGCTCTTTTACAATATCTATACCTGTTATGTTTTCTGTTATTGGATGCTCCACCTGAATTCTTGTATTCATTTCCATAAAATAATATTTACCTGTTTTCTCTAACAAAAATTCAATTGTGCCGGCATTTTCATAACCTGCTGCTTTTGCGGCTCTTACTGCCGTCTCGCCCATTTCTTTTCTTAATTCTTCTGACAAGGCACTAGACGGTGCCTCCTCAATAATTTTCTGATGATTTCTCTGAAGAGAACAGTCACGTTCCCCTAAATGCACTACATTTCCATATTTGTCTGCTAAAATCTGGAATTCAATATGACGTGGATGTTCCACAAAATGTTCAATGTACATGGTGTTGTCTCCGAATGCCATTTCACTTTCTTTTTGTGCAGCCTTAAAAGCACTATCGAATTCCGACGTTGTAAAAGCCACTCTCATACCTTTTCCACCACCACCTGACGCTGCCTTAATCATAATGGGATAGCCAACCTTCTCAGCTACCTGCTTTCCCTTTTCAACCTCTACAATTCCACTATCATTTCCGGGAATTACCGGAACATTAGCTTCTATCATCGTTGTTCTCGCCTGTACTTTGTTTCCTAAATTTTCAATAACTGTATGATTTGGTCCAACGTATGTGATGTTACATGTTTCACATAATTTTGCAAAAGTTGGATTTTCTGATAAAAAGCCAAAACCCGGATGAATTGCATCTGCGCCTGTTGTAATGGCAGCACTAATAATGCTTTCCATGTTCAGGTAACTTTCGCTGGACTTTGTTTCACCTATGCAAACAGCTTCATCTGCTAACTGGGTGTGCAATGCTTCCTTGTCTGCAACAGAATATACTGCAACAGTTTCTATCCCCATTTCCCTGCAAACTCTTATAATTCTTACTGCAATTTCACCTCTGTTTGCAATTAACATTTTTCGTATCACCAAAATCACCTCTAATTTCCAATTATCTGTTTTATTAAATTAATCTTCCTATCCACATCAAAACTGCCGGTTTCTTTGCCGCCCACATTCTATATTGCTTTAAACTGACATTAAATCCTGTCACTGTTTTTCAACTGCAATAGGTCTTTTTATTAATTTTTAACCAACCATAAATGTAAGTTCTGCTGTCACTACCACTTTTCCATTAACGGAGGCTTTTGCCTCTCCAATTCCCATAGGTCCTTTTTGTCTGATTATTTTTGTTTCAAGCTTAATCTTGTCACCGGGAACTATTTTTCCTTTAAAGCGACATTTGTTAATTCCACCAAAGAATGCTGTTTTTCCTTTGTTTTCTTCCTGACTTAAAATTGCAACTGCTCCAACCTGTGCCAATGCCTCTACTGTTAAAACTCCAGGCATTACAGGCATCCCCGGAAAATGTCCCTTAAAAAAATCTTCCCTGTAAGTTACGCATTTGTAGCCAACAGCATAAACTCCAGGCTCATAATCTTCAATATAATCAATCAACAAAAAAGGATGTCTGTGAGGTATAATTTCCTGTATTTGTTTTATGTTTAGCATTTATTTCCTACTTTCTAATTTTTTACAACTTTTCTTCTATTCTATAACGAACATTTCCTGACCAAATTCCACAGGTGATTCATTGTCAACTAACACTTCTTTAACCACCCCATCGAACTTTGACTCAATTTCATTCATTAGTTTCATAGCTTCAACAATTGCCAGTGTTTGTCCTTTTTTTACTTTGTCACCCACTGAAACAAAAGGTGGCTCATCTTCTGCCGGTGCCAGATAAACTGTTCCAACTAACGGAGATGTAACAATGTTTCCTTTTATTTCTTTTTCAATTTCAGACTGCTTACCGCTATTCTCACTGCTTCCCAAATTTTCCTGATTGTTAGCAGGATTAACATTTTCCTGAGAAATAGTAGCTGTAGTTTTTGCATCTGTTATGGCAACTGTTTCCTTTGCATCATAAATTGTGCCTTTTGAAAGTTGTAATTTTACTCCATTTTCTTCATATCTAAATTCATATAAATTAGAATTTGATACTTCATTTATTAAAATTTTAATATCCTTAATGTCCATTTTTTCCCCTTTACTTGCTATATTTTCTAACAGCTAAAGTTGCATTATGTCCACCAAAACCTAATGAGTTACTAAGTGCCAAATCAACATTTGTTTCAACGCCCTGTCCCATTACGTAATCAAGATCTAATTCCTCATCCGGCTCTGTTAAACCAACTGTCTGATGTATATAGCCTTCGTTAATACTCTTTACGCATGTAATAAATTCAACTCCACCTGCTGCACCTAACAAATGGCCAATCATTGATTTAGTTGAATTTACTTTTACATTCTTTGCTGCCTCTTTAAGTGCAAGTTTAATGGCCCTTGTTTCAAATAAATCATTGTGATGTGTACTTGTTCCATGAGCGTTAATGTAGTCAACGTCTTCCGGCTTTGCCCCTGCTTCTTTTATGGCAAGTTCCATTGCTTTTGCTGCTCCACTTCCATCTTCAGCAGGTGATGTAATATGGTAAGCATCACAGGTTGCTCCGTAACCTACCACTTCCGCCAAAATATTTGCACCTCTTTCTAAGGCATGTTCCAGTTCTTCAAGAACAACTATTCCTGCACCTTCTCCCATTACAAAACCACTACGTTTCTTATCAAATGGAATTGATGCCTGTGTTTTGTCAGTTGTTTTTGTTAATGCTGTAAGACTTGTAAAACCTGCAACCCCTAAAGGTGTAATTGAACTTTCTGTTCCCCCTGCTATCATTACGTCGGCTTCGCCACACTGAATTGATCTGTACGCCTCGCCAATTGAATGTGTTCCTGTTGCACAGGCAGTTACAACATTAATGTTCTTTCCGCGGAGTCCAAACTGAATGGAAACATTTCCGGATGCCATATTGGAGATCAGAAGAGGAATCATCAGAGGATTCAGTCTTCCTGGTCCCTTTGTGTTGAGAATTTCGCAGGATTTCTCTACCACCTGCATACTTCCGATACCGCTTCCCACGCTACAGCCTACACGGAAGGGATCTTCTTTTGTCATATCCAGTCCGGACTGCTCAATAGCTTCTTTTGCTGCTGCTACCGCATACTGGCTGAAAAGCTCCATACGTTTTGCAGATTTGAAATCCATATAATCCTTTGGATT
>OLQA01003307.1_pt1 | contig 11616 bp, 6 predicted proteins | sample 1673151 | NCBI WGS metagenome assembly OLQA01 (sample SAMEA3136760, study PRJEB25190) | human gut metagenome | biome: human gut; feature: human-associated habitat; material: faeces | place: Austria | collected 2013 | reverse complement strand
CTTCTGCACCACATCGTTATAGAACTGGCGGGCGTAGGCGATTTTCTCCTCGAGCGCCTTGAGCTGGGCCTGCAGGTCCAGGAAGTTCTGGTTGGCCTGCAGCTGCGGATACGCTTCGGCCACGGCCTGGAGGTTCATGATCGCGCGGCTCAGCTGGTTTTCGGCTTGGATGCGCTGTGCCACATCACCGGACTGCGCCGCCTGGAGTGCGCTGGCGCGGGCCTGGGTCACCTGTGTGAACACCTGCGATTCATGGGCAGCGTACCCCTTGACGGTCTCCACGAGATTCGGGATGAGGTCGGCGCGCTGCTTGAGCTGCACGTCGATCTGCGCCCAGCCGTTTTTGACGCGGTTGCGCAATGTGACCAGACCGTTGTAGGCGGACACTCCCCACAGCACTATCAGGACGATGACAATGAGTGCAATAATGCCGAATATCATGTGAAAATCCTTGCTTCTTTGCTTGTTTATTTGTCTAATTTTCGCATGAGGGCTACACATTTCGTTGTATTGTCGGTTTTCCATGCACCCGTAAATCGATTGATGCCAATATTCGCACAGCATGTCGAACGTACGAAAAACCCACCCCTTACGGAGTGGGTTTTTCGTTAGATTACCTATCGGCTTCGCTGCGAAGAATCCGTGAGAAGACGTCAGTCTTCGAATGCTGAGCCGTCAAGCGAGAAGCCCAGTGGGCTTCTCGTAGGTGAAGTGAGCAGCTTCGCTGCGAAGGATCCGTGAGAAGACGTCAGTCTTCGAACGGATCAAAGTCGCGGCGCACGCGGCGACGCGGACGCTCGGAGCGCTCTTCGCGATCGGCACGGTACTCGTCGTAGTTCTCGTCGGCGGCGTAACGCGGGTTGCGGTCGTCACGACGGCTACCACGGCGACGGTCGGAACGGCGGTCATCGCGATCGTAGTCACGGTCATCGCGATCGGAACGACGGCGACGCGGACGATCATCATAATCACGATCATCGCGATCGGAACGGGACGAACGGCGGTCGTCACGATCGTAGTCGCGATCGTCACGGTCGGAACGACGGCGACGCGGACGATCATCATAATCACGATCGTCATCGCGGTCGGAACGGCGGCGACGCGGACGATCATCATAATCGCGATCATCGCGATCATCGGAACGACGGCGGTCGTCACGACGTCCACGGCCGCCACGGCGGTCATCGCGATCGCCACGGTCGCGGCGCGGAGCGGAGGATTCCTGATCCTCGAAGCCCGGGATGGCAAGGGAGATCTTGCCGCGATCGTCAACACCCTGCACGACCACCTCAACGGTGTCGCCTTCCTTGAGCACGTCTTCGACGGCGTCGATGCGCTCGCCGTTGGCGAGGTTGCGGATCTGGGAGATGTGCAGCAGACCGTCGGTGCCCGGGGTCAGGTTCACGAAGGCGCCGAAGGAGGTGGTCTTCACGACCTTGCCGTTGTAGGTCTCGCCGGCTTCCGGCACGTGCGGGTTGGCGATCTGGTCGATGATGGCCTTGGCCTTCTCGGCCGCTTCGCCGCCTTCGGAGGAGATGAACACGGTACCGTCATCCTCGATGGCGATCTCGGCGCCGGTGTCCTCCTGGATCTGGTTGATCATCTTGCCCTTCGGCCCGATAATCTCGCCGATCTTGTCGACCGGAACGGTGGTGGTGATGATGCGCGGGGCGTACTCGCTCATCTCGGCCGGGCCGTCGATGCACTCGTTGATGAGGTCGAGGATCGTGGTGCGGGCCTCGTGAGCCTGCTGCAGGGCACCAGCCAGGATATCGGCCGGAATGCCGTCAAGCTTGGTGTCGAGCTGCAGGGCGGTGATGAACTCGGAGGTGCCGGCGACCTTGAAGTCCATGTCGCCGAACGCGTCCTCGGCGCCCAGGATGTCGGTGAGCGTCTTGAAGACGTGCTGGCCATCGACGTCGCCGGAGACCAGACCCATCGCGATACCCGCGACCGGGGCCTTCAGCGGCACGCCGGCGGCGAGCAGCGACAGCGTGGAGGCGCACACGGAGCCCATCGAGGTGGAACCGTTGGAACCGATGGCCTCGGAGACCTGACGGATGGCGTACGGGAACTCCTCGCGGCTTGGCAGCACCGGCACGATGGCCTTCTCGGCGAGGGCGCCGTGGCCGATCTCGCGGCGCTTCGGGGAGCCGACGCGGCCGGTCTCACCGGTGGAGTACGGCGGCATCTCGTAGTTGTGCATGTAGCGCTTGGACTGCGGGCCGGAAAGCGCGTCGATCTGCTGCTCCATCTTGAGCATGTTCAGCGTGGTGACGCCCAGGATCTGGGTCTCGCCGCGCTGGAACAGGGCGGAGCCGTGCACGCGTGGCACGATGTCCACCTCGGCGGACAGGGTGCGGATGTCGCGCAGACCACGGCCGTCGATGCGGTAGTCCTCGGTGAGGATGCGGCGGCGCACGATCTGGCGCTGCAGCTCCTTGAACGCGTTGCCGAGTTCCTTCTCCTTCTCGGCATCGTCCATGTCGGTGAACTCGTTCGCGAGCACCTCACGCACGTGCTCCTTGATCTCGTGGATGCGGTCCTGGCGCGGCAGCTTCTCCGCGATGGACAGCGCCTCGTTGAGGTCCTCGTGGGCGATCTCGTCGATGCGGGCGTACAGCTCGTCGGTGTACTCGGGGAACAGCTGGAAGTCCTTGGTCTCCTTGGCTGCCTTCTCCTTGAGCTCGTTCTGGGCTTCACAGATCACCTTGATGAACGGCTTGGCGGCTTCGAGACCCTGCGCGACGACTTCCTCGTCCGGCTTGATCTGGCCCTCGTCGTAGATGAGGTGCCAGGCGTTCTTGCCGGCACCGGCTTCGATCATGGCGATGGCGACGTCACCGTTCTCGATGACACGGCCGGCGACCACGATCTCGAACACGGCGCGCTCACGCTCGCTCCAGCGCGGGAAGGCGACCCACTGGCCGTCGATCAGCGCCAGACGCACGCCGGAGACCGGGCCTTCGAACGGCAGGCCGGAGATCATCGTCGAAGCGGAGGCCGCGTTCAGGGCGATGACGTCGTAGGCGTCGTCGGGATCGATGGACAGCACGGTCTCCACGACCTGCACTTCGTTGCGCAGCGTGTGCGGGAACAGCGGGCGCAGCGGACGGTCGATGATACGGCACGCCAGGATCGCCTCGGAGCTCGGGCGGCCTTCACGGCGGAAGAACGAGCCCGGGATCTTGCCCGCGGCGTACATCTTCTCCTCCACGTCGACGGTCAGCGGGAAGAAGTCGTAGTTCTCCTTCGGGCTGGAACCGGCGGTGGTGGTGGACAGAATCATCGAATCATCGTCAAGATAGGCTGCCACCGCGCCATCCGCCTGCTGTGCGAGACGACCCGTCTCGAAGCGCAGGGTTCGTTTTCCGAACGAACCATTGTCAATAACGGCCTCCACGGCCTTGATTTCGGGACCCTCCATAGGGTTCCTCCTTTTTTGTTCTATTGTCTGCTGATATCTGTAATCCACATCGAGACGCCGAAATCCCGATTTGTTCAAGCTTGTCGGCTTTTCTCATTGACGCGGCCCGTCCCGGACCGCACCCGTTCATTCCAGATTCTTCTTCATCATCGGCCCTCAACCGCCGGGCCACAGTATGTCATCCGCGAATTCGCAACATCCTCATCCACATGCCGATATGCAAAACGCCCGAGCAAGGAATGCCCGGGCGAAAGTTCTCTTATCGACGGAGACCGAGACGCTCAATCAGGGAACGGTAACGGTTGATGTCGACGCGCTTGAGGTAATCAAGCATACGACGACGGTCACCGACCATGAGCAGCAGACCACGACGGGAGTGGTGATCGTGCTTGTGCTCCTTCAGGTGCTCGGTCAGGTCAGCGATACGCTTGCTCAGCAGCGCGACCTGGACCTCGGGGGAACCCGTGTCGCCTTCGTGCGTCGCGTACTTGGTGATGATTTCCTGCTTTTCTTCAGCCGTAAGTGCCACGGCATCCTCCTTATGGTTGCTGCGCGGTGCACCCGGCTTTATGCCGGTGCGCTCTCTATCCGCGGGCGAAACACGCCAGTGGGATAGTATAGGCAAGGGGTCGGACTACTTCCGGCCTTTCGCGGCAGGGTCTCACACCGCCGTCAGCAATCCGCCGAACAGCACAATGAGCAGCGCCGCGGTCTCGATGGCGAAGAACAGGATGAACGAAGCCCAGCTGCGCGTCAGCACGTTCAGCGGAGAGTCCTTCTTGATGAGGATCAGCAGGCCGACCCACACGACCGCATACACCGCCACGCCGACCCCGGCCGCGATGATTCCCAGATTCGCCGCATTCGGCAGCTGCGCGGAGTCGCCGTACACCACGTACGTGGAGTACCAGAAATTCAGTTTGAGCAGGCTCAGGCCGGCGATGAACTGTTCGGCGGCCAGCCCGACCACGAACACGATGCGGCACAGCCAGTTGCGCGACTCCACCACGGCGAGACCGAGTCCGGTGAACGTTGTCAGCGTCACGGTCCACGACACGAAGGCCACGCCGCGCGGGGTGAACAGGTTCAGATGGGTGATCAGCCATTGCGTGTGGCCGACCGCCAGGGAGCGTCCGAGCCAGTACGGCGCGATGATGGCGGCCAGCACCGCCACGATGAACACCGCCCATGGCACCGGGTGCGACTGCCGCCGCTCGATATCGGCCAGAGACAGGTCGGTCACCGGGATGGATGGGTCCGGATGCTTGGAAACGTCAACGGTTTCGACGTGGTCACCGACCAGTTCCGTCGCCTCGTTGTTATTGGTTTCGTCCGCCATGTTCGCCTCGCTCGCCATATGTTCTTTACTGACTTCCATGCACGACAATACGGGCTGAAATAGACGGAATCCGGGATTCACCGTACAATATCGCCGTTTCGGCACCGCGGAACGTACCATTTCGTACGGGGAATCTTGGATTCCGGCCATTTCAGCCCGTAATTGCCAGCGTCGTCCGGGCCGGCGCCCGGCTCTCACGAGCGAGGGCGACCGCCCGGACTCATGCCGAATCAGCCGATCCGCTTGCGCAGGCCGGCCATCGTCACGCCCGCCGCGGCCAACATCGTCATCGCGGCGATGAGACCGAAGACGTCGGCGCCCGTGTTGGACAGCTTGCCGTCGGCGCCGGGCTTGTTGACACCCGGCTTCTCACCGGGCTTGTTCTCGCCGGGCTTCTCACCGGGCCGCTCCGGCTCGGTGCCGTCGCTCTTGACCAGGCCCTTGATGGCCGTGTCGAGTGCAGCGCGCAGCGCGGTGTAGGTGGCGGGATCGCCCTCGCCGTTCGGGTCGGCCTTCAGCTGCTTGCTCAGGGCCTCATACGCGACGGTGAACTTGGCATAGCTGTCCTTGGTGTACTCGGAGGCCTTGCCCACGTAAGGCTCGGCGTCGTTCAGCGCGAGCTGCGCGTAGTCGCGTGCGGACTGGTCGTAGCGCAGCGTGGACTTCGCGGCGGTGTAGGCCGCTTCCAGCGCCTCGCCGTCGGCCTTCGCCAGATCGTCGGCGTTGGCCAGCGCGGCGGCGAAGTCGTCGTACGCGGACTGGTACTTGTTGTAGCTCGCCTCGGTGTAGGTGGCATCGTCGTTGGAGACGTGCTCGGCCTTCAGCTGGTCGGCGGTCTTCGCCGTGTACCGTTCGACACCCTTCATCGCCGATTCGAGCGCGGCGACGGCGGCGTCGACCTTGGCCTGCGTGGCGTCCTGGTCGGCAGCGACGGCCTTGGCGGCGGCAATCGCGCCGGCGAGAGCCTCGCGGCTCGACTTGGTCCAGTCGGTGGAGTCGACCTTCTCGGCTTCGGCGATCTTGGCGTTCAGCGCGTCCTTGGTCACCGTACCGGGTTCGTCGATCTTGGTGGCGGACAGGTCGTACACCTTCCACCACTTGGAGGTCTGGGCCAGGTTGGTGATGCGCACGGCCTTGACGGTCGCGGCGGAGTCCAGCGTGAAGATCTGCTTCTGGTCGCCGTTCACGTCGCCGATCTTGGTCCAGTTGCCATCTGCATCCTGGTATTCGATCTTGCCGTTGACGATCGTGTCACCGCCCTTTTCCGCCTGGATGAAGCGGAACTCCTTGGCCTTGCGGGCCTCGGCGTAGGTGACGGTGAGGGCGGCGTTGGCCTTGACGCAGTCGCAGCCGGCGGACTGCATCCAGAAGAACGTGCTGTCGTCACCGTCGATGACGGCCTTCGGATCGACGTTCTCATGCCATGCCGCGGCGCCCACGCCGTTCGTGCTGACCGTGGCGTCGGAGGGCGTCGGGGTGACGCTGCCGCTGGTCTTGACCTTGACGAAGGAATTGAGCGCCTGCACGGTCGGGCGCACGATGACCAGGCCGCCACGGGCGGGCTTGTTGCGCTGGTAGTAATCGGCGATCGTATGCGTGTCGGACTTGGCGAAAGCGGCCTTCGCGGTTGCGTAGGTCGCCTTCGCGGCCTCGGTGTCACCCGCGAGCGCCTGCTTGGCGGCGGTGATGTAGTCGATGGCGGAGGCGGTCAGGTCGTCCCAGTAGCTGATCCACGGTTCGATCTGGTCAAACATGTTCTTGTCGCCGGGGTTCGCGCGGTAGTTCTTCGCGGCGCGCTGCAGCGTGGTGTAGACGGTGAGCGCCTGGCTGAAGTCGGCCGCGGTGGCGGTGCCGCCGTCCAGCTTGCCCTTGAGTTCGGTCAGGACGCCCTTGACGTCGAGCTTGCCGGTGTAGTCGACGGACTCATTGTTGATCCACCACTTGTTGACGGCGTCATACTCGGCATCCTTGTGCGCGCCGTCGATGCCGCCGTCGTTGAGGATGCGCATGTTCATGGCGAGGTCACGCAGGCCACGGGAGCCCTTGGACGCGATCGGCGAGTTGTGGTCGATGTAGCTGAAGGAGTCCTCCCAGGACTGTTGTCCGTCCTTTTCGCTCTGCCACAGGTTCCAGCTGTAGTCGGCGGCCATGAAGATGCCCTGCTTGCTCGGCTCGGACTGCTGCATCGGGTTGAGCATGATGCCGTCGTAGGTGCCGTATGTGGCGCCGGGCTTGAGGAAGTTGTTCTGGCCTCCCATGACCAGGTACTGGTAGGCGGTGTTGCGGTTCATGTCGGAGCACGGCCAGTTGATCCACATGAACGGGGCGCGACCGGTGTTCTTGGTGAACGTGTCGGCGAAGTCCTTGCTGGCCACGCCGAAGGTGCGGCCGCCGGTCATGACGATCTGCACGTTGGATGGGATGTCCTTGTACCAGGCGTCACCGGCTCCGGTGTAGCTGTACAGGGCCGGGCAGTAGAGGATCGTGTCCTTGAGGCCCTCGTACTTCGCGGTGCCGTCGTCGTTCTTCTCCTGCTGCAGCTCGTGGATCCAGTCGGTCAGGTCCTTCAGCACGCGCACGTAGGTGTTGTCGTTGCCGTACTGCGCACCCCAGTCGGTGGAGTCGTCGGCGAGCAGTGCGATCTGGCGTACGCCGGCGTCAATGGTCTGCATGTACTTGGCCTTGAGTTCCTTGAGGTCCTCCTGGTAGTGCTCCTCGGTGTCGAAGCGGAAGTGCTTGCCCCTAGCCTCGCCGTCGTTATGGAACGGCGCGAGCGCGTAAACGAAACGCACCTTCGACTTGTTGCCGGCCTCGGCCTGCGGCTTGATCTCGTTCTCGATCTGGTCTTTGGTGTACAGGCCGCGCCAGTTGTTGCGGTGCAGCGGATCGTCCTTGGGGGCGTACACGTAGGTGTTCATCTTGTAGTAGCCACCCCAGGTCATCAGGTTCACGCGGTCCTTGGTGCTCCACGGGCTGCCGTAATAGCCTTCGATGAAGCCGCGGGACTTGACGTCGGCCCAGTCGCTGAAGGTCAGGTTGCTGACGGCGCGGCCCGGCAGCTGCTGGAAGATCTGGTACAGGGTAGTCAGGCCGTAGAACGCGGAATCGGTGTCGCGGCCGAGCACGAGGATCGTGTCGGGCGTCTTCGCGTTGCCCTGACGGACGGCAAGCACATAGGAGTCGTTCTTGGAGAACGTGCTGTCGTCCACCTTCAGGGTGCCGTCGGCGATCAGCTGCTTGGCGTACTTGTCGACCACGCCGTTGGATCCGTTGATGCCGACCAGCACGTTGAGCTGGTACGCGGTTTCGGGCACGGCGTCGGCCGCGGTGGTCTCGATGCCCTTGAGCTTCAGGGCCTCGTTCAGACGGGCCTTGGTGGCGGAATCGATTCCCGGTTCCACGACGGTGTTCGCCTTGTCGCGCAGAATCAGACTGCCGGCGCCGTACTCGGTGTTCTGCGGCTGGGGGTAGATCTTGTACTGGCCCGACTGTTGGGTCGTGCCGGAGTCGGCCGCCGTGCCGCTGTCGCTGGCCGCCATGGCCGGAACCGCGAACGCCGCGGTCATGGCGATCGACGCGATGGCCGTCACGATTTTGCCTAGAATCTCATGCGTGGAATTACCATTCGCTCGCATTTGTTTCCTTATCTGTTCTTGTGATACTGTGCACCGCCCGCGCATATGCCTCATCACATGACCAAGCCCACATCCCGGTGGGCCTGTCCTCGTCGCTGCGGTATATCTGGCGTGCGGCGAAACGATTGCGTTCCCGCGGGTTTTCGCCAGATGCCGCGATCCATATTTCAGCTTCTCGTGGCAGTCGTCATCGACGACGCGTTCTCTCAACCGTTCCGATTAGTCATGCTAGTTTTACTATCGAATCACGTCAAACGCGATTGGACGGCCGGATTTGCCGGTGAAGTGGCAGTGGAGCGGATGACGGGAATCGAACCCGCGTAATCAGTTTGGAAGACTGAGGCTCTACCATTGAGCTACATCCGCGAAAATGTCGCTTTTGGCGACTTGAGCTATTATACACATCGCCGACACTTTGGCAACTCCCGTGTCCATGCGGAACGGGACCGTCAAAACAGGACCGTCGGAACAGGCGTCACACCATGAGACCGATATCGCCGGTGCTCAGCCTCTCCGTCTCCCCTGATGCCGTGCGCACGCTGATCGAAGCGTCATCGTTGAGCGATACCACCTTGCCGGCGATCGTCCGGCCGTCGATGAGCTGCGCGTCGATCTGCCGCCCCATCATCCAGCAGACGTGGTGCATCTCGGAGCGCAACCGGGAACTCTGGATGAGCGGCATCTGCACGAACGCCTCCAGACGGGTGCGCAGTGAAGCGACCAGGCGCGCCGCGATCATGTCAATCAGTTCCGCGGTCGGCGGCAGCGGTGCGACGTGCATCCGCAGCGACGTGGATTCCGGCGTCGGCAAACGATCCGCGGGCACCGACAGGTTGACGCCCACGCTGAAGATCACGGCGACGTCACCGTGCCGGTCGGGCGGCGAGGCGACCTGGGTGAACGTGCTGCCGAGCTTGAGTCCATGGCAGTAAATGTCGTTCGGCCATTTGAGATGGAACCCGCATTCGGGGTCGAACGGGACCGCGCCGCACTCGTCCAGGGTTCCTTCGATGGCGTCCAGAGTGGCCAGGCCGGCAATCATCGACATCCAGCCGTTGACCGCGTCATCGGTCGCCACCGATTCGGGGATGGTCACGATGAACGATATGGCGAACGAGTGCCCGGGAACGCATGCCCACGGCCGGCCGAGCCGTCCTCGGGCGTCATCCATGGCACCGGCGGCGACCACGGTGATGGCGATGCCGCCGTCATCGTTGCGCGCGAACCTCCCCCGCTCGATGAGTCGGCGTGCCTTCGCATGGGTGGAATCGATGCGTTCATAGGCGGCCACCTCGTCCGCCGCTTTCGCAGTTCGGTCAAGTCGCGGCGCTGCGACTTTGTGTAAGGCAATCATGATGATACTGTACGCCGGAAGATATGGCAGCGTCAAAACGGATGTATCGTCACACAAGCGTCGGCCGCATACGATACGACCCGCTGGCGCGTCTCCCGGGAGTCTTGCCCGAGCCTCGCACCAGCGGGCCGTAAACAGCCGACGAGCCCGATGTCGGATTCTGCCCCGACATGGATGGCGTACACTCGCCAGCCGATGCCTGCGGACGCCCCAACGAATATCCGCCTGCATACATACCTATGACGCACGCTTATTTCGAGCGTCGTCTTCAAAGAGTCTGAGAACTGTCCGTATAGCGGCGTCATGACTGCCGAAAACCGCCGTCACACGGTCAACATGGCGACGGCCGAGGCGATACCGCCATCATGGCTCAGCGAGACATGCCACCGAAAAACCAAGGAAACCGATGCGCTCGATGCCGCAGCCGGCTCGGAACCCGTGCTCACCGGAGTCACGATCGGCACCCGCATGACCGCAGGCCCCATCCTGACCAACCCGGGCGCGCCCGACATTTCATCGGAGTTTCTGGAGGCTGCGGGGGGCAGCGACGCACGCAGCTTCCGCTCGACGTCCGGCCGCAACGCAACGCACGGTCGGCTGCGCGAATCATCCACGATTTCAATGCCGTTCCACGGGAAATTCTCGATGGTATACGGGTTCGGCATGTCGCCGAGCGCGTCGCACCAGGCTTTCAGCACCGCTTCCTTGCCGGCCCACTTCGCCGCCAAGTGGGTGGACTCGTCATCGTTCTTGCGTCTGGCCCGCTCGCCGGCCTGCCTCACCTCGCGCACAGAGAACAGCCCTCGCATGCGCGAACCCGGTTCCGCAAGCTGTTCGGCGAACGCCGAGACATCGACGACATCGTGCCCGAGACCGAGAACCGACATACCGCGCCACCTTTCCGAGAGACCTGTTCCAGTGTATGACGGGTCCGGGCCGCTTTGCGTCCTTAAGTGCGCGCCGAAACGACAAGTGTGCGCACTTAAGGACGCAAATGGGCTGGTTTGCGTCGCTATGTGCACGGACACGTCGTTTCGGCGCGCACTTACGAACGCAAAATGGGCCCACACGCGGAAACGTGCGGGCCCATCATTCAGCAGTCAGACGTGACTCGGCAGATCAGGCTTCGAAGAAGCCGGACTGACCGAGGCGGGCGTCAGGCTGAGCCGTCAAACGGGGAGTCCAGTGAACTCCCCGTAGGCGAAGCGAGCGGGCGCGCTACCTGCGCCCGCGAGGGAATCCTGACGAACGACTCGGCAGATCAGGCTTCGAAGAAGCCGGACTGACCGAGGCGGGCGTCAGGATTCAACAGCATGGCCTTTTCGACTTCGTGGCCGTTGTAACGATTGCCGTCGGCGAGCTTGGTGCCGTCCTCGCGGAAGCGACGGTTGTCGATCGGCTCGTAGAGCGCCGCGCGACCCATCATGCCTTCCTCAAGGTGACGCTGGCCGGCAGCCAGACGGGCGTTCGCACGCTCGCGCCAGGCGTTCAGTGCGTCCTCACCCGCGGTGTGTGCCACGGCCGCCTCGAAGGCGCCCGGGTTCACGATCGCGGCGAAACCGCTCACGTGGCCGAAGCCGAGCGAGGTGGCGAGGCCGGCCTTGACGCGGCCGACGTGCAGCGGCTTGGTGAGCCACACCATGTGGTCGTCGCGCTCCAGCTTCGGGTCCACGCAGTCGAGCGAGACGTTGGCCGGGATCACGCCGGACTTGAACAGCTGCGTCAGGCCGTTGACCTGGAAGATGCAGGCGCCGCCCTTCGCGTGGCCGGTGAGCGTCTTCTGGGAGATCACGAACAGCGGGTTGCCGTTCGTGCGGCCGATGGCGTGCGCCAGCGTGTTGTGCAGTTCGGACTCGTTCGG
>OLQA01003294.1_pt1 | contig 11668 bp, 10 predicted proteins | sample 1673151 | NCBI WGS metagenome assembly OLQA01 (sample SAMEA3136760, study PRJEB25190) | human gut metagenome | biome: human gut; feature: human-associated habitat; material: faeces | place: Austria | collected 2013 | reverse complement strand
TATTGATAAAACGCATCATCAATTTAGTGTAAATCAGTTATTAAGACTTAAAGAAAAGAAGTGTACGACAGAAAATAGTGTCATTTATACGAAAATACTAACTGATTTTGAACGTATAGGAGATCATGGACTTAACATTGCTGAAAGTTTTTATAAAATTAGAAAAGCTGTTGCAGCCATGAAATTAATCAAGGAAGAAGTTGAAAAGAATTCATAAAATAAATCTTAGTGAATACATCTAGAAAAAGGATTGATAGTGTATATAAAAAGTGGTAAAGTGAATATGTTGAATATGTGGTGGAGTCTGTCATAAAGCAATTGCTTTATTTATTCAACATGATTTTATGTGTATCATTCAAGTTTTACTTATATGAGTAAAACTTTATAATACCATAATGATGACAAGACAGATTCACGCTTTTTAGAATCTGTTTTTTTATTTTAAAGAAAGCCTGGTGATCGATTTTAAATATGAAATTAATTTTAAGGAAAGTCAATCAGTATGTTAAACATTCATCTCCTCCACGATTGATTGCATTTGGATTTGCAAGTGTTATTTTAGTAGGAGCTATTCTATTAATGTTGCCAGTTTCTGTCCGTGATGATCAGACTGTTTCATTCATAGATGCGTTGTTTACATCAACAAGTGCTGTATGTGTGACAGGATTAATTGCTATTGATACAGCAGAACATTTTACTGTTTTTGGAAGAACAGTTGTTGCTTTATTAATCCAAATTGGCGGTTTAGGTGTAACTTGTGTTGGGGTAACAATTATTTTAGCGGCTGGTAAACGTGTTGGATTTAAGGTTAGAAAACTGATTAAAGAATCATGGAATATTGGGGGTTATGGCGGTTTAGTTAAATTGGTGAAGTATGTCTTGAAAATAACATTATTATTTGAGCTTGTTGGGGCAATCTTAAGTTTTATTGTTTTTGTTCAAGATTATCCTCCATTAGATGCTTTAGGTATTAGTTTGTTTCATTCTGTAGCAGCATTTAATAATTCAGGTTTTGATATTTTGGGAGGACTTACAAATCTTATTCCTTATCAAAATGATATTTTATTAAATTTAGTTACAAGTGGATTAATTATTTTTGGAGGAATTGGTTTTTTAGTTATTATTGATGTCAAAAATAAAAAGTCTTTTAAAAAATTAACATTTCATTCTAAGGCAGTTATATCAGTCAGTATTGCGCTTATTGTGATTGGTACATTATTAATTAAGCTGACTGAAAATGTAACATGGTTAGGAGCTTTTTTCCAAAGTGTTTCAGCTAGAACTGCAGGGTTTTCAACATATAATTTAGGGAACTTTACAAATGCTGGGTTATTTGTGTTAGTCATCTTAATGTTTATAGGTGCTTCACCTGGTTCTACAGGTGGTGGTATTAAAACAAGTACATTATTTGTTATTGGTAATGTTATGAAGAGCATTATGACTCACCAGCATTGTGTTTCATTTAAACGTAGAATATCAGAAGGTATTATTATGCAAGCCTTTGTTGTCGCAATTTTATCTTTATGTGTTGTCATTATCAGTACATTTTTATTGTGTATTGTAGAGCCTAGATTTACTTTTATGCAATTGTTATTTGAAAGTACATCAGCATTTGGAACAGTTGGGTTATCTACTGGTATTACATCACATTTAAGTGTTTTAGGAAAAATTATTATTATCTTAACAATGTATATTGGTCGTATTGGAGCAATGACTATTGTTACTTTGGGTGTTTATAAGGAACCAAAAACAGCTGTATATTCAGCAGAAGATATTATGATAGGATAGGTAATTATATGACAAATGAAAAGAGTTATGCAATTATAGGTTTAGGTAGATTTGGTATGCCTTTGGCTAAAAAGTTAGCAGAGGCAGGAAAAGAACAATTTTACATAAAGCAGGGATTCAAAGAAGTTATTGGTATTGATAGAGATGAGGATAGAGTGAAGGAGTTAAGAGAATATACTGAGTATGCTTTTGTTTCACAGACACTTACAAAGGATGTTCTTGAAGAAGTGGGAGTTCAAAATTGTGATGTTGTTATTGTGTGTATTGGTGAAAGAATTGAAGTCAGTATCTTAACAACTTTAAATGTTATTAATCTTGGTGTTTCAAAAGTCATTGCAAAAGCAACAAATGCTGATCAAGGAGAAGTTTTAGAAAAACTTGGGGCACAAGTTGTTTATCCTGAAAGAGATATGGCTTTAAGGCTTGCAAAGAAAATTTTAAGAGAGAATCTTGTTGATTATATTTCTATTGGTAAGGATATTGAGATTATAGAGTTTGAAATTTCAAAGCAAATGATTGGTAAATCTATTATTGGAATGAGAGTTAGAGAAAACTTTGGTTTAAATATTATTGCTATTCATCATGATGGAATAACTGATACAGATATAGATCCACATTATCTATTAAAAGCAGGGGATACAATAGCTGTTATTGGAAAAGAGAATAAAGTTGCTCAGTTTGTGGATAGCTATTCCTAAAATATGAAGAAATATTAAATATTTTTTTGCTAGAAAATAAGGTTTAACGATAATCGTTAAATCTTTTTTATTTGCTTATTGCATATATCTGTCATACGAAGTATAATGTACTTATAAAAGTTGAAAAAAGTGTAAATAAAAAAAGAAAAATGGACTTCTTTTTATGAATATAGAAGTAGGAGGGTTTTTCTCCTGGAAAGAAGGTATTCATATGGATGAACAGGTTATTTCTTTTTGTACTGATTATTTTTTTCACTATCTTTTGATTCACAGTCCGATGGTGCGATTATGCATTGCTGAGCATTTATCGGGATTGGAATTAAAAACTGTTGATGTTATCAATTCTGAGAGGTATCCCTCTCATAAGGATGGCAAGAAATATGTCCTGGATATTACACTCAAGGATCATTTAGGAAATCTCTATAACATTGAGATGCAGAATGGCTATATCTCAGCAGCAGAGCTGGCGAGGTTTCAGATTTATACAATGAGTATGATAGATCTGCAGATACAGGAGGGAGTACAGTATCAGGATATGAGAAAGGTTCATTCTCTTATTATCTATACGGGAAATCCGATAAGGAATTTTGAACATCTCTGGCATGAGGTAGAACTGATTGATGGGAAGTATGAGAAGGAACTGTATAATGGACTGATTGTGATGAGTTTTTTACAGACTAAGAAAATGGAGGAGGTAAGTATGGAATTGGCAAGAAGTGATTTTTATCAGTTAATGAGATTGTTTGAGCAGGAGGATAATCATAAGGAGGAACAGACAAGTGAGGTAGCAAAGGAAGCAGTGGAACTCTATGATAGGTTTATCTCATTAGAGGAGTATATCTATTATAAAGCGATACAAAGGGATAGACTATGGGCAGAATCTAAGATAGGTGAGGGAACAAGAAAAGGGTTTGAACAAGGGCTTGAAAAAGGGCTTGAACAAGGAATTGAACAAGGAATTGAAAAGGGAATTGAACAAGGTAAAAGAGAAGAAAATTTGAAAAGAGCATGTCAGTTAGTTAAGAAGAAATACAAAGTAGACAACTTAGAATGGTTAAAAACATGCACATCTCAACAATTAGATTATTTATTTGATATGATTATTGATGATATAAATTATGATGAATTTAAAAAAATGATTTGTCATTATAATCAATAAATAATATTTCTATTATTTGTATATAACGAAAAGTGTTGATAAAATCAACGCTTTTTTTGTGTGTGAAATTTCACGGATAATGTGATAAATCATTAAGAATGCGCCTTGTCCCTAAGTCGTTGTAAAGTATTGAAACTTATTTTGTAAGGGGTTACTATAAACGTGCAAGAGATATCACAAGGGAGGAAAAACGATATGATGCAGAAAATTCAAAGGTTCGGTGGAGCGATGTTTACACCAGTCTTACTCTTTGCCTTTGCAGGGATAATGATTGGTGTTGGAACATTGTTTACAACTGAAGCTATTATGGGTAGTCTTGCAAGTACAGAGAGTTTATGGTATCAGTGCTGGAACATCATCTTGCAAGGTGGATGGACAGTTTTTAATCAATTACCATTAATATTCGTTGTCGGATTACCAATTGGGTTAGCTAAAAAACAACAAGCTAGATGTTGTATGGAAGCTTTAGTGCTTTACTTAACTTTCCAATATTTCTTAAGTACAATCTTAAGCCAATGGGGAACAACATTCGGAGTTGATTTTGCAGCTGAAGCTGGAGGAACAAGTGGTTTAACAATGGTAGCCAATATTAAAACTCTAGATATGGGAATGATTGGAGCATTAATGATTTCAGGAATTGTTATTTTCTTACACAATCGTTACTTTGATACAGAGTTACCAGAGTGGATGGGAACATTCAGTGGTTCATCATTTGTTGTGATTGTGGGATTCTTTGCTTTATTGCCAGTTGCTTTCTTATCAGCAAGTTTATGGCCTATGGTTCAATCTGGAATGAGGGCATTCCAAGGATTTATCACTGGAGCTGGAGCTATGGGTGTATGGATATTTATATTTATGGAACGTATTCTCATTCCATTTGGATTACATCACTTACTTTATTTCCCATTCTTTTATGATTCAGCTGTTGTTAATGGAGGAGTCTTCTCAACATGGGCTACACAATTACCAGAATTAGCAGCAAGCACTGAATCATTAAAAACATTAGCACCATATGCTTGGCCAACATTAACAGGATTGTCAAAAATATTTGGATGTCCTGGTATCGCTTTAGCATTCTATTTTACAGCTAAAGATAGTAAGAAAAAGAAAATTGCTGGATTGCTCGTTCCTATCACTTTAACAGCAATATTCTGTGGAGTTACAGAACCTATTGAGTTCACATTCTTATTTATTGCACCAGTCTTATTTGTTGTTCATGCAGTCCTTGCAGCAACTCTCGCAACTGTTGCATATATGTTTGGAGTTGTTGGGGCGATGTCAGGTGGATTAATTGAAATATCAGCATTAAACTTTATTCCATTAATGGCAGCACATTGGCCAACATACTTAACATTACTAGTGGTAGGTTTGGTATTTACAGGTATTTATTTCGTAGTCTTCAGATTCTTAATCTTAAAATTCAATTTTGCGACACCAGGTCGAGAAGAAGATGAAGAAATTACATTCCATAATAAAGCTGACTTTAAAGAAAAACAAGCGGCTCCTAAAGGAAGTTTGGCTTTTATGATTTTAGATGCTTTAGGTGGAAAAGACAACATTGTTGATGTCACTAATTGTGCAACTCGTCTACGTGTTAATGTAAAAGATGAAAGTTTAGTCAAAACAGATTCATATTTTAAAGGCATTGGGACACATGGTATCAAAGCAACCAAAACAAATATTCAGGTTATTGTGGGATTAAAAGTTCCAAGCGTTAGAGAAGAATTTGAAGGGTTCTTATAAAGAAAGAGGGTAGTTAAAATGGCTCGAAAGAAAAAAATAGATCTAAAACTTAAGAAATTAAATCGTTATTTCATGATTACAAAAGTGTTCTTAGCATTGACTCCTTTAATATGTTATTTATATATTTCGCTGAAAGCCTCAATGAATGCGATGAGTTTTCAAGAAGTTCTTAGTCAAGATCCAAGTATCACAGTGATTTTCTTAATTGCTATGTTAAATCCTTATATTGCTTACCTAGTTCAATTAATTCAAAAGAATTTAATCAAAGGAAATATAAAATTTGCAATTATAAATATGGCATTACTGTTGATAGCACAAGCCTTAACAATGAATTTATTCTATTTCACTATGTTGTTATATGTTTTCTATCGAGCTATTCAATACTATGATATTCCAGTTTTGAAATCAATAAAATCATCAACAATCAAGCAAGCTCTCTATAATGGTGGAGGAAGTTTACTTGTTATGTTGATAAGCTGTATTAGCTTATTTGCAACTATAAGATTAATGTAAAAAAATGGAGGAGAAAGAAAATGGAAGAAAAAAAATATTCAATTACAATTGCTGGTGGAGGAAGTACATTTACACCAGGGATTTGCTTATTATTATTAGAACACATGGATCGTTTCCCAATTAGAAAGATTCAATTCTATGATAACTTTAAAGAAAGACAAGAAACAATCGCAAAAGCTTGTGAAATTTATTTAAAAGAAAATGCACCTGAAGTAGAATTTGGTTACACAACAGATCCAGAAACTGCATTTACTGATGTAGACTTTGTGATGTGTCATATCCGTGTTGGGTTATATGCAATGCGTGAAAAAGATGAGAAAATCCCATTAAAATATGGTGTTGTTGGACAAGAAACTTGTGGGCCAGGAGGTCTTGCTTATGGTATGCGTTCAATTGGTGGAGTTATTGAAATTCTAGATTATATGGAAAAATATTCTCCTAATGCTTGGATGTTAAATTATTCAAATCCTGCTGCTATTGTTGCAGAAGCAACGAGAAGATTACGTCCTGATTCTAAAATCTTAAATATTTGTGATATGCCAATTGATTTAGAAGAGAAAATGGCTTCAATGATTGGTTTAAGTTCAAGAAAAGAATTAGATGTTGGATACTATGGTTTAAATCACTTTGGTTGGTGGCATTCAATTAAAGATCAAAATGGAAATGATTTGATGCCAGAAATTAAAAAACATGTGGCTGCCAATGGATTTGCTGATGCATTATCTAAAACAAATCAACATGTTGAACAAAGTTGGATAGAAACATTTTCTAAAGCAAAAGATGTTTATGCATTAGATCCAGATACAATTCCAAACACTTATTTAAAATATTACTTATATCCTGATTATGTTGTTGAACATTCAGATCCAAATCATACACGTGCTAATGAAGTTATGGAACATCGTGAAAAGAATATCTTTACGATTTGCCAAAATATTATTGATAAAGGAACAGCAAAAGATGGTGGATTTGAACCAGATGCTCATGCTGAATATATTGTTGATTTAGCTTGTGCACTTGCTACAAATACAAAAGAAAAATTCTTATTGATTGTTCCTAATGAAGGAGCAGTTGAAAACTTTGATAGAACTGCAATGGTTGAAATTCCTTGTTATGTTGGTATTAATGGATATGAAAGAGTTGTTCAAGGTGCTATTCCTCAATTCCAAAAAGGTTTAATGGAACAACAGGTTTCTGTAGAAAAATTAGTTGTTGAAGCATGGATTGAAGGTTCTTATCAAAAGATGTGGCAAGCAATGACTTTATCAAAAATTGTTCCAAGTGCTAAAGTTGCTAACAAATTTTAGATGAAATGATAGAAGCATATAAAGATTTCTGGCCTGAGTTAAAATAATATGGGATTCTTTAAGAAAAAAACAAAAGCACTTTATGCAATGGCCAATGGTCAAAGTATTGCTATAGAAGATGTACCTGATGAAGTTTTTGCAACAAAGATGATGGGTGATGGTATTGCTATTCAGCCTAAAGAGGGGAAAATCTACGCACCATGTAATGGAAAAGTCACAATGGTTATGGATAATACAAAGCATGCTGTTGGAATTGAAAATGAGGATGGAATGGAAATTCTTATTCATGTTGGTTTAGATACTGTCAATCTCGAAGGCGAGGGGTTCGACACCTTTATTCAAGTAGGCGATGAAGTTAAAATTGGGGATTTATTGATTTCATATGATAAAGCTGGATTTGAGCAAAAAGGGATTAATGATATTACAATGCTTGTGATTGTAGATCCTAAAGATTATAAAATAACTGAATATTGTAGTCATCAAGATGTTACTATTCAGACATCAGCTATTATAAAATATAAATGAGCAAACATATGTTTTGCTCATTTTATCTTAAAATTCTGTTATTTATCTTAAAATCAAGGTATAAAAAAATATTTTCTTTCTTTAGAATCATTATAGATGGAGGGAGAAAAAATGAATAAGAAAAAAACTTGGATAGTAGGAATTGTGTGTATGTTGATTCCAATTCTTCTTATAACTATAGTTTTTATTTTTGTATTTCAAGGAGTCGCAACTATGGGAGAGAATGAAATCATACACAAAACAAAGAACTATGAAGAGATATCTGTAACTTCAATGAAAGAAACAACTGTCTTTTTTGGTGATTCTATCACAGAATTATGTCCTGTTGAAGATTTATATTCCATATACACTAAACAGACTGGTATACCTGTTATTAATCGTGGAATCAGTGCTGAAACAACTTCAACGATGCTGACAAGAATTGATAAGACTGTACTTGTTATGGAACCTAAAAATCTTGTTATGTTAATGGGAATTAATGATATTTCTCAAAAAGTCGATAATCAACAGATAGTTAATAATATTCACAAGATGATCACTTTGACAAAACAAAAAAGTCCTCATACACATATCATTTTACAGGCTGTTTATCCTGTTAATAAAAGTGAAAGAGAATCTTTATATGATCAATTTCAATTAAAGGATAGAGATAATGAAACAATTAACTCATTAAATAAAATGCTTGAGGAACTTGCTACAAAAGAAAATATTACTTTTGTCAATGTCAATTCTTATTTGATGAATGAGAATGGAGAATTAAAGAATGAATTTACATTTGATGGGTTGCATCCTAATATGCAGGGATATCTTGCTATCAGAGATGCTATTATGCAAACTTTGAGATAGTGAGATCAATGATCTTTGAGATGTGATTGCTGATATTGTTTAGGAGTCATAAGTTTATATTTTTTAAAGATTTGAATAAAATTACTTTGTGAACTATAATTTAATAAGCAACTAATTTCAATATGACTTTTATTTGTAAATAGTAGTAAACGGGCAGCTTCGTCTGCCTTTTTTCTTTGAATATAATTGGTAACTGTCTCACCAACTTCTTTTTTGAATGCAACAGAGAGATAACTCTCTGACAATCCTTTATGTTCTACTAAATTATGTAAAGAAAGTTTATCATATAAATGTGTATCAATATAATGTATACATTTATAAATGTGGAGTGAGTAATGTTCTTTCTTAGCGTTATTCATTTGCTGATAGAAATCATAAATAGATTGCTGAAAAAGAACAATGAGATCATGAGCATTATGAATAGAGGATAATTTATTAAGAATGGAATCAGATAAAGAAAATGCTAATTCACTAGAAACTCCTTCTTGTATATTTATACGTGTTAATAGAGTTATGAAGCTGATGAACTTATAATTTAAATCCTGTAAGATATTTTGGGTTAATCTTTGAGATTCAAAAACATCTATTTCTGATAATAATGATTTTACTTTATAAAAATGACCGTCTTGATATGCTTTTAATAAAAGTTGTTCAAAGTGATAATAATCAGGAGTTTCTTGTGTTATACGACGATGTGTTAAAATATCGTCTTTTTTCTGTATCTGTTTTTTGTTGATATAGTCAATATGGATATCTTGTAAGGACAGGTATTGATGTGTACATATTTCATAAAGCATTTTTATAAAACTTTGAAATGTCATGAGATGGAGCGAAGCGATGTGCGAACGAATCATTGACTCAGGAATAATCTGTGTCCAACTATCAGGGAGCAGTTGTTGTGAATTTTGTAAATCATTGAGTATACAGGAACATACAATCATATATGTTTGTTTTTCAAAGGTAACTTGTAAACGTGCATAAGCAACACGATGATCATAGACAAGAATATGAGCATGATGATGTGTCATTGAAAAAACATCATGCAGAAACTCTCTTAAATCTATCATTGTAATTTGAGGATGAATAAGCTGTAACTGTTCATCAAAAATGGCACAAGGGATATGCTGAGTGTTATATAATTCATCAATAATTGAGATAAGTGCATCCATTTTAAACTCCTTAATTAATAATAAAATAATGATATAGACAAAAAAATATAAATATAAATGAAATTATAGTTATTATATACTAAATGCATTAAAAGGGCAATGAAAACACTTACATGATGAGAGAGGAGGCTTTATTAATTGAAATAATGATATGAAAATAAATTTTCAATTTACTGTTTAAAACAATATCCACAAGGAAAGGGGAAAGAAATATGGTGTTAAATAAGAGAAAGAAAATAATTATTGGAGGCGCTACAGCAGCTGTTTTGATTGTAAGTAGTGTTACAGGTGGTGGTATGGTTTTGAATGCATTGCAAAGGGGGACTGGTCAATTGAATGATGGGGCAGTTGCCTTAGAACAAGGAGCAGAAAAAATTGTTAATGGTGCCTCAACATTAAAAGATGGCAGTCAAGGTTTATATACAGGAATTGAGCAATATACTCAAGGTGTCAGTGCATTAGGTGAAGGGACTGGGCAGCTTCATGAAGGGATGAAAAAGTATACAGGAGCAGTATCATTATTGAAACAGGGTGCAGATGGATTATACAATGGCGTGTATGGATACACAACTGCAGTCAATGGGATGCATCAAGGGATTCAAGTTCTTGATCAAGGTGCATCTGTTTTAGAGCAGGGAATATCTGGTTTGTCTAATGGAGCAGGGAAATTGAGTGATGGGACAGAAACATTGAATGATGGTATGAAGATGCTGGATGAGAATTCAAAAGCACTTTTGGCAGCACCTGATATGATAGTTGATGGTTTAACACAATTAAAACAAGGATTGAATGTTGTTCCTAGCGAAACAGATATTCAAAAATTGATGCAAGGCTCTACAACTGTGAAAACAACTATCAATGGAATGAGCCAAGTTGCAACTGGAATAGATACTACTGTTTTAACATTACAAACAACAATTAATGGTTTAAAACAAACAGCATATAGTTCACAGGAATTAAATCAGTTTGCACAGTTATTGGTTACTGATCCAGGTACAGCTTTGTCTTTGCCTAATGCTCAAGGTATGATTCAAGCAATGGCAGGTGCATATGTCACAACCAGTACAGCATTAGATGGAGCTTCTACAACTATCACAGGTATGAAAAACTATACAAGTCAGTTATCCACTGGTCTGTCGCAATTGAATCAAAATTATCAATATATTGATGCAGGTGTCCAAGCATTAGCAGTATTACCAACAGCTGCTAAAGCCTTAGAACAGGGAATGAATGGGATGATAGGAGTTATCCAAAAAGAAAAAGATGGTATTGTGACATATGTACAAGGAGTGAAAACTGCTTATCAAGGAACAATGGCATTAAATAGTGGAGCAAAGGAATTAAAAAATGGAAGTGAAACATTGGATAATGGAGCTAAAAAACTAACCTTAGGAATTCATGAACTTTATAATGGTTCAAGTCAATTAAGTCAAGTTGGAGGTTCTCTTAAAGAAGGATCATTAACATTAATGCAAAGCTTAGGACAATTACATCAAACAAGTACACCTTTATTAATGGGAATGAATACACTTTATGTAGGTATTCAAAAACTAGATGAAATCAAAGCAGGTCTTTTAAAAGGAGCATTAGCGATTAAAGATGGGAACTCTGGAGTTAATGATGCTATGAATGGTCTTTATGAAGGGATTAAGACTTTGAAAAAAGGAACAAATCAATTATATTCTACTGTTGGTGGAAAAGAATAGATATTTTAATGGATATGTGTTTTCGTATACAAATACAATCATTGATGCAAGAAAGATTCACAAGTGAATGAAACAACAAAGCACTTGGTAAAAGTTTAGATCAACTTGTTGAGATATCTTAACAAAAATCAATTATATCTTTTAATATAAATAGTTGAATGTTTATTTCATTCAACTATTTTCTTTAATAGATGATTCTTTTTAATACATCAAA
>OLQA01003286.1_pt1 | contig 11682 bp, 10 predicted proteins | sample 1673151 | NCBI WGS metagenome assembly OLQA01 (sample SAMEA3136760, study PRJEB25190) | human gut metagenome | biome: human gut; feature: human-associated habitat; material: faeces | place: Austria | collected 2013 | reverse complement strand
TTCCCTCAAATACCTGAATAACAGCTTTATCTTCGTATACAGCAACGATACGTCCCAGTTTTTTCTCATTGCCGTCTACGGTAAATTCTACGATTTCCTCGTAGGAAGCATTTTTTACACCTTCCAGAACAACCAGAGGGCCATTGACCTCACTAAGGCCTAAATATTCAATTGCCATGATGAATTCCCTCCTTAACCATTCTTCTCGAGTACCTTATCGTAGAAGGTGTCGATATCTTTTTTGTATGTGTCAAACAGATCCAGACGGTCATTCGGTACATCGTATTTAATAGAAACGACGCGGTCAAAGATCTTGTCCTCTTTCAGTACGGACATTGGCATGCCCATCGTCACGAGCGCTTTGGATTTCTTGTACAGATAAAGAATAACTTCCATCATCTTGTACTGTTTTTCCAGAGATACGCAGGTGTCATCCGGATGGAATGCGTTCTGCTGCAGGAAGCCCAGTCGAATAACTCTGGCGATTTCCAGAGTCAGCTTCTGATCATCCGGAAGAACATCACTACCGATCAGCTTAACGATTTCCATCAGAGAGCTCTCCTGGTTCAGAATCGCCATCAGCTGATTACGGTCGCTTACAAATTTAGCGGAAACATTATCTCTGTACCATGGGCTTAAATCCTCCAGGTACTCACTATAGCTTGTGAGCCAGTGGATAGCCGGGAAATGACGGGCATAAGCCAGAGATTTATCCAGTCCCCAGAAGCAGCGGACGAAACGCTTTGTATTCTGTGTAACAGGCTCAGAGAAGTCACCACCCTGTGGGGAAACCGCACCGATAATAGATACGGAACCTTCGGTTCCATTTAAGTTCTGCATCATACCAGCTCGCTCATAGAAAGCGGAAAGCTTGGAAGCCAGATAAGCCGGGAAACCTTCCTCGGCAGGCATTTCCTCCAGACGTCCGGATAACTCTCGAAGAGCCTCAGCCCAACGGGAAGTGGAGTCTGCCATGATGGCAACGTCATAACCCATGTCACGATAATACTCAGCCAGTGTAACACCTGTATAAATAGAAGCCTCACGGGCTGCAACAGGCATGTTTGATGTATTGGCAATCAGAGTGGTACGGTCCATCATCAGGTTTCCGGATTTCGGGTCGATCAGTTTACTGAAATCCTCCAGAACCTGTGTCATCTCGTTTCCACGCTCACCACATCCAATATAGATAATGATATCTGCGTCAGACCACTTTGCGATCTGGTGCTGTGTCATGGTTTTTCCAGTACCGAAACCGCCAGGAATCGCTGCTGTACCACCCTTTGCAATTGGAAAAAGGGTATCCAGAATACGCTGTCCGGTTACAAGCGGCACACTTGCAGGGAAACGTTTGTAGGTAGGTCTTGGCACACGGATGGGCCATTTCTGTGCAAGCGCGATGTCACGCTCGCTGCCGTCAGAAAGACGAACCGTTACAATCGGATCAAGGATAGTATATGCTCCGTCCGGAACTGCCTTGATAACCTCAGCCTCTCCGATTGTTGGCGGAACCATGGATTTATGAAGAATGGAAGCTGTTTCCTGAGTCTCGGCAATGATAGTACCTGCACTTACCATATCTCCAACTTTAACAGTTACATGAACATCCCATTTCTTAGCAGTATCAAGGGAATCAACACTGACACCACGGGAAATATATTTTCCGGAGGATTTTGCAATCTCCTCCAGAGGACGCTGGATACCATCGAAAATGTTATGAATGATTCCAGGTCCCAGAAGAACGGAAATAGCATCGCCTGTTCCCATTACTGTATCGCCTGGCTTCAGTCCTGTTGTCTCCTCGAAAACCTGTACGGTAGTCATGCCCTTTTTCAGACCAATGACCTCACCGACCAGCTTCTCAGGTCCAACATAAACCATCTCGGAAATCTTAAATCCCGGGTCGCCTTTCAGATAAATAACAGGACCGTTAACGCCGTAGATAATACCTGTTTTATTCATGGCTCAGCCCTCCGTCAAATTTGAATTCTTTTTTCAGCTTCTCATAAGCACTCAGGAAAGAGTTGTCGATCAGGATGTTTTTAGCCGGGATTGTGGCTTTGATACCACCCATAAACGGTTCATCGGAAATCTCAACTGTGAATCCGGTCTTTGCTACAATAGAGCGCTGTAATGCTGTATCTTCAGCGGAAAGATAGATAAAAATCTCATCATTTCCCGCAAATTCTCTTGCTTTCTGGATTCTTGTACAAAGATAATCCTGATATTCAGGGTTCTCCATAAAGTCCTCCAGATGATTCTTAACCTCTACAAAAAGCTCATTTCTAAGCTCATTCTGTTTGGCTGTCCAGTCACGTCTTAAAGTCAGCTGCTCAGCAGAAAGTGCCTTGTTTACCTCTCGGGTAGCATTTTCTGTCTCTGCCTTGATCTGTGCCTCGGCATCCATTTTTCTTGATTCTTTATGCTTTTCAAGCATTTCTTCCAGACTCTTCTTATGTGCTTCCAGTGTATTCTCAGCCTCTGTCTGGGCTTCCGCAACGGAAGTGTCATAGAAATGCTGCAGTTTTTCTTCAATTGTCATGCTTGGTCTTCTCCTGCCTATAACTTTAAGCCAATGGCTTCGTTAACATATCCGGTAATAAAATCAGGTTTGCGGCCTGTACCATGCCTGTCAGGGATTTCGATGATCAAAGGCGTTTTATGGTTCAGCTTTACATCGTCCACGATCTGGGGAAACTCCCGGCCGAATTTTTCGGTCAGGAGAAGGATCCCGATTTCTTTGTTGGCGATTGCTTTTTCCAGAGCGTCCTTCAGTTCGTCACGCTCATGGACTACCACGCCTTCCACACCTGCCAGTCTCATCCCTGTGCAGGTATCGATGTTGTCACTGATCAAAAACATTTTCATAATTATAATTTACCGATGATCATGAAGGAAATGATCAGACCGTAAAGAGCAACACCTTCGGCAAGACCTACGAAGATAAGAGATTTACCAAGAATGCTCTGATCCTCGCTGATTGCGCCAAGAGCTGCACTTGCCGCACTGGCTACGGCAATACCACCACCAATACAGGAAAGACCGGTAACAAGAGCTGCTGCAATATATCCAAGACCTGTTGCAATACCTGCATCAGCGCCTGTTGCAGCCTGTACAGAAGAGCTTCCTGCAAACATAACCATTGCTGCTACTAACATGGTACCAAAGAAGAAAAATGCGTTTGTTGCGATTGTTGTTTTATAGCGTCCACGGCTCTTCTCGCCGATGAAATAATAACCAAATGGAACGATAATGCTTAATACAAGCGCTACTGCTAAGATAATCTGTGTCATAACTGTCATGATAATTGACCTCCTCGTGTTTTTAACATTTGTAATGTCACTGCATTTCACAGAGACATTTGATAAATATTTCACTACCAACGGCAGTTTACTTTGCCTCCGCGTCAGAACGGAACGGCTCGAATTTTCTTCCGCTTCCTTTGTAGAAACGGCTGAACATCTCGTAATACTCAAGTCTCAGTACCTGGATACCAACGATCAGACCCTCAAGACCGCATACGAAAATATTTCCGAGAACAATCACTACCCAGTTCGGGCTTCCGTTCTCGGCACCGGCCAGCATCAGTACAACCTGCATCATAGCTGCATGGCTGACTGCATAAGCTCCGATACGCACGAAAGAAAGTGTGTTGGAGAAATAGCTCAAAAGGACTTCGAACATCTCGAAAAATCCCTGAACAATAAACATTCCCACACCGCCTTCAAAGGCTGCCGGCTTCTTTTCCACAAAGGTTGTAAGAGGCTCTTTTAAGAACATTACAAGCAGCGGAAGAATAAACATAATGCAAAGAACAATACCGCCAGGAAGCTTATGGCCTGTCATGAACAATGCAATTACAATCACTGCGGATCCATAGAATACAAGGCCTGCAACAGAGTTGGTATCAAACCATACTTTCTCTGTATCCTTTGCTTTCAGGGAATTCATAATATTAAAAATCATACACAGAAGAATGATTCCCATACCAAAGCCAATAGCGATAATAAATACGGTATTCAGTTTTCCGATAAAAGGCACATTCATCATGGCATCCATAGGCCTTAACCATACAGGCTCTATAATATCCTCAAATCCGAAAACGCTGCCGAACATGAAGCCAAAGAATGTGGAAAAGATACCTGCACAGCTGATGATTCCGGCAAGATCAATATGCTTGAATCTGTAAAGAAGATATCCGCCGATCAATAAAACCAGACCCTGTCCTGCATCTCCGAACATTGCGCCGAAAATAAAGGAATAAGTAATGGCGATAAACCAGGTTGGATCCATCTCTCCATAAGCCGGAAGGCCATACATTTTGGTGTACATTTCGAATGGCTTGAAAAGCTTGGGATTCTTCAGCTTGGTAGGCGGTGTCTTATGGGCATCCTCCTGCTCATTCTCATCAATCAGACAGAAAATACGGGAATCTCCGGAAATATCATTCTGGAAAGCTTTGGCATCCTTCTCTGTCATCCAGCCACAAAGGATATAAAATGGTTCCTTCGGCTTATAATCGGCTGCTGCCTCTCCCTTGTTGTCCCCATGTGTGCATGCTGCCAGTTTACGGATATCAAAGTTCCTTGAAAACTGGGAAAGTGTATGTTTGCAGGAAACAATGTCGGATGCATTTTTTCTGAAGAAAGCTTTTCTTGCCGCTTTGTTCGCATCAAGATCTGCAATTGTTTTCTTGTACTGCGCTTCAAGTGCTGTGTATGCAGCTTTGGCAGTTCCATCATACTGATCCGGTACAAAGATTTTTTCAAAGTGCATAGCAGAATATACGGCATGGATCCGCTGCGCTTCATGAACGGGAACAAAATAAATTCCCCAGATATAACGGTCATCTTCATCACATTTAATGAAGATCGTATCCAGATTATCATAAATGTATGTTTTAAATTTATCGAAATAATCTTTCTCGATCCGTCCAAAGCGATAATGGATATAACGCATTTTCAGGATTGACTGCACATCAAAGTCTACATTTCGGAACGGATAGATAATACGAAGTGATTCTGACAGAGAATCACGTTTCTCTTCCAGTTCCTGGCGTGTCTTGTTAAGGACATCCGCTTCATCTTTGATCTGCTGTACGAAAGAGAGAGCTTTTTCGATTGGCAGCTTCTTCGCAGAAGCCTGCTCCGGGTTCTCAACCTCTTCATAGAAGCTTCCGACTGTGCTTAAAGCTTCTTTATAAGGATTGATTTCAAGATAAGGAGAAAGATTCTTCACATCTGTGAGCTCAGTAAGAGCATTCTCCAGATGAATCTCATACCGGCTGAGGTAATTATTTACAACTCGGTCGATATCCTCTCTTGGCCCGGTAATGCTGACAAATTTCATTTTCTCAATCACATTGCTACCTCCGGGTTACTAATTGTTATGAACATAATGCATTGCCTCGTCCGGATCAACCTGGTAACGAACACACTCCAGTGCGATGGTCAGACGGTTTACCTCATGCTCTTTGTGGTAAAGATAAGAATACAAAACAGCTACTGAATAAGGATCCTTGCGAGCCTCTTTCTCAAGCACGGTACGGAGCAGACTATTATAAAGCTCCTCCATGGAGATCAGGTTCAGCTGCTGATATTTCCTGCCATACCAGGTACGGGAAAAGATCTGCTCACCCTCTTCTTTGCTGGTAGCTTCCACCAGAGCTGTGATTTCTTCTTTCTTTAGTTTATAATTCACGGGAATCAGCTGTGCGTAGATGGCTGCCGGCTCCATTTTGTAATAACGCTTGGACCGCAAGATAAACTGCAGGTTCAGCATATCAAACTTCTCACCATAAGCCTTGGTGATCTCGTCCAGATCGTTTCCCTTGAATAACTTTTTGCGGACACTCCAGATCTGATTAAAATAATAAAGATCAAGAGCCATTCCGTAGTCAAATAAAAGTCCATTGCCGTTCTCATATACGCTCTGAAGCGGAGCATAGAATTCATTGCCCTTCAGGGCTGTCATGAACTCATCCATATTTCCGGCACCTGCCACTCTGTCAATGTCCAGCTTGGAATGGTGAAGGAAAAAGTCGCGGTAAGGACTCATATCCACAGGATCGGTGCTTCTGTGATCAAAGAGATTCGTCATGATCTCTTTCAGAACACGGATTTCGTAGCGCTTGGAATAAAGTGCCAGGAACTTGCGCTGCTCCTTGTTTGCAAAATTGTAAATGCGGGAGAAATTTCCGAAAATGGATTTCTTCAGAAGCTTCTCGATCTCACCTCGGTGAAGATTATTCTCATCAAGGTCTGACCATGCTTTCGCATATTCCGGCGTTTTCTTCAAATAAGCGGCTACCTGTGGAACGTCCGAAAAGCGGACGATTTCCTGAAGCTGTTCATCTGTCACCAGATGACTGCTCATAGCGCGTATTTTCGTGGAAATTCCGCTGTAGGAAAGAACGCTTCCCATTACATCACTTCCTCCTGAATGATCTTTTCAAAAATTTCTCTGGAAAGGCGTTCGTGATTCTTCGCATAGTAAGCGTCCAGCTGACTTAAGGCAGCCTGAGTGTCTTCCCGCAGGGATGACAGACGCTTATCCTTCTCACCCTCAAGATTCCGGCGAATTTCCTTAATCTGCTCTTCTGTCTGTTTCTCCAGCTGGGTGTCGAATTCCTTGGACTGCCTTTCCATCTCAGCTGAAAGAGCTTTCTTCTTCTGCAGTGCATCCCTCATAATGGTCTCTGCAGTTGTCTCTATCTCGGATAACTTACCGATTATCTGTTCCATTTTTCCCCTCCTTTTTCAAGTTTTAAGTATCTTACACCCATTTTGATGAAAATACCAGTCAAACTTTGCCTAAAATTTTCACAAAAATTCAATACAATTCCAGATGATTTGACTAAAAATTAACAATCTTATCAATTCCTGTCATATCGAAATTTTATAATAGGTACACGTATTAATTATAAATAGGAAGAAAATGCATATTTATACAGAGTTTTCCGTTTACTTTTCTTATTGACACATTTCATATTCCGTCAAAATTGGTCAATTTTTTCAATTAAAAGCTCTTTGCGTTCCCCCCTAACATAGAGCGTATCTGAAGAATCACGATATCAATATTATTGCGAAAAAGCAGGAAATCATGTATAGTAGTTTTGTTAAGAATGAATACTATTTCAGCTGATTCTGACAAGCATTTTTTACCACCCGGTAAACTTTTGCAAAGAGCCGAAATCAGTTTCAGCCGGTTATAAATTTAATTACAGGAGGAAACCATGCGACTTAGAAATATACCAGGCGCCAAAGACGCAATTGAAGAAAGTATTTACGTGATCCAGAATCCCCAGGAGAATAAGGGAAACTGGAACAAGGTTTTCCCACAGAATCAGCCTGTCCATCTGGAGGTTGGCATGGGAAAAGGCCGCTTTCTTATGGATATGGCGAAGCTCCACCCAGAGATCAACTATATCGGAATCGAAATGTATGACAGCGTACTTCTTCGTGCCATTCAGAAAAAGGAGGCTCTGGCTGAGGAAGGGCAGGCGCTTTCCAATCTGAAATTCATGCGTATGGATGCACGCCTCCTTCCGGAAACTTTTGAAAAAGGCGAGGTTTCAAAAATCTATCTGAATTTTTCCGATCCCTGGCCAAAGGCCCGCCACGCTTCCCGCCGCCTTACCTCCCGGGAATTTCTTGCCCGCTACGACAAGATTCTGAAAGAAGACGGAACCATCGAGTTCAAAACTGACAACCGCGGCCTGTTCGACTTTTCCCTGGAAGAAGTCCCGGAAGCAGGATGGAAACTGGAGGCACACACCTTTGACCTGCACCATAATGAAGAGATGATGGTTGGGAACGTAATGACCGAATATGAGGAGAAATTTTCCTCTATGGGAAATCCTATCTGCAAGATGATCATTCGTCGTTAAATGTTTCACGTTGCTGTATTTCTTTTCATATTATAAGGAAGAAATATCTGGCAGGAGTTTTTATATGAAGCGAACCAGATCTTTGCAAAAATTTGCTGCTCAATTTGGCTATGAACATAAAAACAGAAGCAATCCCTTCTCCAGCATAAAGAAGCATGCCAACGAACTGTCCAAACTGCTGGACAGCATGTTTCCCAAGGACAAAAACGACAAAGAAAAATCATAAAAAGGAAGCCAAACAAATGAAAAATTCTCCGACAGAAGTGAAAAAGAAAGAAATGGAAGAGCGCAAACGTCAGGAAGAGCTGGAAAAACAAAAGCGTAACGAAACGTACCAGCTCCTTGGCGGTTCCCAGAATGACAGTGACACCGACGACGATTCCTCATTAGAAGGAAATATCCAACAGCTGGAAAATTACAGCTATTTTAACGGCAACAAAATTCTCGAATCCTTAAAGCTCACTGTCAAAGACCGAAAAAGCGGGGAAGCCATCTATCGCCAAGGGAAAATGAATGTCACTGACATTTCCTGCGGTTACGACAGGATGAACGGTCAGCGCCTTGGCCAGGTAGAGGCAACTTTCCAGACCGGCAGAAATAATTTTGATGTCACACTCCTTTTTTCTCACGAAGAAGTAACTTACGCAAGATGCGGATGCCCGGAATGCAGCAGGAAATACTGGGGCTGGTACTCTGATAATTCCAGATGCCAGTATACCGCTGCTCTGGCTTTTTATGTTCGGGATTATGTAAGCCACAATAATTTTTCAGATGCCACAGACATGAACGGAGACTATCTGCTGAACTCCTATCGCAGAGGGCAGCTCAAAAATGGCCAGAAAGAAACACCGGCCCAGGTTTCTCCAAGCGTTTCCCTGATTCCAAGGCTGACTCAGAATGACAATAAACTTTCCGTTTCTTTTAAAGTGGGCACTTCCAAAATGTTCGTGGTAAAAAAACTGGATGACTTCTGCCGCCAGGTTCGCAACGGTGAGATCGTTCAGTATGGAACCAGCACCCAGATCAGCCACAAAACGCAGGATTTCACAGAGGAGAGCCGCAAATGGATCCGCTATATTGACCGGATCGTACGCGAGGAAGAGCAGTTCGTAGACAAAATCCAGAATTCCGGCATCTATTTGCCAAAGAAGTTTAATGTTGGCAATTCTCTGGATCTTTTTGGCTGGCGTCTGGACAGTTTTTACGACAATGTCGGCAGTGAGAAAATAGATTTTGAAGATAAAACTCCGGATGCAGCCCGTAAAAAAGCCCAGCTTCACTGCAAAACAGGGAATCCACGGATTTCCATACGGATTCTGGATGCCTCTAAGGATAAAAAGCAGTTTGACGGTGTCACAGTAAAGGGATACATCCCAGAGCTTTTTCAAGGTATGGACTCTTCATACTTTATCCAGGATGACAGCTTCTGCAAAACAGAACCGGCCTTTATGGAAAAGGTCCGTCCATTGACAGCGCTTTCCAGAAATGGAGAATTCCACTTCCAGATGGGGCGCAATACATTGTCCAATTTTTATCACAATGTGCTGCCTCAACTTCAGGAGGTGGCGGATATTACAGAGGAAAATCCGGAGAAATTCAGGCAGTACCTCACCCCTGAAGCGCACTTCGTATTTTATCTGGACATAGAAAATGATAACGTTATCTGCAAGGTAAGCGCCTTTTATGGAAAAAAGGAATTCTCTGTAGGAAAGCTTTTACTTCATGAGAACATCTCCCCTGACCAGCAGTTCCGAGATTTTCCTCTGGAAAACAGCATTCTGGATCAAACAATGGAATGGCTGCCTTACTATGATCCCGACTTTGACGTTCTTCACTGCAATCACGACGAAGAACTGAGCTATCAGATCATGGAATCCGGAACTGCCGCCCTCATGGAGCTTGGCGAAGTACGCTGCACCAACCGGTTCCGCAGCCGACATACCTTAAAGACTGTAAAGGTTTCCGTTGGGGTGTCCGTGTCCGGCGGACTCCTGGATCTGAATATTTCCACAGATGATATTTCCAGCCAGGAGCTTCTGGATATCCTGAAAAGCTATCAGCTGAAGAAAAAATATTACAAGCTGAAAAGCGGCGAATTTGTCAATCTCCAGGAGCAGAACCTGGAAATGCTGGCAGAACTGATGAAAACCCTTCATCTCACTCCGAAAGAATTTGTCAAAGGAAAAATGCACATTCCGGCATACCGCACCTTATATCTGGATCAGATGCTGGAAAGCAACGAAAACATATATGCCAACCGTGACCGTCATTTCCGTGAAATCGTAAAAGGCTTCAAAACCATTAACGATGCCGATTTTGAAGAACCGGAAAGCCTTTCCAGGATCATGCGAAAATACCAGAAGAACGGTTACAAATGGCTGCGTACCCTTGAAGCATGGAAATTTGGCGGAATTCTCGCCGATGATATGGGACTTGGAAAAACCTTACAGGTAATCGCAGTTCTTCTCGCAGCAAAGCTTGAAGGCAAAACCGGCACATCTCTGGTAGTGGCTCCTGCTGCCCTTGTTTTCAACTGGGGTGAAGAGCTTGCTCGATTTGCCCCACAGCTGAAAGTATCACTAATCGCAGGAAGTCAATCCGAACGTCAGTCGAAGCTTCAGACATACACAGATTTCGATGTTCTGGTCACCTCTTACGATCTTTTAAAAAGAGATATTGACCAGTATGAGGAAAAAGAATTTTTATACCAGATCATTGACGAGGCACAGTATATCAAGAATCACACAACAGCAGCAGCCAAGTCTGTAAAGGTGATCCACAGCCAGACCCGCTACGCACTCACAGGTACACCAATTGAGAACCGACTCAGTGAGCTTTGGAGTATTTTTGATTATTTAATGCCTGGATTCCTTTATGGTTACGATACCTTTAAAAAGGAATTTGAAACTCCGATCGTAAAGAATGACGATGAGTCTGCCATGACACGCCTGCAGAAAATGGTGTCCCCATTTATCCTTCGCCGTCTGAAAGAGGATGTGTTGAAGGATCTTCCTGAAAAACTGGAAGAAGTCCGTTACGTGAAATTTGAGGATGCACAGCAGAAGCTGTATGATGCCCAGGTTGTGCATATGAAGGAAAAAATCGCTCAGCAGGACGAGGGCGAATTTAATAAGAGCAAATTGTGGATTCTGGCTGAATTGACGAAGCTGCGACAGATCTGCTGCTCTCCTTCTCTTTGCTTTGAAAATTACCGCGGTGAATCTGCCAAGGCTGAGAGCTGTATGCAGCTGATCCAGAGTGCTATTGATGGTGGGCACCGTATGCTTTTATTTTCCCAGTTTACTTCCATGCTGGCTCTTCTTCAGGCAGCACTGGAAAAAGAGGGGATTCCTTATTACATCATCACTGGGGAAACCTCCAAGCAGAAACGACAGGAGCTTGTGAAACAGTTCAATTCTGATACCACTCCTGTATTTCTCATTTCCCTGAAAGCAGGCGGCGTTGGACTGAATCTGACAGGTGCAGATGTGGTTATCCACTATGACCCCTGGTGGAATCAGGCTGTCCAGAATCAGGCCACTGACCGTGCCCACCGTATCGGACAGACAAAGAAAGTTACCGTGTACAAGCTCATCGCCCGCAATACCATTGAAGAAAAGATCCAGAAGCTCCAGGAAGCAAAGCAGGATCTGGCAGAGCAGATCATCAGCGGTGATATGGGACAGCTGAGTGGTATGAGCAGGGAGGATATTCTGGAATTGTTGTAGGAAATAAGGTACTATTGCTATTTAGTTGATTAAAAGTTCTTCAATGCGGACGCATTTGGACAATGT
>OLQA01003284.1_pt1 | contig 11707 bp, 8 predicted proteins | sample 1673151 | NCBI WGS metagenome assembly OLQA01 (sample SAMEA3136760, study PRJEB25190) | human gut metagenome | biome: human gut; feature: human-associated habitat; material: faeces | place: Austria | collected 2013 | reverse complement strand
CAACCTAAGGACCGGCGTGTTTATACGGCCCTTACAGGAATCCTTACCGAGCCGCTGGCCCTCTGGAAGAACCGGTAGGGGAGCCAGGGCAGACGGAGCCGCTCACTCAGAATTTTTATCCACACCCAAGGGGCATCACACAAACAGCCGATTCTGAAAAGTAATATAAGTTAATGGTAACGATTTTCTTTACCGATGTCGCAATCTTTTTTTATCCTGCTATAATGGTTAATGAAGATTAACGAAAGAAGGTCAGGATGATGGCAGAACATGTAATAAATATCGATAAGGAAAAATGTATCGGCTGCGGTATGTGCAGGAAAGACTGTGCCGCCCATAATATTGTAATAGAGAACCATAAGGCGCGTGTCCTTTCCAATGACTGTATCATGTGCGGACACTGCGCGGCGGTCTGTCCGAAAAATGCTGTCACTGTCAGCGGATATGATACAGAGCCCGTTCCCATGGAGGGCGAGGTTCGTCTGGAGCCGGAAGAGGTGCTGGATGTCATCCGGTTCCGGCGTACAATCAGGCAGTTTCAGAATAAGAAGATTCCGAAGGAGGTCGTGGAGCAGATTCTGGAAGCGGGAAGGCTGACCCATACGGCGAAGAATGCGCAGGACGTTTCCTTCGTGGTGCTGGACAGGAAAAAGGAAGAGCTTGAACGGGAGGCGGTCCGGACATTCCGTAAGCTGAAGGTCTTTGCGGACTGGTTCAGCCCGATGGCAAGAAGGGTTACAATCGATGAGCATTTCTTCTTCTTCCGGGCCCCTGTTGTGATTGTCATTTTGTCTGAAACGAAGCTGAACGGAGCTTTAGCGGCACAGAATATGGAATTTGTCGCAGAGGCAAACGGGCTGGGCGTCCTGTTCAGCGGCTTTTTTACCATGGCGGCAAATGCTTCTCCAAAGATAAAAAAGGCTTTGGAGGTTTCAAAAGGGAAAAAAGTGGTTACAACATTAGTAATGGGGTATCCGGCCGTGAAATACCAGCGCAGCGCACAGCGTGAAAAAGCGGCAGTTAAATATTTGTGAGCAAATTTGGCCCATGCCCCTGTCCCAAATTTGGGTAAGTGAGGATGATTATATGGAAAGAGAATGCAAAGAGCAGCTGGAGAAAATTACACAGGGATTTCAGGAATGCAGGAAAGCGTTTACGGCAATCGGTGATGAAACGAGACAGTTGATTCTGATTGTGCTGATGCAGAGTGACCTGAACGGTATCCGGGTGGGGGAGATAGCGGAAAAGACGCATCTGACCAGGCCGTCGGTATCCCATCATCTGCAGATATTAAAAGATGCGGGAATTATCAATGTCAGAAAGGAAGGCACCAAAAATTTCTATTATATCAGCGCGGATGAAACGCAGTGGAAAGCGATTGCGGATTTGATGAAGCTGGTGTATGAAGGGGTGGTTCATATAGGAAAAGACGGCGGCGGGATATAGGGCCTGCGGTATGAAGGAGGTATGAGTATGATTTTATTTTTTTCAGGTACGGGAAACAGTGAATATGTGGCGGAGCGGATCGGCAAAGAAACAGGGGATACGGTTCTTAATCTCTTTGAAAAAATACGGGCTCAGGATCATAGTGCATTACAATCGGATAAGCCCTGGGTGGTCGTTACGCCTACTTATGCATGGCGGATGCCGCGTATTGTGACGGACTGGCTGCTGAAAACAGAACTGAAGGGAAGCCGGGACATTTATTTTGTATTGACCTGCGGCGGGGATATCAGGAATGCGGGAGCCTATTTACGGAGGTTTTGCAGGGAAAAGGGGCTGGAGGATCGGGGATGCGCGTCGGTTCTCATGCCTGAAAATTATATCGCACTTTTTAAGACTCCATCCGAAGAAGAGGCGCTTGCGCTGATAGAAAGGGCTGAACCGAAAATTACGGATATTGCGCGAATGATTAGGGAAGGGAGAATATTACCGGAACAGCAGGTAAACGGAAAGGATAAAATCAGCAGCGGGCTGGTAAATACCGTCTTTTATCCTCTTATGGTGCATGCAGGGAAATATTATGTGACAGACGCCTGTATTTCCTGCGGGCTGTGTGAAAAGGCCTGTCCGCTTGGGAATATCAGTCTGAAGGAGGGAAAACCGGTCTGGGGGAAGAACTGTACCCATTGTATGGCCTGTATCTGCAGGTGTCCCAGGGAAGCGATTGAGTATGGGAAGAATAGTCAGGGACAGCCCCGGTATGTATGCCCGAAAAAGCTTTGAATATCATAGAACATTTCTGCAAAAGGTATATTGTTTTTCGGAACAATGTGCCTTTTTTTGCTGCCTTCATGGCTGATGCGGATCAGGAAAGCAGAAGAAATAACCTAAAAAAATGTACTTTAAACTTAAAAAAACGCATTTTTTATTATGCAGAATGCTGGTATATTACAATTACAGCAACACGGAAGGCCATCCGGATTGAAATTCGATTGGAGGATACGAAATGAAAAAGAAAGTTTTGGCAGCGCTCCTTACAGTGAGCATGACGGCAGCCATGCTGGCAGGGTGCGGAAGCAATACATCGGCAGGAACGGCGGCAGAAGGAAGCAGTTCGGCAGGAGCGGAAGGCACAGCGGCTTCCCAGGCGGCAGAAGCGGGGACACAAGCCGCACAGGCAGAAGAGGGAGAAAGCACCGGTTCTATTGTAACAGAGCCGACAGAACTTACCTTTATTTTCGCAGACGGGGATGAAGGCGCCAAGGAAGTAATGAATTCGGTGGTGGAGAAATTTAATGCAGCCTATCCGGATATCACGGTTACCATAGAACCGGGCAACGGCGGCGCTTACAGTGAATTCCTGAAAACAAAGGACAGCGTGGGGGAATTCCCGGATGTGATGGAAATGAGGGATACGGCGGTTTATGTGCGTGCAGGCAAGCTGGAACCCCTTCCGGATGATATTGTAAATTTATTCAAGACAACCACTGCTTTTGCCGGAAAGGTCTATTCTGCTCCCATGTCCGGTGAAAATACACAGGGTATCATATACAACAAAGCATATTTCGATGAAAATGGCTGGACAGAGCCTGCCACCTACGATGAATTCATTGAGCTTTGTCAGCAAATCAAGGATAAAGGGGACATGGCGCCCCTGGTAGTGGGAGGACAGGATATCTGGCATATGGGTTTTTGGTTCCATAAGGCCTACAATGACCAGGTTTTGAGTAAGGATGCGGACTTTATCAAGCATTGCTATGAAGGGACAAAGGATTTTTCCGATGAGTCTGTAAAAGCTACGTTTGAGGAGCTGAAAGAAATCATGCAGTATGCGCAGGACGGATGGGTTTCCACACCGGATGCCCAGATCACAACCTTTATGGTGAATGATATGGCGGCGATGATGTATTCCGGGACACATATGTTTTCACAGATTCTGGCGGCAGATCCGGATTTTGAAATCGGCTGGTTTGCAGTGCCCAGCCCTGACGGAAAAACCCGTCTGGTTGGAGGAGGAGGCGCGGGCGGACTGGCGATATCCGCAGAGGCGGCCAAGGATCCCAACAAAAAAGCGGCGGCGGAGGAGTTTATCCGTTTCTTCTTCCAGCCGGAAAATTATAAGTTCCATTGTGAAAAAATGAGCGCCATTCCTGCTACCGTGGAATCACCGGATTTGGATGTGCTTCCCGTATTCCAGGAGGTCATTGACGCTACGGAGACTGCGGATTCCCTCAGCCCCATGTGGAACGGTTTTGTAGGAGAAAATGAGCTTCCTCCGGATTTCCGGAATTTTATGTATAAGACTCTCATTGAAGTGCTTCAGGGAACCAGAGACATGGACTCGGCATGCAGTGAGCTGAACAAGACCTGGAAGGTTGGTATGGAGAATTTTAATCCGGTAACCGGAGAAGGTGTGGATAACGCTGAATAGGTATGGCCGGTAACCGGCAGAGACTGCCGGAATTAGAAGCAGTAAATGGAATCTCTCCCGTAAAAAGGAGAGATTCCTTCAGATAAGGGTGCATTCCGGCACGGGAAAGGCAGAGAAAATGAATACAAAGAAAAAAAAGGGGTTTGATAAGGTGGCATTCATGTTCATAGCGCCTGCGTTTATCTTTTTTACCCTGTTTATCATAGTGCCGACACTGGCCAGCGTTTATTATAGTTTTACCTCATGGGACGGTATCAGCCCGGTGGTAAAATTCGTGGGCCTTGCTAACTATAAAGAAATATTCACCAGCGCGCGGTTTGGAAATGCGCTGAAGAATACGGTTATCCTCACTCTCTTCATATCCCTGTTTGAAAATGCGTTTGCCCTTGCCCTCGCATTAATCGTGGATAATGTAAGATGGGGAAAGAATTTTTTCCGCAGCGCCTTCTATATTCCGGTGCTGATAAGCGGTATTGTTTCCGGTTTTATCTGGAAGATTATGTACAATTATAATTTCGGGACGTTCAATACGATACTGAAAGATATAGGTCTTAAGGACTGGCAGCAGGACTGGCTGGGAAACAGCAGGCTGACACTTCTGATGGTGGGAGTGGTTCTTGTATGGAAGGGCGCCGGTTATTATATGATTATTTATCTGGCGTCTCTGCAGAGTGTTTCCGTAGATTTAATCGAAGCGGCGCAGATAGACGGAGCGAGCCCGCTTCAGCGGTTCAGGGCGATTACGCTTCCGCTGATATCAGGCGCTTTTACGATTAATTTTACCCTGTCGCTGATTAACGGGCTGAAGGTATTCGACCAGATTAATGTAATGACGGACGGAGGGCCCGGATTTACTACGGAGACGCTGGTTTATCTGCTGTATAAGGTAGGCTTTAATGAAGGCCGGCAGGGCTTTGGTACGGCAGTCGGAATTATGCTGCTGTTTATCATTATTATTTTGAATACGATCCAGCATGGGGGCCGGTGTAACGGCTGTCAACTCCATGATTCTCATAAATTTGGGGGTCTGCTGGGCGCAGGACCAAAGGCTGGTGTCCGTGCTCCTGCGCCCGGAGGGTGCCAGAGACATTTTCGCTGAACTCCATGATCTGCCCACCCTGATCATTGACGCAGAGGATACTGGGCATACAGTTCCCGCCGGGGCTGCCCTTGAGGGTCGGAGCAACCGATTCATTATATCCAATGCCGCCGGCAGAGGCTCCGGCACCCGCGGAGAAGGCAGCGGTCAGCACGCGGGGATAGCCCTGTCCCGCCTGACCGCCACCCGTTGACAGTGCTGTATGGAGCTTCTTAGACAAGAAGCAGTCGCCGTTGTCCTTGGTCACAATGCCTGAAGCTACGAAGGTCTGTTGTTTCATTCCCGGCTGTGCGCCCAGCGCACCAGCTACATCGTGAAGGTCGCGCACCTCATCCCGCTGATTGGCGGCAAAGGCCATGACTCCGTTTCTTCCAGTAGACATCCCGCAGTTGACGCCGAGCGTGGCTGCTACATCGCCTGTCAGGTCGCCGTTGTAGCCGTCAAAGCCCTCCACAGTTTCATCCGGCTGCGTCACGAAGGTCTGCATCTGCATATTGGTGGTTGCCATCAACGCGCCTGACACGCCGTGCAGGTCGATGCCCTCATCCCGCTGGTTGATGTGGTACGCTTCTAATCCTGTGGGCTGTCCGTCTGGGCGCATGAGCCCCGCCTGGATCTTTAGGGCACGCTCCAGCTTCTTCGGCAGTTCCTTGCCGCGCTCAAAGGCCCGGCGCAGGATGCCCAGGCAGGCTTTCGGGGACAAATAGTATTTTAGGGGCGGATCTGCCTGCAAAATCTGCGATAAGGAAGATTCTTTTGCGCCTCTGGGCGACACCCCAGTATTGAGCGTCGAGGCACCGCCACGCCAGGGAGAAATCAGCTCCCAATAGAATTCGCCCAGCAGATTCCCAGCGCCCGGAGTCAGGTCGAGGGACTGAAACGGAATCGCATTTAACGCGGACGATCTCCTCCAGAACGATCCGGAAGTCCTCGCCCTTTGGCGTTCCCGAGCTGAAGGCGCCGGGCACGTTCTCCCATGCCATAAATCTTGGCCGAACATCGAAAGCTGTTCGGCCTCTTTGTATGTCTGCATTTCGCATCTCCTTTACCAGTCGGACCTGTTCCATGAACAGACCGGAACGCGCCCCCGCAAGACCTGCCCTTGCGCCAGCAACGGAGAGATCCTGACATGGGCTGCCCCCGCAGATGATGTCCACGGGCGGCAACTCCGCGCCGTTCAGCTTAGTGATGTCGCCCACATGAGCCATGTCAGGAAAGCGCAGCTTTGTCACCTCAATGGGAAAGGCTTCGATCTCGCTGGCCCATATCGGCGTGATGCCACTGCGAACCGCTGCCAAAGGGAATCCGCCGATACCGTCGAACAGGCTGCCCATGGTGATTTGTGTTAACCAGGTCATATCATCACCCTTTTTCATTTGATCGCCGCGGCGATGGTTCGGGTGGTGTTGACGGCAGCCTGCGCCGTGTAAACAGCACTTGTGATGTTGGCGCGTGTTGTGGTGTCCAAGCCAAAGCTGCCGGCGATGCGGGGCACCTCTCCCGCCGAGAGCATAAGCCCCACGCCCATCAGCGCGTGATCCTTGAATACCATAAGTCCCGCAACGAGGATGGTGGACTGTAGGAAGGCCGTCAGGCACAAGCCGATGACCTGCCGCATCCAGCCCATGAATCCGTCCAGATAGCCACGCGGAACGCTGAACATATAGAGGCTGCCCACCGCAATTTGAATCAGCAAAATGCCTCCGCGTTTCAGATTGGCGAAAAACACCTTCAGCACCGCGTAGCCCATAAGGATCACGCAAAAGAGAAGCATAATGGGGCTGGTGATGATGCCGAGACCAAAGTGGGAACTGTTCACCACGTCCGTAAGCGTCTGGATCTCATTGAGCTCCGTAATGATGTCCTGTCCCACCTCACCAATGCTTCGCCCATAGCCGGTAAGCCCCGCGGAAAAGGTTCCCTGCAGCGACACTGATAGGGCGTAGAGCCGGACGGGGACAACGGTAAACAGGCTCACCGCCAGAAAGCCCTTGATGATGTTCATGCCGCACTGCTGGAGATTCCCCCTGCCGGTGGAGTATTCGATGCCGCACTCAAAGGCGCAGACTACCACGCTGACGGCGAACAGCGCCCAGGCAAGGCGGGAGAAAAAGAGAATAATGGCGCTGACCCATTCCAGTTCAAAAAGTTCCACGCCCATATTGCCCATGAGGGCAAAGAAATTGCCGAGAAAGCCCACAATCTGCCCGTAGATCCAATCCACCAACTGATCCAGAACCGTCGCGGCAACAAAGTCCCAAATAAATATCTTCGCTCACCTCCGAAAATGCAGAAAGCCGCCGCCCAGATGGGCGACGGCCTTGCACAGTCTGTTTCATCTTGTGCTGCTTAGATCCCAATGATATTCCAGATGTATTTCGGTGCAACCAGGCTGAAAATCAGGCAGGCAAAGAGAATGGCGGGGCCGGTCCACTCAAACTGTCCTCTCTGGCGATAATCAAAGTACGCGCCGCCAAGTTTCACAAAGAATGCGATGGCGAGGATCATATCCAGCGCAGGGAACACCACCTTCTCCACCACGCTCTTGATCTGTTTGGCCGCCTCCGTCCACGTCTGCTCCACCGCTCCCGCGACATCCCCGCCCGCAGCGAGCGCCGAGGTGCAGCAGAGAGAGGTCAGAAGCAGAAGCGTCAATGTCAGAATAATCATTTTTCTGTATTTCAAGAAATCTCAACCTCCTTAAAATGTGGATGCCGCCCCTTGCGGAGCGGCATCCGTTGTTAGTCCTTAATAACCGGTGCGAGGCAGGGGCTTGCTGGGGGCGTAGACCCTGGTGACCCAGCGGGAGGTCGCCATGATCCACTGCCCGTTGTAGACGCCGCCCGCGTCCGCCTGATTAACGAACTGCGTACCGCCGGTGAGCTTGGCAAGCACCTTGCAATCTACGCGGGGCGCCTCCACCTGACGGAAGTTTGAAGGTACGATGCCGAACGCCGCCATAAACTCCGTCACATACTCATTGGAGGCAAGTCCAAGCGCTGCGGGCGAGGCGTCCAGCACATAGTTTTTGGATGTGCTCAGGTTATCCGCCAGCGTGCGCCAGGTATCCCCGCTGAGATTCGTGCGGTACACGATCTTATAGTTTCCAGGGGTATTCCACGTGCCGGTGTAGATGGTCTGGAGCCGAACCGCCTTGACAGGCAAAGTGTCTCTCCAATAAAAAGATTCCAGCGCCGTGGTGGAATTGTTGGCGATGCCGGTAAAGTTGTAGCGGACAAGCTGCCCCGGCATGACCTCCACATAGCCGGTTTTCTTGATGGAAACGTTGGTAGACAGGCTCTTGTTGGTCATGGCTGCCTTGACGATCTGACCGGCGTACTCAATTTCTACCTCGATGGGTGTCTTATCCAGTCCGTAAAATTCCGCCGCCTTGGATTCTACGATCTTGTACCGCGCCAGCGGCAGGGGTCTGCTCACCGCCAAGCCGTTTTTGTCCGTCTTAATGGTATCCACCAGACGGTTGGTGCGGGCGTTGTAGATCTCAAAGACGGTGTTGGGAATGGGCGTACCAGCGGGCCAGCCGTTCATAGAGTTGTAGTCGGCGCTGACCTTTGTCACTTGGATCTGCCCGGTGATGGGAGTGTTCTTCCATTCGATTTCCGTGGTTTCGCCGGATTTCACATACACGGTCTTTTTCTGCGTGTCGGGGATATAGCCCTCGTTTTCCAATTCGCGCAGATAAAAACGGCCAGCGGTCAGGTTTTCAAAACGGACATAACCGCGGTCATCGCTTGTTTCCTGCGCGATGGGATTATTTCCACTGTCGTAGAGAATGAAGGAAACGCCGTAGATGCCCTCGCCGGTGATGGCATTGACCTTGCGGATCAGGATACCGGAGATGGCCTTGTTGGTCACCGTTTTGGTTGTGGTTTTACCATCCTCCACGGCGAAATAGGTGGGGGTATTGTCCAGCTGGAAGCCCTTGCCTGCCTCCGTTTCCACGGCATAGTAGCTGCCGCTTTCCAGCGGCACATACACGCGGCCATCCGTCCTGGTGGTGACGGTTTCCACCAGTCCGCCATCGCTGACACGGCGGATCTCGAAGGTGGTGTTGGGGATGCGTTGGGTTTTGTCCGCCGCATTGACCTTGATGAGCTCCACGCCGCCGATGGGGGCGTTATAAAAATACAAGGACTGCGTATCGTCGGGGTTGACTACAACGGTTTGGGTGCGGGTATTTTCGTCGATGGCGTAACCGTCGATGGATTTTTCCTCTGTCACCACCAGTGTGCCGGTGACGCCCTTGAGAATGATCTGCCCGTTCTCGTCCGTGTAATACAGACCGTTGGAGCTGATTTTTCCGTTTTTGTCTGGGACAAACTCGCCGGTAGCCGTAGCGATCTTGAAGGTAACGCCCTCCAGCGGTGTCTTGCAGTCCAGAGAGGACAGCTTGTTGATAATAAGCGCTCCCTGTCGCTCATTCCAGAAGGTCAGCCGCTGTGGAGACTGGCTCTGGTCGATCTTGATGCTTTGCGGCGTCCTGTCCAGCACGAAACCATCCACAGATTTGACCTCTTTTGCGGTAACAGTCATGCCGTCGGTCAGCCCCTCAATGACGATCTGGCCTGCAGCGTCGGTGGTATAGTAGCCGTTGTTGGGGCCGACTACCGCACCGGAGGAGTCGGTCACGAGGAACTGTACCCCGGCAATCGGTTCATTTTTCGTGCCGGAAATGTATTTCTGGAGAATCAACGTTGTAGTGGGTTTGTTGTAAAAGGTCAGCGTCTGGGTGTCATTGGGGTTGACTACCACCGTCTGTGTGCGGGTCGCTTCGTCAATGGTGAACCCCGGAATCGTCTTGGTTTCCGTTGCTACCACGGTGCCGACGACGCCGGAAATGCGGATCTCACCGGATTTATTGGTGTAATAAATGCCGTTGCTGGACAGTTCGCCGTTGGCGTCCGGGACAAAGCTGCCATCCGCGTAGGTGATCTTAAACTCTACGCCCTCCAGCGGCTCCCCGTTGGGGTCGGTGCTGACCTTGCGGATGATGAGATTTCCGGCAGGCTGGTTCAGAAACTGCAAATGCGCCGTTTCGCCGCTCTTGATGAGCGCGTGCTGGGGGCTGTCATCCAACAGGTAGCCCGTTTTTGCTCTGACTTCACGGGCAATGACCGTCATGCCGGGTTCCAGACCATCCACCAGAATTTCGCCCGCGGCATTGGTGGTGAAGCGGCCGTTGTCATTGCCGAGATAATGGCCGCTGCTGTCGGTCAACAGGAACTCTACACCGGAGAGCGGTTCGTGCTTGCTGTCGTCGCTCAGTTTGGTAATTAAGAGCGATCCCAGCGGGGCATTGCCGAAGCGGAGCGTCACCACATCCTGATCCTCGCCGGAGATCCACACGGTTTGCGGCTCGCGGTCGATGATGTGATTTCCGTCGCTTTCGAGTTCCTGACAGACATAAGTGCCTTTTTTAAGATTTGTCACGGTAAAGGCCCCGTTGGGGCCGGTCACATAGGACCCGATGACCGTGCCGCCTGTTCCGCTGGTATTGCCGCTGAGATAACGCAGTTCAAAACGGCAGCCCTCCAGTCCCTTTCCGGTTTTGGCGTCATATTTGTACACGACGAGGGCACTGTGAGGAACATTGTCCACCGTTACGGTCTTGGAGGTGTTGGCTTCCAGATAGAACTCGGTCACGCCGCTGCCCTGAATGCCGAAGCCATTGGGAGCGGACTCCTCCACCAGCTTGTACCAGCCACGGTTTACATCGGTGAGCGTGATTTTACCATCAGAGGCCGTTGTGAACACGCCGAGGTCGTTGATCTCGCCGGTGGTGGTATTGTCCGAGCCATAATAGATGTGGAATTTGGCATTAGAAAGAGGATCACCGGTGATGCTGTTGCGCTTCAGGATCGTCAGGGAGGGCTTGACCGCGTTGAAAAAGGTCACCGTGCGGGTGCAGCCTGCTTCCAGATGGACCTCCTGGGGGATCTCAGAGAGAATGACATGGTCGGGGACATTGATCTCCGTGACCTTGTAGCTGCCCACAGGGATGCTCTCAAGGAAAATGCGCCCATGGTTATCGGTGGTGGCACTGGTAGAAAAGCTGCCATCGATCTGCTCAATGAGATAGGTGACGCCCTCGATAGGCTCCCCGGTGGCAATGTTTTTCTTCAAAATTTCCAGACCGGGCTTCTGGTAATCCTGAAAGCGCACCTCAGAGGTTTTGCCGGGTCGGAGCGCTACGGTCTGCTCGGTGTGAGACAACACATAAGGCTCCGGCACGGATTCCTCCCGCACCACATAGACGCCTGCGGGAAGTGTCGAAAGCGTTGCCGAACCGTCCGAGCCGGTGGTGACGGAGGTGGAATAGCTGCCGGTAACGGACTTAATGGACAGCACCGTGCCAGGGATCGGTGTGCCGGTCTGCGCATCGGTCTTGATGATCTTCATGCTGGGCAGTTCATAGTTCGTAGCGGTAACGGTATACTGCTTGTTCCCGTCCGTGGTGTCCACATAGACGCTGATAGGCGTGGAATCAGCGCAGTAGCCTGCGGGTGCTTCGGTTTCCACGAAGGACCACAGGCCCTTGGTGACATCCTTGACCTCAATGATGCCGCCGTTTTTGGTCACATCGCTGCCGACGATCTGACCGTCGCGGTAAATATTGAATTTCGCGCCATCCAAACCACGGGTCGTTTCTGCGGCAACTTTCTTCAAGGTAATGTCGGCATCGCCGGCAGGAGGATTATCCGGATCAGGCTTTG
>OLQA01003282.1_pt1 | contig 11725 bp, 10 predicted proteins | sample 1673151 | NCBI WGS metagenome assembly OLQA01 (sample SAMEA3136760, study PRJEB25190) | human gut metagenome | biome: human gut; feature: human-associated habitat; material: faeces | place: Austria | collected 2013 | reverse complement strand
TTCCCCGTCTGGGAGAACCGGAAGGGGAACCCGGGCAGGCGGAGGCGCCCACTCAGGATTTTTATCTGCACCTGTGAAAAGGAAACATAACTTGATTTGCTTTTAGGAAATGATATGGTTTGAATTACAGTAGTAAAAAATGGACTGGTGAAGACGGTATAATCTCAGGTTATTGATCGTATGTCCAGGGATTTGAATACCGCGTGTAGTATGCGTGGTTCAATCAATAACACCCTTTCCACTTAAATACATTTCTACCTGACTAAGTACGTATTCTGCAGTGTTTATTTGCTCATGGGCTTCATCTAATGTAGCCACATAGAAATCGTCGTAATCGCTGACTTCTCTTTTTCTTTTTAATCTGCCAACTTTCTTTCCCAGTTCTTTTGGGAAGATTTCAGTGGCAACATAATGTTGGTTAAAATAACCTACTGCATCTTTATGTCTTTTAAAATCTACGGAATCCAATGCCAGTATTGATTTAATCGCATAGAATACCACATAATATGAGCGGTTAATGGAATCCTTATATAACTTATTGTCAAAACATAACCTGGAACTTACTAATGTTTCTTTAGCCTCCATGAACCGGTAAACAGCAAGGCTTTTCTCTTTTTCCGTCATGCAACAACTACCCCCTCCTTCTGGATATTACGATAAAAGGGTAGTGTATCAACCCAATACTCATAATGCCTTTCGTTTTTAATAATTGGAGAAATATCCACTCCATATTTCATCTCTAGTTCAAAAGCACAATCAAAAACTTGATTTTCAACTTTTTTAATTTCTTCATCTGAAAGAGTTACTAGTATCATAATGTCAACATCCGAGGATGCGTCATAATCCATTCTGGCATATGAGCCATACAGAATAATCTTTGATAGGTTTTGCCCTAAAATCGTCTTCAAATCCGTAGCAAATTCTAAAACAATATCTGAAATAGTCATTGTGGCAATCCTCCTTTGGCTTATTAGATAACTAATTATATTATAACCTAATCAAGAAATTTTGTACACTTTTACAAATCGAAAAAACTGTCCGAAACTGTCCGAATAACAAAAGATTGATGGTTGAATGGAAAACCAGTGCCTTTGTAGCGGATATTTTGGGAAAGGAGGGAGAAGATTGGGGAATATAGGAAATAAAAGTAATACTAATAAAGGTATTAAAAGGTCTATAAACGTGTCCTACTATAATAAATTATAACAGAAAGGGTGATGAAAGTGGATGAAAGATATGCAGAAGTGTTTAAACCCGGAACTTATCCTGATTTGACATATGTTACCAGGCAGTCAGGAGAGACAAAATATACATATGAAGAAAGATTACAGCAAAGTCTTAGAATAGACGGATATTTAACTTATATTGCGGGGCCTTCAAAAACCGAAAAAATTGTATTGTGTGAGAATGTAATAGGGCAGGAAAATATTGTTTCCATGTCTGGTAATGATTTTGCCAGAGCAGCTGATTTCTGGGGGGCAATCGGGAATAAAACCGGACTTTCCATGAGTGCTCAAATAAGCGAAGAAAATATGGATTTATCAGAAAATGAACAAAGGGCAACAATTGTTAAAAAGAACTTTTTCGGTAATAAAGATAAAGTAATAAAATATTTTAAAGAAAATCACAAAGTATTTGTATTGGATGATTTTCATTATGCATCTCCGGAAATACAGTATGATATAGCTTGTCAGTTAAAAGAAGTTATACGAATGGGATTTAAAGCGGTGATTATTTCTCTGCCCTATCGTTCCGATGATGCAATTCGTCTGAATCCCGATTTGACAGGGAGAATATCTGTAATTGAAATCGAACCATGGAAGTCACAGGAATTACAGGAAATAGCCAGAAAAGGGTTTCAGGCATTAAAAATTTCCGTAGATGAGGAATTGATTGAAAAGATGGCGCTGGAAAGTATTCATTCACCACAGCTTATGCAGTCGATCTGTTTAAATATTGGTTTGCTGCCGGGAGATAATCCGGAAATCTCTGTGGATGTAATTGAAGACAGCTGCAGGTTCACATGTACAAATCTGCCTTATGGAGATGTTGTAAGAGTTTTAAAAGCCGGACCGCCGACAAGAGGGCAAAAGCGTCTGCGCTATAATCTGACTGATAAATCACAAAGGGATGTATATAGCCTGATATTAAAGGTTTTGGCGGATAATCCTCCGCTCGTTGAAATTGACATGGAAGAATTGCTGCAAAGAATACTGAAGAATCTGGACAGCATTAAAATCGCGATGCAGAAAGTCAAGGACGCGTTAAAAAACTGGCAGAAAATGTTGGCCGACTACGGACCTATGTATCAGGTTTTTGAATGGAAAGATGATGTTATTCATATCCAGGATAATTTATTTCTTTTTTATCTCCGGTGGTCTTCGATTTAAATGAGGGAAATTTTGGTATCAGAAAAATTTCCGGAAGCAAGAACGGGAGGCAGTGCCTGAGAAAAAATCAGAAAGAGAAGAGTATTCACAAATATAAGAATAAATCAATTTTTACTGAGGATAAATCATTGTTTTACACCCTGCCATGTGGAAAAATAAGTTCATGGACAATCTGAGAATCAATCTGTTTTAAAATAAAATATAGATATTTGCAGAAGGAGAAGGTACACATGAAAACAACACAGGAAAATGCAGGGAAAAAATACGAATTGTTATGCTACACCAGAAAACCTGAAGAGGACAGCATTTATTCCGAAAAGCTGGCCTACAGCATGCATCTTGCACTGCGTGAGGACGGAGGAAGCTTTGTCCCGCTGAATCATAATTCAGGCATTCTTTATGCCAAGGCAGTCCAGCGGGAAGATGGTACCCTTCATGCAAAGAGCCTGAAAAATCCCTGCCTTTTTGAAATGGCGGATGGTACGTTCGGTGTGATCGCTGAAAGGATCGAAACCGACGGCAGTGACGATGAATCAGCAAAGGGAAAACTGCTGCTTTTTACCTCTGCGGATTTGGTGAGATACCAGGAGAAGGGGCTTCTGGATTTGGGAATGGGGAAAACCATTGAAGATGCGGTATGCTCCTATGATAAAGTTAACTGCGTTTATCTGCTGAAGTGGAAGGATATAGAGGGCGGCTGTTTTTCATGCAGGGTTTCTGACCTGGCCGATGAGGAACTGAGAAAAGCAGAGAGCTGCTGTCTGCCGGCAGGTGAAACAGATATCCGTGACAGCTTTTTTTCCGAGAGGAAAGACTGTCCGGAAGGAGGTCTGCCGGGGAATCTTCTTTCTGTGGAGGAAGCTGTGGCGGAAAGGCTGAAATGCCGGTTCCTGGTTCCCGAGAATATTGCCAATGAGGTGCCGGAGAGAGTGAGCGTATCGTCTCCGGAAGATTTGAAAGAGATAAAAGCTGCTGCAAAATACAGTGACGGAACCAGTGTGGAGAAGAGAGTGGACTGGTATACGAAAGAGGTGGATTTTAACCATCCCGGGACATACCGGATAACGGGCCGTGTGCATCAGGATCATTATGAATTCCCTGTGGCATGGCACCGTGCCGATCCCTGTATCGGAAAATGGGAAGGAAAGTATTATTTTATTGCAACCAATGATTTTGACAACAATCATTCCCTTTACATCCGTGAGGCGGATACCATTCCCGGTCTGATTACGGCGCAGGAAATCAAAATACTGGATACCTCCATGTACCCCCATCTGGGCAATCTTCTCTGGGCGCCGGAATTCCATATCATCCGTGACCGGCTGTATATCTTCCATGCGGGAACGCCCGGGGAATTTGAAAAGGAGCAGTGTCATGTCATGGCTCTTAAGAAAAATGGAAATCCCATGAAGGCAGGCGATTGGGAAATGCCTTTAAGGGTGGTGAAAAAGGACGGAAGTTATCTGTACGGGGAAGAAGGGATTACCCTGGATATGACGGAATTCGAGGTGGCAGGACGGTACTATGCGGTATGGTCCCAGCGTCAGTTCAAGCCGGTGGATCAGGGGGCATGGCTGTATATGGCGGAGCTGAATCAGGAGGAGCCATGGAAGCTGATAAGCGATCCCGTTCTGCTTTCCATGCCGGAGTATGGCTGGGCGAATAATCATACCTTTGTGGACGAAGGCCCTTTTGCCCTGATAACGGAGAAAAAGATATTCCTGACCTTCTCCAGCGCGGCGGTGGACAGTACCTATGTGGTAGGGCTTCTGAGCGCGGATCCGGAAGCGGATTTGTTGGATCCAAAAAGCTGGATAAAAGAAAATTATCCGCTGATGTCCTCCAGGAGCAAGGAGGGTGAGTATGGGACAGGGCATAACTCCTACATAATGGATGAGGACGGACTGGTATGGAACGCTTATCACGGAAAGCCGGGAGTGGACGGGCCAAGAAGCTCAGGCCTTCGCAGGGTACATTTCGGAGCGGACGGTTATCCGGTTCTGGATCTGACGGAAGAGAAGGATCTGGCTCCCGGACTGACAGAGGTTTCCATGGATGTTGTGGTAAAGTAAGCAGAAGTCATGAAGGCCTGGATTTCCCTTTCTCACGGAACGCGCGGGGGCTTTTTCCGGTACTGCGTTTAAACTGCCGGCAGAAATGCTCCACGTTATGGTAGCCACAGAATTCCGAAATGGAGGCTATGGTTTTGGTCGTATACTGCAGCTGATCCTCGGCCAGCCTTATGCGGGCCTTGATGCAGTCTTCCATACAGGAAATGCCGAAAGTGTTTTTATAAATCACCTGAAGATAGCCTTCACTCAGATGAAGCTGCTGCGCCATTCCGGATACATTCCAGGGCAGCTGGGGACTGTTGTAAACAGCCTTGCGCAGGTTCATCAGATCATGATAATGTGGTGATTGGGAAAAGGAGTCGGCGCTGCTTTGGGAAGCTTCCTGCAGTTCGGAAAAAAGAAGCTGGAGAAGCTGTTCCACAACCCGTTCATTATTTCTGCCGGGAAAGGAATTTTTCCAGGTGAGCAATTGAATGAGATTATGGCAGTATTCTGCGTCCGGCAGAGGAAAAGGAACTCCCTGTACCGGCAGGGAGGACACGAAATCCTCGTCCGAATCAAAACGCATCCAGTCGTTTTCATACCGGCTCCCGCTGGCACAGTAATAAATAGGGGAGCGGGGAGTAAAGAGTACGGCGGATTTGGCCGGGTATTCCCGAAGAGATCCGTCTACACGAAAAAATGCAGGAGTATGTGTGATGAGCAGCAGCCAGCAGTCATGCCCGTCCGGGACATCAAATACGAAGCTGCCGTCATGCCGGGCATTATATTCTACATAGCGGATATGATTCATAAGAGCCTCCCTGAAAGAAGTAGTGTACTATGTGGCAGGCAGCATCGATTCCCATATAGGGGAAGAAAGGATAGAAATGGAACCAAATAAAAAACTGCCTTTGTTTATCGTTTCCGGCGCCAGCGGAGTGGGGAAAACCACCATGTGTGAAATCCTTTTCCGCAGGGAAACGAAGTATATCGTTATGGAAAGTGATATTCTCTGGAAGGAGGAATTTAATACCCCGGAGGATAATTACCGAAGGTTCAGAGAATTATGGATGACTATGTGCGCCAATATATCCCAATCAGGACTTCCTGTGGTATTGTGCGGCTGCGGCATTCCGGAGCAGTTTGAAGTTTGTGAAGCCAGGAAGTATTTTACCGATCTGCATTATCTGGCGCTGGTCTGTGATACAGAAGCCCTGGAAACGCGGATGCGGAAGGGAAGGGGAATAGCGGATGAGGGCTGGATCCAAAGTTCTGTCAGCTTTAATGAATGGCTGCAGAAAAACGCGCAGAATACCAGTCCTGCCATAACCCTGATAAATACCACAAATCTTACCCCGGAGGAAACAGCCGGGAAAGCGGAGGAGTGGATCACAGGTATTATGACAAATGAATAAACCATAGGAAAGGCAGAGCGACAGTAAGGCGCCCTGCCTTTTCCTGCGTTTATATGGTTAACCTGGGCGGGTTATTTCAGTCCGGCCTGCTTATCCAGAAATCCTTTAAAGATGGCAAGAAGCTCCTGACTCCAGAAATTTCCTTCATGTACTGCGCCTTCCACACAGATAAAGCTTACATCGGCGCCGCATTCCTCCAGGCGCTTTACCAATTCTGCGCTCTGGGAAAAATCGACGGCGGTATCGGCGTCGCCATGGGCTATAAGGAAAGGAACAAAGGATTTTCCTTCCTGCACATAATAGATCGGGCTCATTTTCCGCAGAAGCTCTTTATCAAGAGTTCCGCCGCAAAAGAGGGTGAACAGTGCTTCTGTTTCCGCCCATGCTTCCGAAGTTTCGGGAGGATCCGGAAAGGCACATAAATCTGCAGGGCCGAAGCAGTCAATAACCGCATTTACGCTGTCGGAAACATCCGGATATTCTCCGGTCCTGAATTCCGGCATGTCTCCTGTAAGGCCGAGCAGAAGAGAGGTATTTCCGCCTGAGGATGTGCCGAACGCATATACTCTGTCAGGATCAATGTGATATTGAGCGGCGTTTGTGCGCAGGAAGCGGATGGCTGTTTTCACATCCTGAAGGAAAGCGGGAGCCGGACATCCTTCCTCAATGTTGCGGTGGGTAACGCTTGCCACTACATAGCCGGCCCCTGCAAAAGCAGCCAGCTGAGGAATTTCATAATTGGTATCGGGAAAGTGCCAGGCGCTTCCCTGAATAAAAACAATGAGCGGAAACGTACGGGCGGGGCCTTCCTCCGGTATCTGGGGCATGAGCAAATCCAGGGTGATGTCCTTACCGGTCTGTGTGGAATAAACGATCCCCGGGCAGAAGACAGACAGTCCCTTGAGGCTGGGGTTACAGGCAATTCGCAGCATTTTTAATATCCTCCTTTAGTGAATAAAAATCTGATTCTGATGGGCTTATTATAACATAGGGGCGGGAGGATAATCAAAATAACCGTAGAAAATTATTAATTATGTTATTGACTGTATACGGAAAATACCGGACATCCATAAGGCGCCCGGTATTTTCCGATCATGGAATCAATATATAATTGCCATCTTAACTTTTGCAATCACTGCAAAGCTTGCAGTACCGTCTGCGGATACGGTAACAGGAAGATAAAGAGTCTGCTGTCCCGCTGCATTTACCAGATAGACATAAGCCTGCTGTCCGGGAACTGCTCCGGGAAGCTTCACATGCATGGAAATATTGGTGTTTATGGGGCCTTTTTCAACAAAATCAAGGATCTGCTGACGGACACCGTTAACATTTCCTGTCTTGGCCGTATAAGAAAGATTGCTTCCGGCAAAAGCGGAGTTATCAAGATCACTGTAAAAGCTGTAGGAAACGTCGCTTCCGGTATTGATACGAAGTTCCACACCCTTCCTCACATTCAGATGCGCAACCACATTCTGGGGGATATAGCAGGAAGCCGCAGGAGAGGTCACATTTAGGATGGCGGATGACGTTTTATTCAGGTTCTTGACCGTCAGAGTATCCAGTTTTGCCGCAATGGCATCCCAGCTTGTGAGCTGTGTCCCTTTCAGGTTGGTGGTCGTTACCTGCGTGACGGGAGTTATGCTTCCGGAAGGCGCCCAGCTGGCGGAAATGGTCAGTGCATAGGCAGGCATGGTGAGGGTAGTCACTGCGTTGGCAAAGCTTCTTCCGTCGGAGGTGATCCAACCGGTAAAGATATAACCGGGAACTGTCCCTGCATTTATGGTTACATTGGTTCCCGCGGCATAATTTCCGGTTCCGGCAGCGGGAGCGAAGCTGCCTGCCACGGTCAGCGGATAGGTTTTGGCAGCAGAAACCTTAAAATATGCGGTAATGGAGTGACCTGCCGTCACATTCCGGAAGGTATAGGAATTGATGGCTCCCTGGTTCGCGCCGTCAACTACAACCCTGTCTATCTGATAGCCGGAAGCGGGGGTGATGGTAAAGACTTTATCGGAGCCTTTTGCTATGTTCTGGCTGCCTGCGGGGGAAATACTGCCGCCGGTGCCTGCGCCCGCCTGGATAGTATAGGTATTAGTTGTCCTGGATTTTACAGATATTCCCTGTGTGGCTGTTTTGGTAATGCCGCCTTCTGAGTAGCTTATCGTTACGTAGGAATTGCCTGTGCCAAGAGCGCCGGAAGGATTGACGGAATAATTGCTTATGCCGGAGGAGGAATTGTCGCTGTAGACGGCAGCCACATTCATTCCCTGACGGTTAAAGGATTCCCCTTCCGTATAAGAGGTCTTATAGGGCGGGCTGGATATGGAGATACCGGTAAGGGTTTTCTGTACCACAGGTGCAATGCCGGTCAGTTCAACACTGAAGGTGTCCCAGTCATAATTACAGCTCGTAACACGGTATTTACTGTAAGTTATTCCGGTAGACGGATCCGAATAGCCTGTTACTTCTAACCCGTTTTCATCCGATGCCGAGCCGAGATAAGATCCGTTGGAAGAATTGTAAGTAACGTATACCATATTGGTATCATCATCATCTTCATCGAAGGGGGGATACATGATAAGGTCTCCCGGGCTCATCTGGGTGGAGACATGGGTATTCTCCGGAGTCCATGTCACTCCTGCTTTTACTTTTATAGAAGCCATGGGAATAAGAGAAATAATCATGGCCAGGGAAAGTATCAATGCCTGACTTTTTTTTAATCTTTTCATAGCAGTACTCCTTTCTTTTCTGGAATAGGTTTTAATTTGTTATATTGGTATTATATTTGTGCGAGTACACCAAATTAGCAACAAGAACCGGCATTGGAGGCATATTATGGCATTCCTGTAATAACTGTGCTACACTGAAAAAAATGTATGAAAAAGCAGAGGGCGGATTATGTGGAGAGTTATGGTTATTGATGATGAGGTGCGTCAGTGTAAGGGGCTGAAGAATATTCTGCTGAGGGAATTTCAGGGGGATATGGAGGTGTGGGATTTTACCATGGCGGCAGAAGCGCTTGCGTTCGTTCATAGTAATGAGGTGGATATCATCATCACGGATATCTGTATGCCTGAAATGGACGGGCTGCAGTTTATGGAAGAGGCGGCAAAGGAAAATCCGGGAATTAAGGTAATATTGCTTACCGGTTACGCTGAATTTGAATATGCAAGGAAGGCGCTGACTCTGGGAGCGCTGGATTATCTGCTGAAGCCGCTGAATCCGGATCGGATGCGCGCGGTATTGGAGAAGGCTTTTCAGGAAATCAGTGAAGAGAGGCTTCTTGCCAGCCAGAAGGAGGAGATGCGCAAGCAGCTTGATATAACGCTTCCCATATATATGGAGCAGCAGCTGAACCAGTGGGTTTACGGAAGGTTATCTGCGGCGGACAGGAAGGAAATCGAGAAAATCATACCCTGCGGCAAACCGGGAAATGTGGTTATTACCCGGCTGAAGGGCTTTCAGGAATGGGGCAATACAGTGGAAAAGGAAGAAATGGAGGAAACAAAGTACCGGATAAAATGGTGGGTTAAGGAACTGCTGCAGTTAAATTATCATTCCTTATCCTTTTTCAGCCATGTGCTGCCGGATACTATGGTTACGGTAGTCACGTTAAAAAGGGCAGGAAGTGACGCGGCGGCTTTGCTGGAGAGGGGAAATCCTGCGGATTCCTTCCCTGTTTTTTCGGGGGGGGGGGGTATAAACAGAAGCAGATTTTAATGTGTCTGGGCAAGACGGCAGACAACCTCTTCCTGCAGATCGAGGAATGCTACCGAAGCGCTGTAAATGTGATGGATTATCATTTTTACTTTCCTGAGGCAGCAGTGCTCTCAGCAAAAACTATTTTATCCAACTCTCCGGCAGAGTTTGGTATCGGGCTGGCGGAGGAGGAAGCATTAAAGGATGCGGTAAAGAATACGGACTATGGGGAAGCATGCTGTCTGACAGACAGAATCATCCAAAGATGTCTTGACGGCGGATACCCGGAACCGGATAAATTCAGAAGCGGGCTGCAGAGTCTTTTCAGGCATATTTCCCTGTTCTTCCAAATGGAAGATGCTTTTGAGCAATTTTGGCAGCAGGAGGGCGGAGAAGAAAATATAGGCGCTTTCAAAAATAAGCTTTATGCCCTGCTGGAGCTTCTGGTTAAGAAAACAGAAGAAAAAAAACAGGAGAGAAACAGCGGCTTTGCAGAGCGTTTCAGGAGTTATTTAGAGCAGCATTACAGCGAGGATATCCCGCTGGAAGATATTGCGGCGGCGTTTGCGCTGACGCCTACTTATTTCAGCAATCTGGTGAAGGAAATTACAGGAGACAGTTTTTCCAGGAACCTGATTGAGGTACGGATGAAAAAGGCCAGGTCCATGCTTCAGGAAACGGACTTCAGAATATACGAAATCGCCCGCAAAACAGGTTATGAGGATGTGAAATATTTTAACAGAGTATTCAAGAAGGAAAACGGGATTACCCCTATGCAGTTCCGGGAAGAAATCATAAAAATCAGGAGGGGAACCCATGAATAAGCTGAAAGAGTATTTTAACAGCCTGAATCTGCAGAACAAGCTGAGGCTGTGTTTTATTTTTCTGATCCTGCTTCCTTCCCTGACAATTGGCATCGCTTATTACGGGGTATCCTACCACAGCATTATAGATATTGCCAAGAAAAACATTCTGGATGTAGTGGTGAAAAATACGCAGCTGATTGACAGACAGATGAGCTATATACAGGAAAGCGCCGTTAATTTCAATGTGGATGCGGACATGTACAGCCTGCTGAGTGATGTGGATACGGTACCGGATTCCGAACTGCTTATCAAGGATAAAAAAATCCAGGCGGTACTGCAGAAATATTTTGTGGACGATGATATTGTCACTACCACTGTCATGACGGAAAAATTCATATTCGGGGACAATTCCCAACTGAAGGTGCCGGTTAATAATTTCTTTTCTTCCGCGCTGTGGGAAGGCCTCAGAGAGCACCGGGGTGAGGCGCAGTGGGTACCAACCTATGTGGTAAAGGATACCTTCGGGCTGGACTATGCTGTGGAAAATCCTACGGTTTATTCCATGATACAGCCGTTGAATCCCACTTATATCGATCCGGAAAAGCCTTCGGATACCAAAGCTCTTTCGGAGGATTTTAATGCGGTGCTGGTTATAAGCTTCAGGGATAATCTGATAAGGGAAATGTTTGAATCCAGCAACTCGGTTGAAAATTCCCAGTTCTGTATTTCATCTATGGGAGGGGAAATTGTATCTCATTCGGATTCCTCCAAAGCAGGAACCACTCAGGAGCTGCCCTGGCTGGAACACATTACGGACAAAACCGGAAATATGGTGCTGCGTTATCAGGGAGAGAAGGTGCTGGTCTGCTATGAGGTGTCTCAGGTGACAGGCTGGGTTTTTGCGTCGATAACGCCTGTAAGGGGGCTGGTGCATAATGTGATCAGCCTGCAGATGCTCACTGTATTTTTAGGTATTCTTATTTTAAATTGTTCATTTCCTCCAAAAGTATCTTTTTCATTTCCATCTAAACTTGTTATTTTTGCTCCATTTGGCATTCCTATAGTATTTAAGATAGAATATTGTGAAATTTCAACTGGCGCTTTTACTCTATAATTTTGAGAATAATATTCTCCATCCTCATAAAAGCCTCCATCTTTGTAAACTTCAACATCAGTATTATATCTTGTTTGGCTACCATTTCTTCCTATATCAACAGGTCTTGAAATTGCATTTTTTATTGCAACCCCTCTACTATCAGCACCATTGTAGTAACTCTCTACATCAGTACCATATATTATTGAATATATGGCTTGTTTTGTAGCAACAAATGCGTCATATTTATTTTCCACTCCCATTGCTT
>OLQA01003279.1_pt1 | contig 11728 bp, 8 predicted proteins | sample 1673151 | NCBI WGS metagenome assembly OLQA01 (sample SAMEA3136760, study PRJEB25190) | human gut metagenome | biome: human gut; feature: human-associated habitat; material: faeces | place: Austria | collected 2013 | reverse complement strand
GCTCGCCCTGTGATTGCAGGAAAGAAACAAGGTCGGCTTGGTTGGCGCGGTCTATTTGTTCTTGGGTGTAATACATGGTTGATACCTCGCTTTCTGTGGTTGAATTGTTCATGGTCTTTAAGTATAATGAAAACAACAATGTTGAATTTGTAGGAGGTCAAGCAATGCTATTAAATATATATAATTACTTTCGGATTGAAATGAATAGCGGAACCATTCTTGGCTACTTTCTGCAAGCCCTCCCGATAGCTTGTATTGTAGGCATTGCATTTTTCGCAATTCGTTTTGCCTTTTTGAAGAAAAGGAAACTTCAAATTAAGTGGAAGCTGGAGATATTACAAGTTATTTTTGCTTGCTATTTGGCCGGACTTATAAGCCTTGTTGTCCTACCTGCAAACTTCTGGTTAGGATTCTACGACGGAATATTTTTTGGTTGGTGGAGTGAAATGGGGCAAGTATTTCAACTTGGCGTTGTGAATCTTGTTCCTTCCGTTATAATATGTTTGACCGGAGAACTCTCATTGGGAAGTTGGGGCAAAACAATGCTGATTGGCAATATTGCGATGTTTGTTCCATTTGGTTTTTTTCTTCCGCTCATTACAGAATTAAAGAGCAGAAAAAGGATTGTCCTGGCTGCTATTATAGTACCGATTTGTTTTGAAGTACCGTACCCCATCCACGCCGATGCGCTTCAAAAGGGCCTGCACCTCCTCCGTGGTGGCCGGGAATTTCAGCGTTTCGCCCACAAGCCGCCCCTCGTTGTATTTGCCGAGGTTGGTAATGTAGGCTTCAAACAGGGATGATATTTTCAGCACCTCCTTGTCAGAACATCATATATGCCGCGCATAATGTACTCGGCGCAGGGCAGCGCGATAGCATTTCCCAGCGTCCGGTAGCGGTGGGCGGGCAGGATTTCCTCACCATCCGCGCCGTACCTTGTCCAGCCCTCCGGCAGCCCCATGAGCCGTTCACATTCTCTTTCCGTGGGAAAGCGGACACAGCCCCCGGCAGGATCGTCCTCATACCAAAAGGCAAAGGGTGAAATGCCGCCCGCTAACAGAGTGGGAAAAGGGTCAGTTGGCAGTCCGAAGCTGTTTCGGAACGCTGTTTCCGTCCGCTCCTTGGCGGACGCCCGCATACGGAAGCATTGAAAGGGTCGGGTGACTGGTACGCGCCGCCCTGCTTCAATAAAAGAGCCTCGATCTCCGCAGGCGGCGGACAGCCAGCAATCTCCGCCAGACGCAGAAATTGACTGCACTGCGCGGGGCTTAAAAAGTATTTCGTGGGAACATTGTCCTCCAAAGTCTGCCACAACAAAGACGCGCTGCCGTCGTGCCAATCGGGGGCTTGCCCAATGCTGGGCGTCCATGAGCCGCCAGCAGAGGTCAGGCGTTCGCCCTCGCACCATTCCGGCTCCTGCCCATCTTCCAGAAGCAGGCATTGAAATGTCGGCGGCTGTGAACGATGAGAGCACGGCTCTAAAGTCCATCCGGTCATTTGAAAAAAACGCTCCCATGACGTTCTCCCAAACAGCGATTGCTGGAAATATACCATTTGTCGCCTCCCTCATTTCACGGATAATACGGATCGCATGAAAGAACAGACTGGATTTTTCCCCGGCAAGACCGGCCCTGTTGCCGATCTGTGAGAGGTTCTGGCAGGGTGAGCCAAAGGTGATGATGTGGACAGGCGGAATGTCGCCGCCGTCCAGCTTTGTCACATCCCCTAAATGCGCCATACCGGGAAAGTGGCGTTTCGTGATGGAGATAGGCGCTTTTTCTATCTCGCTGGCCCATGCGGGCACGATACCGCAGCGCACCGCCGCCAGCGGGAACACGCCGATCCCATCAAACAGGCTCCCCAGCCGGATCTCGTTCATATCAGCGGCGGCCCTGACGCTTTACGGTCAGGATGCCGTCCAGCGTGGTTGCCGTGATCCCCAGCCGCTGGGCCACAGCCACATCGTTTTTCATGCTTTCCGTGGAGATACTGCCGCACACCACCAGCACATGAGAGCGGCGGAGCAGGTCACGGCCCATGTCGATGCCGCTCTTGTGCTCCTCGGGAACGGCGTCGTTCAGGAAGAGGGGCTGATAGAGCGTGGGGCAGATGGGCGAAAAGCCCGCCTCATAGACAGCGCGGCAATACTTGGCGGCCTGCTCCGTCGCCTCGCAGGGGTCGCCGCTCCACGCGGCGGTGATATACGCAAGGGGTCGTTTCATTGTGAAAACCTCCGTTTTTATATAATGTAGTGGGTCAACCTTTTTCCCCCGCCCTTTTCCAATCTTGGAAAAGGGGGCGGCTCTGGAGGATATACCCCCGCCGCTTGTCGGAGAAAAAGCACAGCCGGGGCAGGCGGTCAAGGGCAAAGCCGCCGCACACGGCGGGGCAAAGCCCCCTTGACAGCCCGCTCCCGCCTGTGCTCAATTACGGGCGGCGACGGGGGATATAACCGCAAGAGCCACATCGTCGGCACAAACTTCATATCCCTCACTTTTGCCGGATGGCAAAAGCTCGATCATTCCGTTGCGCCTCCTCTCCCCACAAAGTCTTGCGACTTTGCGGGGCACCCCGGATAGGGCAGCAAAAAGCCTCTGGTCATGGTGGCCAGAGGTCGTTACTTCTCCATATCCATTTTCTTGTCGGGCTTGGCAAGCTCGGGCGGCTGCCGCTCTTTCCAGTCCTCCAGCAGCGTCATGATCTGGTCTTTCATCTGCCGGGGCGTGGCCTCCTTGCCAAAAAACTTTTCCAGTTCAGCGCCAGTAATAATCACGTCACGATCCTCCTTTTTCTTTTCTTCACACAAAATACCGTCGATCACGTCCGGGGAGAGCTTGTTTTCCTTGTCCAGCTCACGGAGCCGCTTTGCCTGACCCTTGGAGGGCGAAGCCTGCTGGCCCTCAATGGACACGGCGATATACTTCTGGTGCTTGGGGCGCACACGGGAAATTTCCACAGCCGGAGTGAAAGACAGCTTTCCGTCATCCATCGTCTGCTTCAATTCCGGCACAAGATCATTGAGCCAGATATACCGCTGTACGGTTTTCACGCTCATGCCGTTGCGCTGGCCCACGCTTTCAAGAGAGAGCTTTCCAGCCTCGGCGCTGTCACCACGCGCTCCCTGATGCTTGATAGCCTCATACTGCATTTTCAGGGACATAGCCTTTTCGCTGGGCAAAATCGTTTCGCGCTGACGGAGGTTGTCATCCGTCATAGCGAGAATAGCCTCATCATCCGTCATATTGCGGACGATACAGGGCATATTGCGATACCCTGCAAGCTGGCTGGCCATCTGACGACGGTGGCCCGCGATGATCTCATAGCCGCCGCCCTCGCGGGGACGCACCAGCGCAGGCTGGTTGACACCGCCGTTGCGGACGCTCTCCACCAGAGATTTCATTTCCGCATCGTCACGGACACCGAAAGGGTGATCCTTGAACGGGTGCAGGTCGGAAAGGTCAAGATAGACGATTTCCTCTTTTTCGGCGCGGGTAGCGTCACGGGGCGTAGGCGGTACTTCCGGGGCCGGGGGCGCTGCCTTTTCCTCGGGGGCCGCATGGGTCTTGCCAGCTTTGGGCGGCTTGCCCTGCTCCGGGGCCACTTTTTCTGCCTTGGGTGGGCGGCCACGGCGGGGCTTTTCCGCCTTTGCCTCTTTCTTGGCCCCCGGCTCGGTAGGCGCAGCTTTTTCGGATTTTGCGGGGCGGCCCCGTTTGGGCTTGGGCTTCTCCGGCTCCGGCATGGGCTTTTTCCATTCCTGCTTGCTGTACTCGGTGACGGAAACAGGCTGGGCTTCCGGCTCCTTGGGGATGTCCGGCGGAGCGTCCTTTTCCGGCGTGGAACGCATCGCGGAAAGGTCAATCACCTTTGCGGACGGAGCGGGGCCGCCGCCCACATCAGGGATTTCGGCCTGCTCCATTTTTGGGGCCTTTCCCGGCATTTCAGGCGGGGTCTGTTCCTCCGTGGTAGGGGGATGCTTGTTTTCTTCTGCCATGACACGAATAACCTCCTTGACAAGAATTTAGACCATGCCGCACGGCTGGCCCATATCGGCACACAGAGAAAACGCTGTCTGCATACAAAAACACCGCCTATGTCCTGTTAGGCGGTGCATTGTGTAAGGCTTGGCAGCTCATTTTCAGTTGTTTTTCTCTGTGTGCCCTTGTCAAGCGATGTTTGTTTCTTTTAAGTATACAGAAGAATGGGAAAAAAAGCAAGCAGCCTGCACGGCAGGATGAGTTGCACCGTTCATAGCGTTATTTCGGATATATAGAAGCTGTCCTGCGCGCAGCGTCCTTCGGATTTTAGAAGTAGCGCGAACTCATCATAAGAACAGATCCCGTTTTCTTTTAAGGTACTATCCGTGTGGATCAGCTGGTAGTGAAGATGATCTATCCCCAGCGCGGTCAGCAGTCTGTCTGCAATCAGCTCATTGGCGCATTTACGCCCGACAATGCCGTTTGCCGGATCAAAGCTTATAGCAGGTTTTCCTGCTTCCCTCCATGGAGGCTGCCTTCAGAAATGAGCCTGTCATTTCAAGGGGGGAACAGATTGAGGACCATGACAGATTTGTGAGGTCCTGCTTTTCATGAATGATACCGGTTTGCATAGGCCGCCTCCGTCCAACGTTATCCCGCTACCGGTACTTGCCGGATGCTATACAGGTGAATTCGGGAAGAATTGCTCAGAAACCTATCGATGCTTCTGTGCGCCGTGTTTCGCTGAGAAGTTCCCGTGCGGCAGCGGCAAGGTCGTCGGTGCTGAGCGTATCGAGGCGTTTTTCTCCGCTTTTCACGCGCAAGGCCAACTCACCGATGGCCTCCGTAAGAAGACGGCGCATTTCGCGGCCATTGCCGAAACGGTCGCGCTGCTGTGCGCGCAGCTTTTGGGCGAAGTCTGCCACGGGATCCCGCCAGCCGTCCGGAAGCCGATAGCCATTCTCCTGCGAGAGGTAGGCAAAAATATCGCACAGCTCCGCATCCGTGTAGGAAGGGAAGGAGATCACGCGTGCAATGCGGCTGGAAAGGCCCGGGTTTTGGCCGAGCAGCGTATCTGCCTCGTCGGGATAGGTGGCAAAGATGACCGTCGTTTCCGGACACAGCTCCATGTGGCGGACGAGTGCGTTGACTGCTTCCTCGGCATAGTAGTCCTCACCGCCGTGGCTGATGAGCGCACCTGCCTCGTCGATAAATAATACGCCGCCGCGAGCGCGTTCAAAGAGCTTGGCGACCATAGGTGAGGTCGCGCCCATATAGCGCCCAATGAGTTGTTCGCGTCCTGCTTCAACGAAAGCTCCGCTGCTTGCACCGCATTCCTGCAGAGCCTGGGCGAGCAGCCGTGCGGTAACACTCTTGCAGGTACCCGACTCGCCGGAGAATACCAGATTGCGGCAGCGCGGCGGCGTGGGGAGTTCTGCCCCGGCACGCCTGTTCTCCAGGTCGGTTATGGCGATAATGCGGCGCAATGCGTCCTTGACCTCCCGCAAACCGATCAGCTTTTCCAGCCTTTGCAGGGCGGTATCCTCCATAGAGATTTCATCGTGCGCAAGCAAATATTCGGTAGTTAGGGGCCGGAGTCTGCCGTGTTCCTCGACGGCGCGACGCAGAAGCAGAGCAAAATCCGCGTCGGAATATAATGCGCCGCGCTGGCGTTCAAGACGGGTAAGAACGGAACACAAATCAACCTCGGGAGCAAGGCATACCTTCTCCTGTGCCGCCACGGCGCGGAATACACGCTCCTGATAGCTGCGGGAAGGAGTACCCAAACGGCAGACGCGGAATCCCTGCTCAAAGCAGAGCTGATTGAGCAAAGCGCGGTTGAACTGCCTTTTACGCACGGCGAGAAAAAGCGATTTCTGCGGCGCTGCGGCAAGAAAATCCAGCAGCGCCTGCGAGGGTAGCTCATCATCGGAATAGAGAAGCAGCGCGTTTGCTTGCTGCCATACATTTCGCAGCACAGCCTGTTTTTGCATGAGCAGCTGTATATGCAGCGGTGATTCGGCATCGGCACAGGCGGGGTTGAGCATCGCGGCGTCCGCGAGAACGAGCAGGTCGGACAGATCTTTCTCATTCTCGTTTTCTCCCAGACCAAGATAGGCGTCCAGATCGTCCCACACATCGTCTTTCTGACCGGACTTTTCTTCGTCCGCACCGTGGCAAGCCGAGAGGCAGGCGGCGGCTTGAATGGCAGTCGGAAGATGCTCGGCACAGAAGATCAGGCGAAGCGGCTTTTCGGGTGCGGTATCCGCGTAATTCGCGCAGGCGGCAAGGTGCGGCGCGGCACGCAGCGCAGCCGTCAAATGCGCTGGCGTTTTCTGCGGAAGTGCATAGCCTGTGAGCGATACATTGCCGCCCTCAAAGGAGATGGCGCTTGTTTCTTTTGCCACCGGCATTATGAGCGGAGTATCCTGCGCGGCGGGCTGGATATTCGGCATACTGAGCGTGTTCCGTTCGTTCATATTCGGCACCTCATCTTTCAAGTATGAGGTCAGTATAGGGTCGGCTCTGATGCAAAATTGAAGAGTAGAAAAATGTGTCCGCTCCTGTGAAAGCTCGCATAGAAAAGACCTTGCATATCGTTCGGGGCATGAATGAGTTCTTGTTTGCTGCGGCGCGGTATGTGTAGGAAAAACTGGACACGGAAGCGAACCACATAAAAAGCACTTGTATTTTTCGTATAAGTCGGTTATACTATTATCAAATCACGATTTACTAAATCAGGATTAGATAATAAACGGAGGTATCTCGATGTTTATCGGCAGAGAGGCTGAACTGAAATTCTTAAATGATAAGTATGAAGAGAACGGCGGTCAGTTGATCGTACTATATGGCAGGCGGCGTGTAGGAAAAACCGAAACTCTTCGAGAGTTTTGCAAAGGAAAACCGCATGTATTCTTTTCCTGTACGCAGACAACAGACCCGGTACAGCTTCGAAACTTTTCAATTCGAATGATGAAGGAAGATATTCCGGCAAGAGACTATATCTCTGCGTTTACAGATTGGGAGAGAGCGTTTCGGGCCGTACTTGATCTTCCTTATGGCAACAGTAAAAAGCTCCTCGTAATTGATGAGTTCCCGTATATGTGCAAAGGAAATCCGAGCATACCTTCCATTTTGCAAAATCTATGGGACGCTGCATTTCGGGACAGCAATGTGATGATTATCCTCTGCGGCAGTGCAATGAGCTTTATCGAAAAAGAACTGCTGGCTGAGAAAAATCCTCTTTATGGCAGAGCGACTGGAATCTACAAAATGAGAGAAATGGGCTTTTACGATGCCGTTAAATTTTTCCCTAATTACTCGGATCGTGACAAGGTGCTTGCGTATGCTGTCCTCGGCGGAATACCCCATTATCTGCGTCAGTGGAATCCGAAGCTTTCAGTGGGCGAGAATATCAAACGGAACATTCTGACAAAGGGCTGTATTCTTTACAGCGAGGTGGATTTTCTGCTCCATCAGGAGCTTCGGGAGACACCAATTTATAATTCGATCATTGAAGCGGTGGCACTTGGTAATACGAAGTTAAATGATATTAGCCAGAAATCGTTGGTGGAGGATACTTCAAAAACCAGTGTATACTTGAAAAATCTGATGGAACTCGGCATTGTAGAGCGGGAATTTTCTGTTGATGCAAAGCTAAAGAAGCAGGCAAACTCTAATCGCGGGACCTATCGCTTGACAGGTAATTTCTTCCGCTTCTGGTATGCCTTTGGCTTTGCAAACTTCTCTCAGCTCGAAGATGGCGATGTAAACGGTGTGTATGAATTTGCCGTTGAACCGGAATTGCATAAGTTCGCGTCTTTTGCGTTCGAAGATGTGTGCCGTGAGTTTGTTCGGGAAATGCAGAAGAAGAATGAACTGCCTTTTCGCTATGCCAAGATGGGGCGCTGGGCAGGAAAAACCACGGTGCACGATGATTCTGCGCGTTTTAGAAGCCGGCATTGCGCTTGCAGCACCCAAATTACGGTCCATCATCTTGAAAGTCCGTTTAGTTATGTTTTCATAACCGCTAATACCGCTACGAGGGCGCGTCTCGTATGTCTGTTCCTTGATATTATCTCCACCAAACGCTGCCGTTGCCCAGATATGCCAGCTCCAAAGGATTTTGGAAGCGCCGTCTTTGGCGGCAACCACTGCATTGCCCTCAGGAGCACTGCCCAGCTTGAACACGATATAGCCGTTGCGGGAATAGCCCACGTAGTCCAGTGTGTGAACAGTCCCGCCGTTATCGCGGGTTTCCCACACAAGGCCTGCCTTGACGGGAGAAATCTTATCACCCGCAGGAATTACGGCTCCCGTATAAGAGATATCCTCCGCAGTCTGCGCACCATTGCCGCGGACTGTGGCCTTGAAGCGATACCATTTATTGGCATCGGTGGTTTTCACCACATAGCAATTGGCTGTCCGCGTTCCGGCAGCACTCAAATCCTTGCCCACCAGCACACGACCGTCGTCCAAGTTAGTGCCTCTAATGCTGGCATTCACTGTATATTTCGTATTGCGTGTCACATTGAAATCGGCAGGGTCGTTATCTCCCAGATAAATGGCATAGGCAACATCGCGGGCCGTACCATTCTGAGGGGTATAACTCCCTTCTATCAGGATATACGTAGCCGTAGCGGGCGAATTGCCCTCGTAGCGGTCTTTCCAATCGGTCAGGGAGGTGGTTCCCGCCTTGTTTTCAGGGATGTACCAAGTAATTGCGTTGGAGTTATCGCTCGTGTAGTCGGTAAGCTCTGCCGAAGTAGTCGGAGCAGTCGATTCTACATAATAGAGTTTCTTTGCTACATTCATCAGCTTGATGGCCCTCACTGTAAATAAATCAGCTCCATTCGGAAGAGTCAGGTTCAGGCTGACTTTGGCAACCGAACGGGTCAATGAGACTGCAAGTGTGTTGGCCGTATTCGAGTCGAAGTTGTCGTTGCTGCCGCACATAGGCAGGTTGTCACCTGTTCCTTTGCCCGAAGTCACTTCGGCTGCCAACTTCTTGAAGTCGGCCAGTGAGCTTCCGTATGCCACTCTCGAAGTCAGGTCGCCCACGTTTGCCAGCACATATACGGTGCACGCGCCCATTCCCGTAGCCAGAGAGATGTCGGTTGTAAGTGTTCCCGTTCCTAAGGATATGTGTCCGCTGTATTTCAGTGTATTAGTGGCGTTTTCAAACTGAAAGACGCAGATTTCGCTTACTGCATTCTCTTGGGCGTCGGTCAGGCTTGCGCGTGTTTGGGGATGTGCTCCGGCATCTGTTGCGGAATTCATCTGCGTCCCGGCATCTGTTGCGGAATGTGCCCCGGCATAATCCGGAGCTTTATCCGCTTCCTCGCCCAGCACCAAGTCCAGCGAGTTGTCGCCGCGTGCACGAGTGACACCTCCGGTGTCATGCATGGGAGCCATGCCAAGCGCAAGTTTCACCGGCATGGTATCGACATTGGGAGTTATGTTCTGCTGAATCTCGTCTCCATCCGTACAGGAAAGAAAGCAAAGAGAAGCCGCTATACATAACCCGAAAATACTTGTTATCTTCATAATTATTATTTCATTTTTTCCATTTTACATGTTGCACATAGGTTATATGTTGTTGATATGTCCTATGCTTACATATTATATACTTACATGTCTTATGCATACATGTTTTTATATTGCATGTTTATATACTACATGTTTTTACACTGAATCCGGATCATCACTCCCCGGTAGTTTTCCATCACCGGTGGTAGCAGGTACATCCTTTGTTCCCGCCCAACTGCCGGAGTTCACATTCGTGCTCCCGCCGCCCGTTTCGCCCGGTAGAGTCTGCGAAGGAGCCCAGGGCAGACCGTTTATCGTACTCAGGCCATAGTTGCCGAACAGGACATCCAAATCGGGATTGAGAATCCACTGTCCCGTACTGACAGTGGGGTTGCCACCGCCTGTTTCGCCCGGCACAGTCACATTCTCCCAAGCCCCCACAGTCACCGTAATCGGAGCTGAAGCGCCTATATCGCCCTGACCGCCCATTACGCTCTCACCCCAAGGCACCACCGTCAGCGTCAGTTGCATGGAGCTGCCTTTCATCTTCAGGGTGAACGTATATTGTGTGCCGGGAGCAAATACGAGCGTCTCCGGCATGGCAGCCGTAAACTTTGCGTCAGCCATGTCATTGAACGACACATCCAGCTCGAAATCGAACTTACCTGCCATGCGGGGCAGCACCACCGCAGCAGCGGAAGTGTTCAGGTCCTTGTCCGGCGGAGAGAAGCTGCCGCCTGCTATGGTGAGGCCGTCGCTCTGCGCCACTCCCGCAAGGGGAAGTTCTGCATTCAGAGGCGCTGCAACGGGGGCGGCAGTCATATTGGTGAGCCCGGCGGACGCAACACGCACCTTCTTTATATTGCCCGCTTTGGGCGACAGCTCGAACACCAGCCTTGTGCAACGGCGAACCAAATCGTTGAGCGGGACGGAAGGGTTGGATTCATCCACCGTTCTACCCGCGGTCAGCGAAGTGGCATAGTCCATGCCATGCCCCACAGATACGGTGTACGGCGGTGCAGTGGTGCCGCCACCACCGCCGGGAATACCGCTGCCACCGCCCCCGGAAGCAGTAGCCGTTTCCGGGGTAAGGGCATAGAAATCATAGGAACCGGCACGCAGCAGCAAAGAATGCACAGGCGTCAGGCTGCCATTGCCCGAAGAGGCTCTGTATGTGCCTTCGCCCATGTATTCATCCGCCTGCAAATTGGGAGATTGTCCTACACGCCGGAAAGCGAGAATACGCAACGTTGTGTTGTCCGACAAAGGCGAAGAAGCACGCGTGGTGACCTCCATGCCGATGCCCGATGCAGAGAAATGCACTGCAAAACGTTCACGCTCCCTCAACAAAAGACCGCTTTCCGTACACGAACAAAACAACAAGACTGCCGGCAAGTATTTTATCATCCCTGAATAGTTCATAAAATCAATGGCGTATAAACATTAAATTTCAACTTCAGGAAGATTTGTGACCGGTACCCAGTCTACAACGGATACGGTAGGAGTGATAGCCGAAGACGAGAACTTCAAAGTGATTTCATACGCGTGTCCATGAAGAAAACCTGCGGGTGTAGGTGTAGTAGGAACAGGGACATTCACAGTCTGGGTTCCACCGACAGACAATTCAATCTTCAATACCACATTACCAGCAGTTTGCGGAGCAAACATGGCATAACCTGCCAGAACTGCGTCCGTAGTCGTGCCTACGCCCAGCGTCAGGGGATAGTTAATGACAGTTGCAGGGGTGACAGCCGGGTTAGCCTCAATCAAATCCAAGTCAGAATTACCAGTAAAAGTCGGAGCGGCTGCTGTATTGGCTGTCTCTGTCGCTGCAGGCAATGTAATCGTACAAGTCTGTTTTTTTTCAGCTATCTTAATGGAGTTCACTGTCCCCCACAATCCCTGCGCAGCAGCATCAGGAGTATAAACCTTTATACTGAACTGGGTAAGCAAGTGATTGAAAGCAATAGACGGTATATTTGCACCTTTACTTCCCTCGTACAGAACAGTAGCCATCAAATCCGTCTTACCGTCAATTTCACCAAAATCCACAACTCTTGTACCTTGCGTATAACTAACTCCGGAACGTCTTGGATACCAGCCTATCAACTTGGTTTTCTTTCCGCTTGCCAAATAATATTCGGCAGGAGCAAACGACAGCGCATCAGCATGCAGGCATGCGCCGGGTCCGGCGGAGGGCGGCCCATACAGGACCCTCAGGCGGG
>OLQA01003276.1_pt1 | contig 11740 bp, 9 predicted proteins | sample 1673151 | NCBI WGS metagenome assembly OLQA01 (sample SAMEA3136760, study PRJEB25190) | human gut metagenome | biome: human gut; feature: human-associated habitat; material: faeces | place: Austria | collected 2013 | reverse complement strand
GAATATCATAAGGAAACGACGACGCCGACCGGCTCGGCGACCTCGTCGATGCCCATGACCTCGTCCTCGCGGATCAGGCCGACGGTCTTCTGCCCGGCCATGTAGTGGGTGACGTGCTCGCAGGCGAAGATGTTCTTGGTGGCCTTGTCTTCGACGAGACCACGGCCGGTCTCATCGACGGCCATCTTCGCGAGCACCAGATGCTTGTTCAGGGCCGCGACGGACGCCTTGGCGACGATGCGGTCGACCTGCTTCTGATCGAGCTTCTCGAACTCGTCAAGGGCCTTGAGACCCTTCTTGACAAGGGCGTCGACCTCGGCTTCGGCCGCCGCGCGCTTCTCCTCGGGGCTCGGCTTGGCGGGCGCCTCGACCTGTGTTGCTTCTGCCATGAATACTCCTCGACTAGCTGTGGTTTCATTCCGTTGTCGTTGCCGCCATCACCTGGCGGATCATCCATCCACATGCTCGCTATTGCGCATCTGTGGCCTACGTCACAATCTACGTGATACACTGCGCAAACGCACACGAACAAAAACGACGGCGTTTCGTGTTTGTTTTTGGTATTTATTTGTTGCTATTTGTTACATTTAACCTTGTTTTGCTGCCGATATTCCACGAAATGATATCTTTTGTTCGCTTTTTGCGACATCGCACACCATCAAACGAATTTTCGAGACACAACTTATATAAAGCATGTTTATAAAAGTTGCACTCGTCGACAAACTTTTATAAAATTATTTATTAAAAGCGGTGTCATGCGTCCGGCACCACACGGAATCAACCCAGCAACGAGGCCCCAATGACGACCACGGACACCGACATCGCCACAACCCGAAACATCACCAAGACGCGCAACAGGCAGGCCATCATCCGCCACCTCGCAACGCACGGCAACGTCACCAAGCGCCAGCTGCAGCTCGATCTGCAGCTGAGCCTGCCGACCATCACCGGCAACATCCGCGCGCTCGAACACGACGGCATCATCACCCCCGGCCCCCTGACCGACTCCACGGGCGGCCGCAAATCCCAAAGCTACCGGTTCAACCCGAGTCATCGCACCGCAATCGGCGTCACCATGCACCGCAACACCCTGCGCCTATGCGCCATCGACCTGCAGGGGCACCCCATCGCCACCCTCTCGCGCACGCTCCCCTATGCCAACACCAACGCCTACTACCAGCGGATGGGTTCGGCGATCAACGATTTCGCCGCGGAGACCGAAAAGGCCCACGGCCCCGTGCTCGGCGTATCCTTCGCCATCCCCGGTGCCATCTCGGCCGACGGCACCGTCATCACCTTCAACGACTCGACCGGAGCGACCGGCGTCACCATCGACACCATCGCCCAGTCGGTGCGCTACCCGCGTCAACTAATCCGCGAGGCCGCGGCCATCGCCATGACCGAAACGCTGCACGACACCGCCATCAGCGACGCCATATGCCTGTACCTGAACCGCAGACCCAGCGGCGCGCTCATCATGAACGGCCGCCTGCACCGCGGCCCGAACCTGTGCGATGGCGCCATCGAACACATGACGCTCATCCCAGGCGGCAAACCGTGCCACTGCGGCAGGCGCGGCTGCATGGCCGCCTACTGCTCTCCCGAAAACCTGCCGGAGGACTACGAGAGCATCCCCGGCTTCTTCAGCGTGCTGGAGCAAGGCGAGACCCATCACCGCGAGCGCATGAACGACTGGCTCGACCACGTGGCGCTGGCCATCGCCAACGTGCGGTGCGTCATCTGCGCCGACGTCGTCATCGGCGGGGAGGCGGCGCTGTACCTCGACCACGACAACATCGCCGACCTGCAGCGGCGGGTCACAGCCCTCAGCGTGTTCGGCACCGACCATTTCACCCTTCGGCTGAGCCGCAGCAACGAGAACAGCGGCGCCATCGGCGCGGCCATGCAGTTCACCGACCCCTACATGGATGCGCTGTGCGGCTGGAACACGGGCCCGCACCCGTCCTCGCCCGCTCCGACACGGACGAAAATCGACACCGCTACAATGGGTGTATGAAACACGCGATACCTCAGCGGTATGCAATCCCTCATCGCTATGCGACACGACCGGGCCTGTACTTCACGGAAGACGGCGGCGCCGATGTCATCGTCCGTTCCGAAACAGCCGATCAGGTGTGGCTCTGCATCTACGAGAAGGTCGATCAACCCACCGCCTTCTTCAACGATGCCATCCGCATCTTCGATGATTCAGCAACGCCGTTCATCAACGAAATACACGAGCACGCCGTCTGCACGCGCATCATCGAGCCCATGTACGTGCGCGAGACGCTGTTCCGCATGGATGGGCCGAACTACGGCCTGTGGTACGTGCATCTTCCCAAGGCGTGGGACGGCATGCGCTACGCCTACCGAGTGGACGGCGCGTGGGATCCGAGCAAGGGGCTGCGGTTCAACCCGTACAAGCTGCTGCTCGACCCGTATGGCAAGGGGATCGACGGCCGCATGAAGCTGTCGCCGGCCGCGTTCTCATACCAGTGCGACGTCAGCGAGGACGGCAAGGTGCGCGGCTCAGCGTTCGGGCCGATGAGCACCGTCGACGCACTGGGCAACATGCCCGTGTCGGTGGCCATCGACGACCGGGACAAGAGCAAGCACGACGCCGACCCTTCGCACCCGCACGTGCCGTGGAGCAAGACCGTGCTGTACGAGCTGCACGTCAAGGGATTCACCGCGAACGCACCCTGGCTGCCCAAGGAACTGCGCGGCACGTACGCGGGCCTCGCCCACCCGACCACGCTCTCGTACCTGCAATCCCTGGGCGTCACCTCCATCGAGCTGCTGCCCATCCAGGCCAAGCAGGACGAGCTGTTCCTGCAGGAGCGCGGGCGGCACAACTACTGGGGGTACTCGCCACTCAGCTACTTCTCCCCCGAGCCTTCGTACGCCACTGCCGAAGCCCAGCGCAAGGGGGCCCGGGCGATCCGCGACGAGGTCATCGGCATGGTGCGCGCGCTGCATGAGGCCGGGTTCGAGGTCATCATGGACGTGGTGTACAACCACACCTGCGAAGGCGGCGTGGAAGGGCCGACGACATGCTGGCGCGGTCTGGACGCGCTCTTGTATTACCGGCGTCAGAAGGGCAATATCGGGCGGCTTGAGGACACCACCGGCTGCGGCAACACCTTCGACTTCACCAACACGCACGTGGTGACGTTCGCCGTGGACTCGCTGCGGTATTGGGCCAAGCGCATCGGCATCGACGGGTTCCGATTCGATCTCGGCGTGTCGCTGGCGCGGCTGGACGGGGACTTCACCAAGCATCACCCGTTCCTGTATGCGTTGCGTTCCGACCTGCTGCTCGGCAACCTGAAACTCATCATGGAGCCTTGGGACCTGGGGCCGCAGGGATGGAGGACCGGCGGATTCGGCATGCCGTTCAGCGAGTGGAACGACCGGTTCCGCGACACGGTGCGCCGATTCTGGATCACCGACACCCAACCGGGGGCGCCCAGCGGTATCGGCATGCAGGAGATGGCCACGCGACTGTGCGGTTCGTCCGACCTGTTCGCCACGGAGCCCGGGCGCGGATGCGTGTCCTCGATCAACTACGTCTCGTGCCACGACGGATTCACGCTCACCGACCTGACCCGATACGCGGTCAAGCACAACGAAGCCAACGGCGAGAACAATATCGACGGATCGAACGTGAACCACTCCGCGAACTTCGGTGTCGAGGGGCCGTCCGACGACCCGGCGATCATCCGCAAACGCGAGCAGGCCGCCATGAACATGCTCGGCACGCTGATGCTGTCGCTGGGCACGCCGATGATGCTGGCGGGCGACGAATTCGGCAACTCGCAGAACGGCAACAACAACGCCTACACGCAGGACAATGAGACCACATGGCTGGATTGGGATTGGCTGTACAGCACCGAGCAGACCGCGGAGCTCAAGCTGTTCAACCTCACTTCCCGGCTGATAGCGCTGAGAAAGGCCCGGGACCTCTACAACCATGAGGATTTCTTCACCCGACTGAGCAAAATCGGACTGTTGAAGAAATCCGACCGCGTGCACTGGTTCCTGCCGAACGGAAAGACGCCGCATGATGCGGATTGGACGAATCCCTCGGTCCGATCGTTCGCCATGCAGCTGCTCTCCCCCGACGAGCCAAGCCTGCTCATTCTGGTCAATGGGTCCGACGAGAACGTCAGATTCCATCTGCCCAACGACATCGAATGGGAAATGATCTGGTCCTCGGCGGAAATCGCCGGCGAATATCCCGGACAGGGCACGCAGATCGAGAAGCTGGCCGAGTTCGATGAGGAAGCGGAGGACAAACCTGCCGGGCGATTCCGCAACCATCTGCAGCGTCTCAATACCATGTATTGGCAGATGGATGAGAATGCCGCCAGTCTGAACTCCGCTGACGACGGGTTGTCCGAGGACGATCCGACCCTGTGGACGCTGCCGGCTCTGAGCATCAGCGCGATGAAGCAGATTTCGACGGATTGACGCGCAGCGGACGGCGCAACGAATCGGCGCATACATCAATACGCAAACGGCCCATCCGAAACGTCCGGTAACGGGTGGGCCGCGAATGAGGGAGATGCGGATGCTTCATCTGCAACGTCTGCCAGATACGTCCAACACATCTAACGAGCCCATTGCGTCCAACGCATCTAACGCTTGCCCACAATAACGAGGAAACCCCTCGGAGACCATAGGTTTCCGAGGGGTTTCGAATAAAGCTTGCTGTAAGCTTTAGCGCTTCGAGAACTGCGGAGCGCGACGTGCCTTGTGCAGACCGGCCTTCTTGCGTTCCACGACGCGGGCGTCGCGGGTCAGGAAGCCAGCCTTCTTCAGGGCGGCGCGGTTCGCATCACGATCGATGGCGTTCAGAGCGCGGGCAACGCCCAGGCGGATTGCGCCAGCCTGGCCGGTGGTGCCGCCACCGTCAACGAGGACGATAGCGTCGAACTTGCCTTCGAGCTTGAGCAGAACGATCGGGGAGTTGACCTCACGCTGCAGCAGCTTGGCCGGGAAGTACTCTTCCAGGGTGCGACCATTGATGGTCCACTTGCCGGTGCCCGGAACCAGGCGAACACGGGCGACGGCTTCCTTACGACGACCGGTGCCGTAGCCCGGAGCGATGGTGGAAGTACCGGTGCCAGCGCCAGCGTTGGTCTCGGTGGTGTACGAGGTGAGCTCCTCTTCGGTCTCGAGAACCGCGGAGTCGTTGGTGTTTTCAGCCATGTTTCTTATCTCCCTTCGGTTCACTTAGCCTGCTGCGAGACCTGAGCGATCTCGAAAACCTGCGGCTGCTGCGGGGTGTGCGGATGCTCGGCACCACGGAAGATGCGGAGACGGTCCAGCTGCACCTTGGACAGACGGTTCTTCGGCAGCATGCCCTTGACGGCAGCCTTGATGATGCGCTCCGGCTTGTTCGCCAGCAGCTCGGCGTAGCTATCGCGACGCAGGCCACCGGGACGACCGGAGTGCGAGTACAGTTCCTTGCCCATCTTGTTGCCGGTCAGAGCGATCTTGTCGGCATTGATGATGATCACGTGGTTACCGGAATCGGCGTGAGGCGCGTAGGTCGGCTTGTTCTTGCCGCGCAGCAGCGTGGCGACCTGAGTGGCCAGACGACCGAGCACCACGTCGGTGGCGTCGATGATGTACCAGTCATGAGTCAAATCGGCTGGTTTCGGAGTGAAAGTTTTCACTGGTGTACCTTTTCTTGCTTATTGTGTTCCGGGCTTGGACTGCCGCGCTGGTCAGGCTTGGCGGTTTCGGCCTCATTATCCGTGGGCTCCCTGAAAGTCCTCGATGGCGAGTGGGAAAGCGCTTTGAAGGACCCCTTAGGGAAACACAACAATCCTCTATGATAACGCCACCTTTGACATTTCGCAACGCCACACGACACACTTCATCATCCGGCCGAACGACATGTACGGCCGGATGGCATGCCCATATCGCACCCTCAGCGCCCCTGCATGACCTTGGCGAGCGAGAGCAGACGCGTGTTGGAGAACAGCTCCTCCAGCGGCACGACATTGCCCTTGCCGTCGGCCAGCGGGATGCGCCAGTTCGGATATTCGTTGTTGGTGCCGGGCTGGTTCTGGGCGCGGCGCTCTCCCACGCCGTCCACGATGGACGCCGCGAGCAGCTTGCACGGGGAGCCGCGCAGGCCGCGGTACAGCGCCTCGACGATCTCCTGCTCGTGGGCTTTCTCGTCCTTCAGCAGGTCGGGGTCGAGATAGCCGTTGACGATCAGCATGACCATCATGGCCTTGTGCTCGGCGCGCGCGTTCTGCTCGAAGTCCTCGACCGATCCTTCGATCAGTCCCAGGCGCTCGCGCAGTTCGACGTGCTCGTACGCGAGATATCCGGCTGCGGGCGGCAGGTCGTGCGTGTTCACCGAGGCGAGCGAGAACTCGCGCCAATCCTTCGGGGCGCGGAACTTGCCGTCCATCTGCTCGAACCATTCGACGGCGCAACCCAGCACCTGATGCGCGGACAGCGACGTCGAGACGTGGTCAGGCACGACGCCCAGATCCTCGCCGACGACCACGCCGTGGGCGCGCGACGCCTCAAGTGCCAGGATGCCGAGCATGATCTCGGAATCGTACTGCACATAGGCGCCGTCCTTGGGCGTGTGCCCGGAGGGGATCCACCACAGGCGGAACAGGCCGAGGATGTGGTCGATGCGCACCGCGCCTGCATGGGCGAACATGCCCTGCACCATGTGACGATACGTGAGGTAGCCGGTGTTCTCCAGCTCGATCGGGTTGAGTGGCGGCTGGCTCCAGTCCTGCCCCTGCTGGTTGAAGTAATCCGGCGGCGCGCCGACCGTGGCGCCCTTGGCGAAACACTCCGGGTTCCACCACACGTCGGAGCCGGACGGATGCACGCCGACCGCCATGTCGGCCATGAGGCCGATCTGCATGCCGGCGTCCTTCGCGGCCTGCTGAGCGGCTCCCAGCTGCTCGTCGGCGATCCATTCCAACCAGCGGTAGAAGTCCAATGTGTCGGGGAACTGTCGACGCAGCCCCTGCACCTCGTCGCTGTTCTTGTCGAGGCGCTTCTCCCAGCTGTCGGCTTCGCCGGTCGGCGCGCCCCACTTGTCGTAGCACAGGCACCACGTGGCGTAGGCCTCAAGCCCTTCGGCGGACGTGCTCTTGTAGTCGTCGAACGCCTTCTGACGCTCCTCGCTGCGCCCGGCCTTAAAAATCAGCCACAGGGCGTGCATCTTCACGCGCCACATCGAATCACGATCGATAATCTGCGCGTCCCCGTTCAGCGGTTCGGCCTGCGCGTGCAGCTCGCCGATCTGCGATTTCAGGTCATCGCCGAGGCCGGCATATTCCTCGATCGCCTCGGGACGAATGTACGTGAAGTTGATGAAGCGGCGGGAAATCGGCAGGTACGGCGACGGGGTGAGCGGCGCTACCGGCTCGCACGCGTGCAGCGGGTTGACCAGCATGAAATCGGCGCCGGTCTTGCTGTGCGAATCGACCATGAGGGTCTTGAGGTCCTCGAAATCACCCACGCCCCAGGATCCGGCGGACCGGATGGAATACAGCTGGGCCATCCAGCCCCACAGCTGGTCATGTTCCATGGCCGGCAGCATCGGAATACGCTCGGGGGCGCTGATCAGCGTGGCGTCCTGCGTGCGGTCGCCCACGCTGACATGCAGCGTATGGTATCCCATCGGCAGATCCGCGGGTATGGTGATGGATGCCGTCGCCACGAACTTGCCGTCGACCTCGTACGCCTGCGATCCGTCTCCGGCTCCCGGCTCCAGCGCACCCTGGTATTCGTCGCCGTTTTCCAGCGTGATGGTTGCGGAGGGAATCTGCATGATACCGGTGTTGAGCAGCACACGATCTTCCTTGCCGACGACATGCAACACGGTCGGGGCGACGAGACGCCCGTGGCGCTCGCGAAGGATACGGACAACGGAATCATCGATGGCGTCATCGTCATGGGCGTCCACGCCCAACGCACCCAGCAACGCCTTCAGGACATCATCATCGATCTCGTGATAGTCGTCGCTCATGCCGATGTAGCTCGTGGCCAATCCAACCAGACGCGCCAGATGGATCAGCGGACGCGCGAGACGCTCCGCACTTTCTGTACTCTCTGTCATATTCCTTAGTGTAAGCCCGCTTTTGCGCGGCACGCTTACGTATACCGCGAATTGCGCCAGATTTTACCCGCGATTATCGCCTGATCCGCCGGCGACGGACGGGTCGGAACGAAACGGGGTCAGTACGGGGGTGGCAGGAGGGAGCGCAGGGAGAGTGTCGCGCAATGATGCGTCACGAGGCGTCCGAGGTCCGGCTCGCCGCGGCTTTCGCCACTTCGGGCGAAGGGTCGTCGCGCAACCGGTCGAGCGTCTCCTGCGAAGTGCCGGGGTTCAACGCCACCGCGCGCCGCACCATCGTCGCGAGAATCGCCGGGGCACCGGATTCCTCCGATACTCCGAGCCTTGACAGCACGTCCAGGGTGTCGGCGTCAAGATCGGTGTTCTGCGCTCCCTCCAGCCGCATCTTCCATGATGTGCGCTTGTTGCGCAGCGCCGCGTCGCGCACCTCGGGGACCTCGTCCTTGGTCAGGCGCCCCACCAGCCAGTTCTTGTCGTCCTCGTTGGCCGCCACGGCCCTGCGCACGTCCGGACTCGGGTCCGTCGACAGCTTGACCAGGATGTTCGGGAACGGCATCGTCTCCGCCAGCATGATGCGATCTTCCAACGGTGTGTGCCGGTTGCCGGCGACGGCCTCCAGCAGTGCCGTCGCACGGGAGAACGCCGCCTGATCGGAACGGTCTGGCAACGGACGGCGCGCGAACTCGGACAGTTCCGCGCTATCGGTGGAGTGCCGCAGCCGCTCATACGTGGCGGTCAGAGGCTCGAAGGGCGTGGAGTCAGTGGCGCTGTCGGTCTGAGACTGCGTGTCAGGCTGAGACTGCGCTGCAGTCTGCGCTGTGGCCTCGCGCGCCGTGGCCTCGTCATCATGTCGTTGCATCTCGCTCATAGTCATCACCATACCCGAGGGGTCGCCGAACCGAACCATATCTTCCGCAAAGTATTGCGTTCCTGCTGGCGGGTGAGCTGAGTACCGCAAAAACCACCCCCAGTCATACTACGCATGACAGCCCCCGCCAGCGGGGGCGATTAGGAGGTGGACATGCTGCGCATAACAGCGCGCCTGTTTAGATTGCGACGGGACGGCTTATCAGTTCACCGGATTCGGGCGTCACCGTCGCGCTGAACGTCTCACGCACGCGCCGGAGAAATTCCCGCTCACGCTCCACCGGCACCACCGCGTCCAGTACGACACGGTCACTGTACCGATCATTCTCCAGCGCGGCCCCGCAATCCGAGGCGAGTTGACGGAACACGTCAAATTGCGGGTACTGCAGCGCTGTCGTGTATCTGCGGCACGTCTCGATGGACGCCAGTCTGGCCACCTTGACGCCCAGCGAGGCGGCGGACGAATACGCGCGAATCAGCCCGCCCGACCCCAGCAGGATACCACCGAAATACCGGGTGACCGTCACTGCGCAGTTCATCAGATCTCCCTGCCGCAGCACGTCGAGAATGGGCTTGCCGGCGGTGCCGGATGGTTCGCCATCATCGCTCATCCTCTCCCGCACGCGACCATCGCCGTCGACGCATATCGCGGCGTACGCCACATGCCGGGCCTTGGGGTGCAGCTGGCGAACGGAATCGACGAACAGCAGCGCCTCGCCCAACGCATCCACATGGCACACATCGGCGATGAACTCGGACTTCTTCTCCACCAGTGCGTCATGCGCCGGCCGGTCGGACGTGTCAAGAACGGTTTTCATCGGTGATGTTCCACTCCTTCACGACGTTCTTGTCGGCGCCCATCGAATAGATGACGTTCCATATGCGCTGGCGCACCTGCGCATCCTGCGATTCGGACCAGCATGTGCCGTTGGGATGGTCGCTGGAGATCGGGCACCACTGGTATGAGCCCTGCCGCATGTTCGCGGTCGGCACCCAGTCGATGCGGCTGACGCGCCATGCCCCGGCCACGCCCTTGCGGCCGGCGAACTGGATGCGGGCGGTCACGCCCTGATTGTTGACGATTCTGCTGGCGGGGGCGCTGACCGTCACCGTGTTGCCAAGCCCGTAGATGATCCACGTGCCGTTATAGTTCTCGATGGGCTGCGCGCAATGGCATCCGGCGCCGTAGATCACGTCGAACGCACCGGTGTCCGCGAGCTCATGCGCCTCGGAGACCTGCCACGAATCGGCGTAGTCGATGTATTCCTGCACCGAATGCATGGCCATGGCCACCACGTCGGCGCCCTGTTCACGGGCGGCCTTGGCCTTGGCGACGGCACGGTCGATGTCGGACTGATGCTGGGGGTCGCCGGCTTCGCGCAGGCGGTCGACCTGCCAGTCATGGTCGGCGGTCATGCCGTTGAGCGACACCGTGCCGGTGACCAGGCCGAGCTTGCCGCCGCCCGTGGGCGAGTCGATGACCAGCGGCTTGGTGGAGTCCTCCTCGGTCTTGTACGAACCGGTCTGCGCGATGCCCTTGGACGCGAGTGTATCCCACAGGCGGGCGATGCCGTCGGCACCCTGATCCCATGAATGGTTGGTGGCGTGCGTGCAGGCGGTGTAGCCGACCGAGGCCGCGGCATCGGCGACCTCCGGCGGCACGTTGAATACCGGATAGCCGGTGTAGGGACCGCCGCGTTTGGCGATCGGCGTCTCGAACTCGCACACGGCGATGTCGGACGCCTGGATGTATGGCTTCATGGTTTCGAACAGCGGCGTGAAATCGAACGCCGTGCCGTCGGTGGCGGCGGTGTTCGCACCGGCGAAATGCTTCCACAGGTTCGGATGGAACAGCAAGTCGCCGTTGACCAGCATGGAGATGCAGTCGGTGTCCGGGCAGTCGGGCGAATTGCCATGGTGCTCCACAACCGGTTCGGGTACGGCCTGCTTGTTGTCGAGATCGACCCGGGTCACCGTCGCGGCCTTGTCCGGTTTCGCGACGGGAGCGGCGGCCTGCATATGCCGCACGACCAGCCATCCGCCGCCGACGAGCACCGCCACGATGACCAGCACGACGACGAGCGCCCTGACGGGCGAATGCGATGCCGTCGTCCTGTGATGCCCTTTTCCCCGGATGTGCCCCATCGTACGCTCCTTGCTCATCTCGTCCTGATGGTTCTCAGTCTAACGCCCGTCAACTACTGTCCAGTAAGCGGACACGACACGCGCGGGCGGATCTCCCATACGACACAAGCACGGACGTGCGACACGCGCGGGAAACCGGCATATGCAATCACACTGCGGCGGCATCTTTCTTACTATGTGAACGATGACATCATCGTGTCACGGTAAACGAAGGGGGTAGAATGACTGCTTGGAGACGGACGGACAATGGCGTACCTCCGCCCCCCCTGCTTCGCTACAAGGGACGATATGCCTTGCCCGGATGACCGGTCGCGCGGATTATGCACGACCGGCTTTCTCATATCATGACCACACAAATCCCAGCGGACATTCAGCTTTTCGTGGCTTACCGATTCCCTACCAGTCACACAGCATCGACCCACGCGCCGGCGGCTCCAGCCTGCTGTCATAATACGGGCTGCAATAGTCGTTCTTGACGTCCCTCGAGAAAGACTCGGAAAAAGCAAAAAGCCCCGGGCAAACGTCCGGAGCCTAGTCGGCGGAGACAGAGGGATTCGAACCCTCGAGCCGCTAAACACGACTAACACCTTAGCAGGGTGC
>OLQA01003270.1_pt1 | contig 11757 bp, 6 predicted proteins | sample 1673151 | NCBI WGS metagenome assembly OLQA01 (sample SAMEA3136760, study PRJEB25190) | human gut metagenome | biome: human gut; feature: human-associated habitat; material: faeces | place: Austria | collected 2013 | reverse complement strand
TGGAGTCGATGGCCTTGATGCCGGTCTGGAGCGGCTCCTTGACGGGCTGGCGGTCGATGATGCCGGGAGCCTTGCTCTCAATGGCGCGGAACTCGGTGGTCTCGATGGGGCCTGCGCCGTCGATGGGCTGGCCCAGTGCATTGACCACGCGGCCGATCATCGCCTCACCCACGGGCACGGAAACGACCTTGCCGGTGCGCTTGACGGTGCTGCCTTCTTTGATGCCGGCATCCGAGCCCAGCAGCACGATGGAAACGGTATTTTCCTCAAGGTTCTGGGCCATACCGTATTCGCCGTTGTCAAACTGAAGCAGCTCACCTGCCATGCACTTTTCCAGGCCGCTGGCCCGGGCGATGCCGTCGCCTACCATGATGACCGTGCCGACTTCGCTCTGCTCGATGACATTCTCGTAGTGCTTGATCTGGGCACGGATGATCTTGGAGATCTCTTCAGGTTTCAGTTGCATTGTCTTGTATTCACCACTCAATTCTTAAAATCTTTCGGGTGGAAATTCGATGGATCACAGTGTCACGGAAGCGATATCCCTGCGCAGCGCCGCCAGACGGTTCTGAACCGTGCCGTCCAGCTCGGTGCCCTCGATGTCCAGCCGGATGCCGCCCAGCACGCCCGGCTCGACCTTGGTCTTCAGGTCGATCTTCTTGCCGGTCACGGCCTCCAGCTTCTCGTGGAGCCGTTCGGTCTGCTCCGCCGTCATGGGGATGGCGGAGGTCGCCGTGGCTTCGAGGATGCCGTGGGCCTGATTGTACTTCACGCGGAACGCGCGTGCGCAGCCGGGCAGCTCCCGCAGGGTGCCCTTTTCGCACAGGATCTTCAGAAAGTTCAGCACATAGAGGTGGACCTGCCCGCGCAGGGCTTCGTCCAGCAGGCCGCAGCGCTCCTTTTTGGGGATGCTGGGGATGCTGAGCAGGTGGAGGTACTCCGGGTCACCCTTCAGGATAGCCGAAACCTCGTCCAGCTCGCCCAGAATGCGGGTCTCCAGCCCTTCCTCTGCCGCCAGATCGTACAGACTGCCGCCGTACATCTTTGCAGTTTCGGTCATGATGCTTCACCCACGTTTTTGATAAATTCGTCGATCAGATCCTTGTGATCCTCTTCCTTGATCTCGCGTTCCACCCCCTTGGAGGCGATCTCCATGGCCATGCCGCCGATCTCGTCCTTTGCCTCGTTCACGGCCTTCTTGCGCTCCTGCGCAATGTCGGCCTCGGCCTTCTGCTTCAGGGCAGCGGCCTGTGCGCGGGCCTCGCCCACGATCTCTTCCGAGCGGGCGGTGGCGGTCTTTTGCGCCGTAGCTACGATCTGGTTGGCCTCGGTGCGGGCGTTCTGCAGGTTCTGCTCGTACTCCGCCTTCATGGCCTCGGCCTCGGTGCGCAGTTTCTGCGCATCTGCGATCTCGCTGTCGGCCTTGGCCTTGCGGTCGGCGATCACCTGTTTGATCGGCTTCAGCAGGAACTTTTTGAAGATGACCAGCTGGATCATCAGGTTGCAGATCTGGGCCAGAAACGTCCAGCCATCCAGCGTGATCAATGCCTGATAAAGTTGCATAAGCGTCTCCCCTTTCTTTTATATTTTTTCGGGGAGCGCTCAGCCCAGATAGTTCATGAACATACCGGGTGCGAGGAAGATCAGCAGCAGACCGGTGACGAAGCCGTAAATACCGGTGGTCTCAGACACCCTTCACGGCCTCGGCGTCCAGCGTAGAAGTCTCCGTGAGCGCACAGTCGGCGTTCTTGGCATCAAGGTCTGACTGGATGGCATCGATCTGAGCCTGAATGGTCTTCACCGTCTCTGCAAAGTTCTCGGCCACATCCGGGCAGTCCTCGGCAACCTTAGCCTTGGCGTCGTCGAGGGCCTTCTGCAGGGCAGCCACTTCCTCGGTAAGGCGCGCATAGGCAGCCTCGTTGATGGCCTTGAGACTCGTCACTGTGACATGAGCGTCCGTGATGTCGAGTGAGTACTCCGTCGTCTCATTGGCAGCAAGTACATTGGAAAACACGATGGCTGAGGTCTCGTCCGTTGCAAAGTCCGGGTCGGCCACAACATTGAACGAGAAGATCACACCATCGCCATCCTTGTAAGGCTGGATCTTGTCGATAGGCAAAGAAGAGAGCACGACACGCACGATGCCATTCTTCTCTCCGGAAGAGATGGCGAAATTGCTTGACAAGCGCTCACTATACTGGAAATTCATTTTCCCGTTGCTCTTCTTCTCGATATGCAATCCCTCAGGCAGCGTGATGTCGGCCTGAAGACCGCAGAAATAAATATCGTTCTTCAGCACAACGTCCACCTTGTGGGTACCGCCAGGCTTGATAGAGAACGCCTGCTCGCCCGTGCAAAGACTTCCCACCATCGGCGTGATAGCCTGATAGTTGGGGCAGTCGATAAGCACCTTCTTGCCCTGGCGGTCGCCTCCACTGCAAGTGGAGAACAAAATCTGTGCATCATCAGCAGAAGAGAAGTTGGACGTAGCACGAATTTTGAACGTACCCAGTGCGCCCTCAGTGCCCGCGATGGGGGTGAAGTCCTTGGTAAGGAGGGCGATACGCCACTTCGCATCAGGCTGCTGGATCATCGTAGCAATGAAGCATTCACGGTCTATGCGCTCCTCGTTGATTTTGAAGCTACCCGGCACAATCTCGACATTCGGGGAAGTGAAGTCCATATCAAACTGCATCGCATAGATCACCTCGTCATTGACGAGGTTCACAGTGATCTCTTTCGTCTCGCCCGGCTTGATGGCAATGGGACCACCGTCGTTGAGCACAAGTCGGTTGCCAGCAAGGACAGAGATCGTCCCGCTTATGGCCAAGACCATCATCAAGGCCATTCTTTTGAAACTTGTTGTAATCTTAAACATAACCATTTACGTTTAGAAGATGTATGTTGTCGTTGTTGTTGTCAAAAATAGGCGCGGCTGTCACATACGTGGCAACCACGCCCTCGTAATTGAGAAAAAATTACCGATGTATATGATTATTTACCAGTAACCTTCTGGGTCTTGCCGTTGGCGTTGCGGACAATGTTGATGCCCTGCTTCACCTTATCCAGCAACTGACCGCCCACAGTATAGATCTTCTGCTTCAGGCTGCCCTCGGCCTCCATGCTGCTGATGCCGGTCGCATCGCTGCCCGTGATCGTCGTCTCACGGCCATTGGCCTCGGCAAAGATAACCTTGTCGAGCGCCACCTTGTCGATGCTGCCGCCCTGCACGTCGAGGTAGAGGATGGCGGAACCATTGGTGAAGCAGTTGTTCTCTATCGTAGAGATGACCACGCGGTGCACGCCGTCAATGTCCTTGGAGTAGAGTGCGTGACCGTTGGCACGGTTGCCCACGCTCTCACCCACCACCGTCATGCCTGCGGGCAGGATGATGTCCATCTGGCAAGCCACATAGTCCTTGCGGTTTTCGAGGTTGATGGCGATACGCTGTACGCCGTTGTTGTCTTCTGCCGAGACGGTGAGGTTCTCGGAGCCCACCATCGGAGCGTTCAGACTGCCACCCAGCGACGGCCAGAGACCATTGGTCACCTTGGCAGCAATGAGGGTCACATCAGCGATGGAGATCTTGCCGTCGCGGTTGACGTCGGCTGCGGCAAATACCTTGCCACCCTCCAGGGTCTCCGGATCGAGCACAACGTTGAGCACGGTGAGATAGTCGTCGGTCAGGACAACGCCGTCCTCGGTGACGTCGCCGAGCACATACGTATTCTCCTCGATGGAAGTTCTGAGAGCATTCATCGACTCGACCAAAGACTCAGACGTAGCAGCGACCAGCTTCACACCATACTCCTCGTCCTTCGAATAGTTGATCTCCTTTTGCCAAGCCTCGCTACCATCAGGATTCAGCCATGCATTTCCGTTGATGTCCTTCGTGGGAAGAATACGGTAAATGTCAACGAAGTTGAGATAATTGTCGAAGTTTTGACAAGCGAGCTTCAAGTTATCAAACTGTTCGCGCAGCGCACCGTCCTCGTCATAGATGTTTGTTCCAGACTTATAGAACGAATTCTCCATGGCGCTGCGAGCACCCCACACATTGCCCTGATACACTTGCTTTGTCTCATTCCAAGCTCCAAACACCTCTGCCATTGCAAGCTTCGCATAGGCCTCGTAAAGGCTACCGTCCTTGTACGACTCCACCTGGCTATCGGTCAGAATGGCCGACACAGGGCCTTCCTCCAGCGTCTTGGCAGCCTGCTCAAGGACGCCGCTGACCTCCTCGGCCTTCTCACTGGCCACATTGAAGAACAGCTTCTCGTAGTTCTCCATGTAGGACTTGCCGCGCTCAAACACGAACACCTCATTCCCTACCTGTTTATAAGATGACTCTTCAAGCACTGTGGAGCTATGCTGGTAAGACGCTATCAGCTCCTTCACCCTGGTCTGCTCAGCCACCAGAGCGTCATAGGCGTCCTGAAGGTCCTTCATTGCCTTGGCGTGGGCAACATAGGGCTTGTTGGCCTCCATGATATCCGTGCGGGTAGCACCCATGCGGTCTATCAACACGTTGAGGAGATGAATAACCTTCGTCTTGTAGGTCACGATCTCGTCGCCATAAGAGGTGATGAGGTTTTTCACGCCATCGAGTTCCTCGCGGCAAGCGTCCAGTGCAGACTTGTACTCCACCTTCACGGGCGTATATACGCCGTCGTAGGTATCGTTGACAGCACTGTAGGACGACTCGGCCTGCGATACCAGCATCTCCAAACTGTTGGCTACGCCCTCGATCAACTCGGCATTCACGAGCTTGATGAGACCCATGCGAGCCTGCGCCACCTTCTTCTCCAGAGCCAGCAGTCCAGCGTCTTTCTTCGCCTCTGCCGGGGTAGCATTTTCGACAAACTCCTTGAGCAGATCGTCAAGTTCCTTGGCGAGGTTCTTGCAGTGCTCATCATAGTATGCCTTGACCTCGTCGGCTGCGGCTCCCGTGAGATTATCCAAAGCCTCGCGCTTCTGGGTCTCGATGGCAACAATGTCGGCCTTGATTGCATCGACCTCGGCCTGGTTGGCTGCATTATAGATACCGTCGATGCTGAGAATCTTGATGCTATGGCAGTCGTACCACTGCTTGTCCTCGCCGATGATCAGTCCATAGACACGCTTGCTCATCTCCTGCGAGGCGTTCTGGCGTGTGAGGTCAGCCTGCCAACGCTTCACCTGATTAAATGCTGAAGCGATGTTGGCCTCGATGCGGCTGCTTGCCACATTGAATGCACCATAATAGTCCTGCGCAGCCTTGATGCGCTCCGTGACGGTATTGTAGTCGATGGTCAGCTGGTCGAAGTTCTTGATATTGGCATCGTATGCGTCGGCCTTGGCCTTGGCGCTGGTATAGACAGCACCAGCCTCTGCGTAGAACGCATTGATATAGCGCTGCAGATCAGCGATCTTGCCCGTGAACGTGCCATCGGCAGCCTTGGCAGCCAATTCCGTGGCCGGAGTGAGGTATTTGGCGACGCGGTCCTTGTAAGACTTGAGATCGTCATCCTTGCCCTCATAGGCGAAGCCTTCCAGGGCGGCAAGCCACTTTTCGTTGTCGGCCTTGGCACCAGCGTAGCGGTCGTCGCCCTCTGTCAGCGTACCGTCCTGACCTACATAGACACCCTCGTAGAGGGCCTTCCACTCGTCCTTTGCAGCCTGCTCCAGGTCTGCGACGAGCAAGTTGGGCACCATACCAAAGAAGTTCCAGTCGTCATCGAGGTTGCTCACGAGCAACTGCGACTTCTTGTAGTCGTCGGCACTGACTCTGTCGTAGAACTCCTGCACGTTCGCAAAGGCGTTGTCGCGCACGTTCTTGTCGTAGGAAGCCACCTTCTCCTTGGCGGGAGCGAGCTGGTTGTCGTTGAGGTTGGCCAGCATCTCCTCCAACTTGGCTCTCACAGCCGTATTGACTGCCAAGTCAAGATCCTTCTTGTAAGCCTCGATCTGAGCCGTGTACTCCATGGCTTTCGCAGCGTTGGCTTCGTCGATATCCCAAAGGGCGGGCGACGTGGTCTTCGCGTAGGTGGCAGCAGCATCGTCCTTCAAGTTCTTGATGAGGGCGGCATACTTATAGATGTTCTCCTGGGCAGCGATGATGCTCTCCACATTGACCAGCTCCTTGAGCTCCTCCGTAGAAATATTCTGGTAGCCAGCAATCTGGGCCGTACCCTCACCATACTTGTTCTCCGTCTCCTGCACCTTGGCACAGAAGGTATTGTAACGGGTGAGGTTGTCTCCAGCAATGGCAGCGTTGTAGTCGCTATTGCCCTCGATGAAGGCCTTCAAGCCGTCGAGTTCGAGCTTGATGGAACGGTAAGCCTCGCTGACCATCGAGTTGTTGGTGGTCGTCAGACCCTCGGCATAGTACTTCTCCACCAGCGCCTTCTGCTCCTTGATGCGCTTCAGGAGATCGCCGAGCTGACTGAGATAGGGCTTCAGCGTCTCAGGACGGAGATCGGAAGCGTTGAACAAACCGTTCACCTCATCCCAAAGTTCCTGTTTCAGGTTGAGTTCGTACACCTGGGTTTTATAGTTGGTGCAGTCGTCATAAGCCTGCTTGGGAATCATCTTGAGCACGTTGGAAAGATCCGTCATACGTCTGACTATCTCCTTATTGAGCACCGGCTCATACTTATAGCTATTGTAACTGTACTCCAAAGAACCCGTCCAGGCTTTACCTGCCTTGTAGGCATCCTCGATGGCCTGCTTTATAGCCTCGCGCTCCTTGAAGTGCACGCCGTCGGGATAGGCGAGCAGTCCGAGGTAATAGGCTGCGTTGGTACCGTTCGTCTTTTGGTTGATGCGCGTTCTCACAGCGTCGAAAGCATTGGCAAAGCCATAGTGCGTCGTTGTGTAATCTCTGCCCCAAGAGCTATAGTTCCAAATATCTATCCTCTGTCCAGCAAAGTTGTCCTTCAGCTTCTGATAGGCATCATAGTTGGCCGTAGAGTCGATGGCCAGTGCCTTGAGCGCATCGGCCTCCAGCTGCAAGTCGTTGAGACGACTGGTGATACCCTTGACGACATGGCCCTCGGCGTCATAGCTATCCTTGCATGATTCCTGAAGGATCTCCTTGGCGCGCGCCGTAGCAGCCTCCGCCTTCAGTGCGTCGAGCTTGTTGGTTGTGGCCTGGATCTGTGGGTCGATGCTCTCGCCGGGGATAACGAATGCGTTCTTTGCCTCCGTCAGCGTACGGCTGACCAGCTCAGCACCCTTCGGGTAATAATAATACTGATTTCCGATGAAGTCGGTATATGCTTGCTTCTCCGCATTGACATGTGCTTTTTGGGCGTTCACACGCGTCAGCAACTCGCTCAGTGCGTCGTTGATAGCGTCAACGTCACCCTTGATGACGCTCAACAAGGACATAGCCTCTACTGCGTTGTCCTCGGTGATGTCGTCCTTGGTGGCTGCTACAGCCTGGATCTTGGCCTTCTGCGTGTTGGTGCTGGCCTCGATATCATTGAGATCCTGGAGCAACTCGTCATACTTCAGTCCGAGGTTGTCCTCCGTCCACGTCACATTGTAATACTCATAGGGCACGCCCTTGTACTTGTCGATGTCGGCCTTGATGGCGTCAACGATTTCGCTGGCAGCATCATACATCGCCTTAGCAGCCTCTATCTTGGCAGTCTTGTCGGAATTGACCTTGTCATTGGCGAAGGCATCATTGAGGGCCTGGGCGTCGGTGAGGATGGTCTCCTTGAGTTTCACGTCCAGCAAAGCGGCAAGGTGCTCGGCATCGAGCTCCTCTTTGGCGGCACTGAAATTGCCTGCCACACGGTCGATCTCTGTCTGGAGCTTGGTGATGCGCTCTCCGTAGGTCTTGCCCGTGACCTCCGTGGCCGGAGTGGCAACGACGAGCGTCTTCGTACCGACGGTCGCACGCAGCGTGGCCAGTGCGTCCTTGTAGTCCTTGATGGCGGTGTTCACCTCATCGTAGCGGGCCATGGCAGCCGTGGCGTCATCCTGATACTTGACGACGGCCATAGCAGCAGCGTCTATCTGACTCTGGAAGTCCCCGCGCACCGTCTCGGTCAGCGTCTTCTCCTGATAGCTCTTCTCTACGGCGGCCTTAATCTCGTCGATGGTCTTCTGCAGGCCGGCAGCCGTCTCCTGGAAATGGGCAGCCACATCATACGTATCCTTCTCGGCGGCTGGCTTCATCTTGGCCACAGCAGCCTTGGCGTCGTCGAGCTTCTTCTGCAAGCCCGTCTCTGTGCCCAGCGCCTTGAGCAACTTCTGATAGTTTTCGTAGTTCTGGATGATGGCACCAGCATCGCTGCGCAAGCTGCTGATCTTGGCCTGGATAGCATCGCGGTCGGCATCATAGCTGGCCGTGCGGATATTGTGGGGTGCCTTGTAGTCCTTGTCCACCTTGTCCTTGAGGGCATTGATAGCGGTACGGATCTCCTTGACGCGGTTGGCATACTTCTGGTTCACATCGTCGCTCTTCTCCAGATACTGGAAGTCGTCCTCCAGAGCGGAAAGGAGCTGGTCGGCGGCAGCCTTCTTGGCTTCGGCATCGACATGCTTGGCGAGATACTCGTCCTTCGTGGCATTGATGACCACCACCTGTGCTTCCTTCAGCGTGCGGAAGTTCTCCTCCAGCTCAGAAGCCTTCGTCTTGTCGGCATCGATGGTCTTGTACAGGTCGCTCACCTTCTTCCACGCTGAGCGCATGGCGTTGAGAGCCTCTTCGTTCCAATCGGCATAGTTGCCGTCGTCCGGCATCTGGGTGTGTATCTCCTCCTGAGCGGCGTTGAACGAGCTCAAACCATCCTGATACGTAGCACTGATATTGAGCCAGGCGTTGCCAGAAGTACCGATATTGGCCTTCAGCGTATTAAACTGCCGGCTGAAGTTTTCCGTAAACTCATCCGTTTTCAGTTCATTGGCTGCGCCTGCGTTGTACTTTTGCATCGCCAGCGTACCGAAGTCTTCGATATCTTTCTTTATCTTGTCGTAGTCAGCCTGATAGGTCTCCTTCATGGCCTTATCCGTATAATACCAAGTCCAGTAGAAACCGTCAAACTGACGCTTTGCATCCGTATAGGCATCCCATGCACTCTTGTAGGAGTTCTCGTTGACGTTGGCTTTCTCTACGACATCGGCAAGGGCAACAATACCATTCTTCAGTGCAAGAAGCTCGGGGCTTTTCTCTCCCTGCCAAAGGTGGTTCTTCACATAGACATCATAATCACCTTTCTCAATGATGTCAAGCTGGCTGGCATAGTCGGCCACTTGCATCTCCAGGCTGGGCTTTCCGTCCTTGCCCGTCTTCCAAGCATCGGTGGTACGGAAGTAGTCGCTAGTACCGCTGACGATTTCGCCGAGCTGCGCACCGAGCTCCTTCACCGGAGCGGCGAAGTCAAAGATCAAGGTAAACTTGACACCGGAGAACTTGAATTCGCCCGGGGTCACGGCACGAACCTTGACTTTTACTTTCGCTGGCGCGTCACCATCGATAGTAAAAGCGACGCCGGGGGCATACTCCTTGCCCTTATAGACAGCGACAATCTTGGCATTGTCGGTAAACGTGGCACGCTGCAGCATGTACTTGCCAGGAGCCAGTTCTTTCTCGATGGAAACTTCCTTTCCTGTGGAGACGGTCACGGAACCGTCTTCCGATACGGTCAAATCATCTCCTGTCCATGCGGTCTTGTCGATCACAACATCGGCGTCGGCCAATGCTGCAACGGGGGCGCCTGTAATGGCGAGGAGAGAAATCAGTACATCTTTTCTCATAATCTTATTTAATTGTACAAATTAATTATTTTCTTTTCTGTTGCTCTTCCCGTATATATAATAAGGTAAAGAGACGTTGATAGACCACTTTTTGTCAGTGCAATCGTGTACAAAATTATACATAATCCATGGAGTCATGCGAAACCGCAATGGTCCTTTTCGTGAACCATCGTGTTTTTTTCGTGAATGAAAATACGCCACAAAGGGTGTCCCACATCTCACACTATGGGAAATGTCCATTCAATCCACGGATGGGGGGGGGTAAATCCACACCCCTTTCCTTCGTCAGGATCAAGGTCAGGGTCGTCGGGCTCATCCGACGGCAGCGTCGCATAAGAGCTACGCGCGTCCTGCATCAAGCTTTTGAGCGCTGGTTTCGATACATTGAGTACGACCACCTGCCCATTGGAACCGTAGAGCGACACCGTCTGCTTGAGGGCATTCATGTGGAAGACCCGGTTCTTATTGATGATGTATTTCCGGCCCATCCTGACCAAATTGTTGTGGTCTGGAAACCTCGTCCGAATCTCCCGTTCTATCTCCCCGAGGCAGAAGGGCACCATGATCTTGTTGCCATACAGATTGTGTATTTCCGTGTAGTGGTCATCAGCCTCAAACAGCAAGGCATCATCAAGATTGAGCATATAAATCTCACCACAGAGGATGAGACACATATTGCTTTTGTGTTCCATTTCGTTTACGTTGTTTATTTGTTAGTATCTACTAGATGGTAGTATCTCCTAGTTGTTAATGTTCGTTTTGGTAAGGAAGTAACTCCGTCCCACTGCAAAAATAGAGAAATTCTTACTGCCAAATCTATCATCCCATTCTGCTTTTCGTGAACCACGCGCTTTCCTTCGTGAACGAACGCATAATAGCTTTCCCATCGTGAAAGCATCTACTCAATTCGTGAATATAGTCCGAGGCTGGTTTGCAAGGATCCAATGACTGTTGGAATAGGTGGTTTTGAGACGCAAGAGGGATTTTATGTGAAAAAGTGCGACGAAAATCGGTGGTTATTTTCCTAAATTGTCCTAAAAGATTGTTTGAGCGTCTGCGCACACAATCTCCCGTTACATGGGGGATTCGAGGCGATTTTGGGGTAGGGGAGCGGTTTTTTGTAGAATGTGAAGAAATATTAACGGGCTGGTTTTCAGCCCTATTTTTTACTACCTTTGCATCACGAACATGAAACGAAGGCGCTGCAGGAGCGGTTTTCCTGGATAGAAACGCGCTATGGTGGACACCCCCTTTTGTCGGGTTTTCGGCCAAGTTTCAAAACCTTATTTTATGAAGCAATACAGAAAAGAGACCAAATTAGAGAGCATTGTCTATCAAGTCATCATCACGCTCGCCCTCATTGCGCTGCCCGTCTTCGGCCATGCTGCCACGACGGAGCAAGCACTACCCGCCGAGGTAACGGAGACAGCAGGCGATGGAGACGGATTTGACTGGAACAAGCTCATCGATGCCATCGCCCATTTCGAGAGTAGAGGCAACGCTCGCGCCGTAAACGGACAGTATGTGGGCCTGCTGCAGATCTCGCCGGTGCTGGTCCGCGAATGCAACAACATCCTCAAGGCGCGCGGAGAGAGCAAGCGCTACACCCTCAAGGACCGCTACAACGCGAAGAAGTCGCGCGAGATGTTCGCCATCATCCAGTCGCACCACAACCCGTCCAACTCCATCGAACGCGCCATCCGCATTTGGAAGGGTGGCATCGGATACAGCATCCGCAAAACACAAAACTACGTCAACCGCGTGCTTGAGCGCATGGGACTGTAGGCCACCACTTGTTCTTCGTTGATAGGGTTGAGGGGGATCGCCTATGATTGTTGCGATCCATCCACGGCAAAGAATAACCGCTAAAAATGTGGCGGATTAGGAGGAACTAGAAGAAAGATGAAGCGTCGGTGTTCATTTTTTTACTATTTTTGTTAGGTTTTTGCGCAGAGAAGTTACGAAAAGAGTGTAATTTATTGGAAATGAGCGTAGGTTAATTGCTCT
>OLQA01003269.1_pt1 | contig 11763 bp, 8 predicted proteins | sample 1673151 | NCBI WGS metagenome assembly OLQA01 (sample SAMEA3136760, study PRJEB25190) | human gut metagenome | biome: human gut; feature: human-associated habitat; material: faeces | place: Austria | collected 2013 | reverse complement strand
CAGAATAACTGCAGATTCCGACCGCCTCCTCCGCATCGGCGACTGTCTGAACATGTTTAAATTCCGGTTCCTGCGAAAGCATATATTCAAAATACTTCTGCATGATTTTCTGATCCTCCACGACAAGAACACGAATCATCCAACTTCCCCCTTTCTTCAAAGTTTCTCTCTTGTTTTGCGCCTGATGATATCGCTCATTTGCCTGAATATCACTCCGATTGCCGCTTAGGCATACGCAGCCTCAGACAAAAGGCCGGTTCAAACACCGTCACCATCGTACATCCTTCTGACTCCAACGCCCTCCGAAGGGAGGACAGCCCTCCGCCCTCCCTGGCCTTTGGCTTCGGCAGTTCCCCATTATTCGTTATCCTGATACTGTATGCTTCTGAATCTTCCTCTATCGTCACATTCACGTCACTTCCATGCGCATGTCTGGCACAATTTGTCACACATTCACGGATAACACGATCCAATAACAGTCTGTAAGTCGAATTCTTCGGAGCTTCTCCTTCCAGATGAATCTCTATGCCGAGCTCCCTCGCATGCTTGCCTGTATTCTGATACAGATCTTCCATATTTTCAACTGTCATATTGGTGAGAATATACACCTGCTCCTTTAATACATCCAGCTGTTTATTCATATGGCTCATGTTTTCTTTATTCTCCAGTATTTTCCGGATTGTCAGAAGACTTCGCCCAAAATTATCATGCACCTGCATTTTCATCGCCAATATCTCCTGCTCCCGTATCCTCTCACCAATTTTCTCATACATCTCTTCCAGTTTTCTGTTGAGACTCTGCAGTCTTTCATTGTTGGCTTTGATTTTTTCATTATTGTAATAAAGCTCTGAAACATCAATGGCAATCGCCTGTTTATAGCCCGCCAATTCCTGATCCTTTAGCAGATATTCCTGAAACATCCATATTTTCCCATTTGGAAAACAAAACACACTGTCCGTACTGCTCATGGATACAACACCCTCTGCGATGCGGCCCGTATGCTGTAACGCCTGATGCAAGACATCGTAATCCTGCAGTTTCTCCCCCATCAGCATCCGGCTCACTTCCCACATCATTGAATTGCAGAGCACAATCCGGCCGAATGTATCCGCAAAGCATACACCGCATGGTGCATTATCAACCGCATCATTCACAGACCATTGAGAAAACAGCGTTTTCTCCCGTCTGCGTTCTCCAAGAAAATTCCAGATCAGATAAAGCATCAGTCCTGTGACCGCACACACAATCAGTACCATCGGTATATCCGGCAGCATGACATGTCGATTCATCCGCTTTCCTATACTGTAGCTATGGTCATTCTGAAATGCCGCCATCATAAAAAATGAACTGGCGAAAAGTATCACGGTTAATATAATTCTTTTCAGCCCCTCAAAACGCGTCACACGCAAAAGGATGAGCATCATTTCAAAAGCCATACAGATTTCCATCATGATCATCACACAATTCTGTATCCCCACACTGCTCTCTACGAAATTCGCCATCGAATCAGCCACTCTTTCTCATCTTCCTTCTGCACTTCTGTCCCTGAGCGTCCTGACAACAAGGTCTGAAGATCATACTCGGAATCGACATGTACAGAAATAACCAAATGTTCTTCCATCACAACAACACGGAAAAACATCATCTGCATCTTACAGAATAATTGCTCCGTCAGCCACTCGAAATAATCATAGCATTGCACGATATCTGCGTCATGCAAAACAAGCGGACGGACATTAACATAGTACAATGCCCGAACCTGACAAAGCTTTAAAGCAGAACAGGATTCTGCCAGACTCTGAATCAGATCTTCTTCTGTCAAGCCCGCCTGACTGTCATTGTTCATCGTCAGAAGCAGGTTTTTGCGCCGCTTCAGATAAGTTCCGATCACGATTATCTGCGCAAGCAGACGCTCATAGACGTCTTTTGATTCAGTGACTTCCAGCTCTTCCATAAAATGCGTCATCAATTCCAGCTGTCCGGTTGTCTGACTCTGTATCAAATTCAGAAGTCTGTTCTGCTCTTCCGCTTTTCGTCTTTTTGCTTCCTGCTGATATGTCTTTTGTAAAAGACGTTTTCTCGCCTTTAATTCTTCCTGCTGCTCCTTAATATCCTCATACTGATCGGTCAACAACGAAATATCCTCTGTCCAGAACAAATGCCCACCCTGTACGAAAAGATGATTGATGCGAATGCCGTCCCGCATCACGAGCGGTGCTGTCAAAAGGCCCTGTCGTACTTCCTGTGTCAGATTCGGAAAAGTTCCGGACTGATAGTGGCGTTCAAAATTCGCATCCGTGATTTCTGCATTCAAACCACCCGCTGCCTGAAACAATTCAATATATCTGTTATTCGTCTGAATCAGTCCGCATGCAATACCCCCCTGATAAATCGCTGCCATCAACAAACAGCAAGTCGCCGTCATATCTCCCGCAATCACTTTAATCAGCGGCAAACGGAGCATCGTGCAGACATTCCAGACAAGCAGCAGAAATCCCGGAACAATTGGAAACCAAAACCATGTCTTACCCGGAATCCGGCTCTTACAGACCAGAACGACTTCCATTATAATCATGCAGAACATCATCCATGCCTGAATGATGAAAAACACAAGCCCATAATGATATATCTCATTTGACAATAAAAAGCCTTCCGGAAAATAAAAAACTTTCTGGTGAAAATCATTCGTCAGTACTGCCAGAATCATGATGCTTGCAGGAATTAGCAGGCAGACCGTCTGCTTCTTCGTTTTCACTTCATCCCCCTCATCCATCAATAAGGCCGCAATCAACCCAAGCGTCGGAATCAGAATCATCGGGATATAATATAGATACCAACAGACACGGCTTCCAAACGAATCAACGATAATAAGATATTTAATCGTTCGTATCAGAAACCAGAAAACCATCAGACAGCCGATCCAGGTCAGGCACTTGCGCATTTTCCTTTCCACGACATGTTTATTCAGATAAACGACCCATGCACAGTACAAGCCAATATAAATACTGCTTCGACATTGTTCAAATAGATGACTCACGTACATATTCTCTGACTGCTCATGCCGACATAAGCTCGCAATCAGAACAAGACATGCAACCACCACATAGGACAGCGCTCTTTTCTTCTTGTAGGACATCGCTTATTCCTTTCTTGATCCGGCAGCAATGTGCATACCCATGATATATTTCATTATACTATAGTAACTGTGCAAATCCTATAGACAAAAAAGAATGTGCCGCAGCACATTCTTTTTTGTCTATCGACGCTCTGCTTATTCAAGAGATTGTGATGACCAGTAAGCTTTTTGGCCATTCGGATACCAGCAGCAATCTTTTGCATTCGTATTCATAAAATACGCATCCAGTTCATCACCGTACGCATCGATTGTTTCCTTTGTAAAATAAATCTGATGAATGCCCGCAACCTTATCCTCCACAAAGGTCGGATCAAAAGACGGGAGTGCATCCGGACTTGTACACCACTCCATATAAATGCCATCCACGTACGCGCCATAGAAAACATTCGCACCCACTCGCTTTAATGTCGACGGCAAATACACATTTACAAAGCCTGCCTTCTCATCTTCCTGATAGACATAAGCTTTGTTTTTTTCATACGCTTCATCTGTCAGATACGTCACGTATTCCCCTTCAGAGCCATTGCCGCTGCCTGCAAAGCTAAATGCTTCATCTCCGATTGCTTCCACGCCTTCTGACAACCGGATGGTCTTCAGCTGTATGCAGCTATCAAAAGCTGCACCGACCTCTTTGACTGTGCCCGGAATCAGAAGTTCCTTCAATCCGGTATAGGCGAAAGCATCTTCTCCGATCACTTCAACATTTTTCAGATCAATTTCTGTCAAACCTTCCCGCTGTGAAAAAGCGCCGTCGCCAATCTCTTTTAAGCTCTCCGGCAATGATACCGTCAATGGTGTTGTCTCTCCAAAATCTGTTGAGGCAAAGTTGGAACCAAGCACCTCTGTTCCTTCACCGATTGTCAGATTTTCGACTTTGGCATAACCTAAAACAGCATCTATCGACAGATCACAGTTGCCAAGGAACTGAACTGTCTTAAAACCGGATTCTGCAAGTGCCCATGTGTCAAATACGGCATTGCCTTTACAGATAAATGTAGCGCCATCCACAGATGTATTTGTATTCCTGAATGCATAAGCGCCTACAGCCACCGTACTGGATGGCAGCGTGATGTCGCCAAGTGCCGTACAACCATCAAATGCATAGGCAGCGATTTCTGTCAGACCTTCGTTGAAAACAACTTCTTTCAGTGCCGTACAGCCCTCAAACGCATACGTGCTGATATACGTCACAGACGATGCAATCTCAACACGTTCAAGTGAGGTACAATCTTTAAACGCTTCTCTGCTGATGACTTCATAGCCTTCCGGGATAATGACAGATTTAATTTCTGTATGACCTTTAAACAGCGCATTCTCCATATCACTGATCGTCACATCACCGATTGTCTGCGGAAGTATCACTTCTTCTGCTGTTCCTGTGTATTCCGTAATGTAGCCAATTTCATTACATTTAAACCCGTCGGCATTCGTATATTTTAATTCCGGATCCTTAAAACCGGATGGATCAAGTCTGATACTGTTTAAGATATTGCTGATATTCTCATCATTCAGTAATTCCCACAGTTCATCTCCCACCAGTCCTCTGGAAGCCATTTCAACACACACAGCGTAGTCATCGGTAAACTTTGTATACAGGCGCAGATGTTCACTGGCATCCTCACCGTCCCCAAATGTTTTCACCGTCACATAATAATGAAGTCCGCCAAAATCCATTTCCTCTATATCATCCTGACATAACGCTGCCGCTTCCTCTGGATCTGCCGGTTTCACGGCTGTGACAGACAGATAACCAAGTCTGTCTCCCTGGAAATTGGTACAAATACCGGTCTCTTTTATTGTATTGTTCCATCGTGCCGGGAATTCTGCACTGATTCCCACATTCTCTGTCAGACCGCCGCCTTCTGTCACCTGAAAACTCAAATGATCCCAGATACAGCGCACAAGTGAATCTGCAAGTATATCCTGAATCTGTGTTTCTTTGTTAAGCCCCGTCAGTTCCAGCTTCAGACCGCCCCACTGACCGACCAGCGTATCACCATAATCGATCACCTGAAACGCCTTCGGTTCATTGTAGTACATACTCATCCCGCCCGGGTTGTCCATATTGAAATTCAGACTCCAGAAATGTGCCGCAAAATCCTGATACGGATCTTCATTTTCCTGAACATCTTTAAAATAAGCATGCTCCGGTGTGATCTGACTATCTAAATTACTGATTTCTATCTTTGTATTCTGCACATCCAGTGGCTTCAGTTCCAGTGTCCAGAGATTCTCCGGATCCGTAAAAAGTAAAGAAGTCCCTTTGTCTTCCGGATCATCTGCATCCTCCGGCAGCTGGATATTCAGATTACCGTATGCATACTCGTATGTACGGTACATAGCTTCTGTCTGTCTTGGCACATCCGGTCCTGTTTTACCACAGGCTGCCGATGAAAGTGCCAATATCGCGCATAAAAGAACAACTGCTGACCTTTTCATTTAATTTCCCCCTTTAAACATCAGAATTTGAAGCCGCCACCTCCATGGACACTACCAGAGGAGGATGTATGCGTACTGCTTCCGCCTGACGACTTATCGTTATCTTTCGTTTTCTCTGTTTTTACAATGTTCTGGTAAAGGAACCATTCCTGATTATCCACAATATTCATGCTGCCGGCTTTGACATAATCATCCGCTTTGGCCTGGAAACGCACCGTTTTGAGCTGTTTCTTCATGCCTCCGACAATCACAAAAGCAATGATAAAACCAATGACAATGGCAACAGGAATCCAGATCAGAGACAACGGTTCCTTAGGAAGCGTGTCCACATCATATGGCTTACCGTTTCTTGCCTGGGTGATAAAATCATCACACAGTGTGGCAAATGTGCGACAGGCCCACGCATAATCACCGTCCGCCAGCTCCGGCCGCATCTGCTGACCAACATATTGAATGCCGGCATCCGTGAAAACCGTAATGCCATATCCTTTTGTGGACATATAACACTCGCTGGACTTTAAATCGACAACAAGGAGCACACCGTCTCTTGTCTGTCCATACCCCATATCGGCTCCATCATAAATATCATCTGCATATTCTTCCACCGACGGAATATCTTCCTCTGAAACAATCAGAATCGCAATATCAAACTTCTGTCTCGTCCGGATCTCATCGATCATCATTTCCAGTTCTGTGACTTCCTGCTCATTCAGCACACCGGCCATATCCACCATACAGATATGGTCGCTGGCAAAACCATCTGTTGTTTCGGCTGCTGCCGGCATGACCAGACCGACGCATAACACAAGGACGAGTAATAGCATGCGTAATGTTTTCTTCATTCTGTTACCCTCCTCTTATAATAATCCAAATAGATGCAACAGCCAGATGACACCGTAGGACATGGCACTTATCAGCACAGTCAGGCCAAGCAGCCATTTTGTTGCCGCAGACTGATCAATCGGAAGATCTCCGACAAAAAGCCCCGTCTGACCATTCATCGCAAACAGATACTGATTGCCGTTCCATGTCGTATTCAGCAGCCAGACAGGGTAAAGCGCATACTGGGCTTTGCCGCCCCTGAACTGAATATTGCTGTTTTCCACATTCACTGAATCATAACCTTTGACCGTCTTCGCAAACGCTTCCTCTGTTGAACGTTTCACTCGGGCATTGACTCTGTCTATACTCTCCTCGGCAGTAACATCGTATTTGTTGGCCAGATAACCGGCGAGATACGCCGTCTGAAAATCCACCGCTTCTGAAATATCAAATGGCTCAATGGATTCCATCAGATCATCCGGCATCTTGGATGATCCGTTAACCGGAATATATTCAAATCCAATGCTGCCACCACGATTTACAAGGAAATATCTGGTCTCTGTATAAATGTAACGACTATCACTCCATGTCCGGATGTTCGCCGCCTTGTAGCTGACCTGCGCATCCGCATCGGTATCAAAAAGCCAGAATGGCACATACACACCTTTAATCTCATCAATATGATTCTGGTCTTTGAAAACCTTCGGCAAAAGACGCTTCCCGGAAATATGTTTCATCAGTCCTTCTTTGGCCGCTTTCTTGTCCAACTTAAATGGGATAACCAGATCCGGCCTGAGTGCACCTGCAAATTTTCCCGTGAAAACAACCGGATTGTCACAAAACGGACACTTGGTTGCCGCCATCGTTGCATCTCCGACGATTTCTCCACCGCAGGACTGGCAGACATAGGTACTTAGTCCATCTGTCTCGCCTTCCTGCCATTCTCCGCCAGCTTTGGTTTCCCACTCCATGCTGTCGCTTTTGCCTTCCTTCAGTTGTTCATCCATCGCCTGCAATGTTTCCATCTCAAATTCCGAATCACAATACGGGCACTTCATCTTCTGAATCGTACTGTCAAAAGCGATTGCGCCGCCGCAGCATGGGCATTTATATTCCTGCATATTCTGCATACAATCACTCCTATCTATTATGACTGAATATCCGCATCATTGAACGGATCGCCGCATTCCGGACAGAATTTCGGCGGATGCTTTGGATCTTCCGGCTCCCAGCCACATTTATCACAGCGGTACAATGGTTCTTCTGTCGGCTTCTTTGCACCGCATTCAGAACAGAACTTTCCTTTATTGAGTGCACCACAGCTGCAAACCCAGCCTGTCGGCTTCTCCGGTCTCTTCGTACCACATTCCGGACAGAATTTGCCGGTCGCAACATAACCGCAGCTGCATGTCCAACTGTCTGCACTCTGCTGCTGAACCGGTGCAGCAGCCATCTGCTGCCTCATAGCCTCCTGACGTCTTGCTTCTTCCTGCCGTCTTGCTTCCTCCTGCTGGGCCCCCATTGCAAACAGATTCTGCGCATTCATGCCACCGCCTGCATTCATGGCCATACCCATACCGATAAAACCATTCATGGCACCACTCTCATTGGCTGCAGCCGCTTTCATTGCATCAGCCTGTGCGCCAACCATCGTCGCAGCTGCCATCGTCGGATTCTGCAGCATCGCTGTACGCTGAGCCTGTTTGATCATCTCTGCATCCTCATCCGGAAGTGTCACCGAACCGAGAGCAATGCTGACGACCTTCAGTCCACGCAGTTCACCCCATTTGGCAGACAGCGTTTCATTCATCGCATCCTCCAGGTCTGTATTGTGTGTCACAATCTGGTTCGGACGCAGTTCCAATTCAGAAAGCCTGCCAAAGGCCGGTTGAAGTGCACTGATAAATTCTGTCTTCAGCTGTCTGTCCAGCTCGTCTCTCGTGTATTCGTTCTCTACATTTCCACACACATTCGTATAGAACAGCAGCGGATTGCTGATCCGATAAGAATAAACACCCGAGCAGCGGACAGACACATCAATATCCAGGCCGATCTTGGAATCTACAACGCGGAAAGGAATAGGATTCGGTGTGCCGAACTTGTTGTCAATCAGCTCCTTTGTATTGAAATAATAGATGCGCTGATCCTTGCCTGTATCGCCGCCAAATGTAAAACGTTTGCCGACTGTCGCAAATGACGCCTTGATGCTGTCTCCAAGATTTCCTGAAAAAATACTCGGCTCTGTCGATGTATCATAAGTAAATTGTCCAGGCTCTGCACAGACCTCGACAACCTTTCCCTGCTCAACGATAATCATACACTGACCATCCGCAACAGCGATACCGCTTCCGTTAGAGATAATATTGTCATTGCCATGGACATTCGATGAGCGGACACCCGTTCTCTTCTGGCCTTTCTTTACCATCACACTCTTATCCATTGCGTCACAATAGAAAAACTCCTTCCACTGATCCGCCAATGTTCCTTCTGCTGCTCCCACAAATGCTTTAATTAATCCCATATGCTTTAACTCCTTTCATCATTCCCGATTTTTCGTGCCGTTGATGCAATTTCATTTCTTTCTACTTTCAGTATAAGAAAATATCGCTGTTTTTTCACTAACACTTTTGATAGTAATCACGTCTGCTCGCAATCTGATGCTCCTTTCGGACAGCCGGACATCAGATGCTTAAAACAATGTACTAGTTCCTATCTGGAATCAGCCAGCAATCATCGATGACATCATACACATACACAAGGTTATCTGACACGGCATAGTACTGCTCCCGGACAAACTGACCGTCATGATTCGTCCCCAATACAAATACGCGACACGGACGACCATCTATTTCTTCCATTTCACATGTGTCCATGATCTGCATGCCATTAGCGATGGCTTCTCGTACTTCCGGCACTTCGTTCAGTATTTCATAGGCGATATCCCCGTTTTGTCCGTCAAACGATCCTATCTCACCCCCGTCATCCGGGAGCGGTTCATACACTGAAAAATCATAACAGCCTTCTTCTGCTGCCAGATGACCGTCCCTCAGGGAAATCATCGGACGGAACAGATGCATCGTTCGGCCATCAGAGACAATCAGCAGCACATCTGGAAAAATCTCACTGACATTGCATCGAAGAAGAATCGGTTCCCCTTTTTTTCCTTCATAAAGCGATGTCTCCAACTTGTCATCGTACTCTCCCATCTCTGACATTTCCACGCGATAGACAGAGACAGACATTCCGGCGCGCGGCACGATGGCATAAACTTCTTCGCCTCCGCAGTCCACCAGATCTGCCTTCTCAGGAAAATCATACTGTACACATGCTTCCTGGCTGGCATATTGACGAATCTTCACCTCATCCGCCTCATAACTGATATACCCAAGGAAAGCCATCGCAATATTGCAATCATTCTCATGCATCTTGCCCTGAAGCTCATCCCATGCGGTCACTTCTGTCTCTGTCATCGATTCCGTTGACTGCATGTCCACCGTTTCCGACGCATCCGTCTCTGTCAAAAGCTGTGTTGTCTCACTGCTCTGATTCGTCTCTTTTTTCAAAAATGCCTCCACTTTTGATGATACATCTTCCGACTCCCTATTTTTTTTCTGCGTTTCCTGCTCACTGCCTTTACATCCGGTCAGCAACAAGAGTGCGAAAACAAAAATAACGAGCCATTGCACATTTTTCTTCATACAAATCCCCCTATCTTACTACCAGAATATAAAAGAAGGAAACCAATGTCACTATCTTAAGTGCTAGTGACCAAAAAAATGAACCATGTCATAATACAATCGGAATCATTGCGCCAACCGGCGCTGATCAAGCTGTCAAACGAAAGGAAGGTTGATAAAATGTTAAAAAAAATAGCAGGTGTTCTTCTTCTTGTCATCGGATTGTTTTTTGCCGTCTCCTCATTAAAGATGATCTTTGTGGATACACCGAAAATGAAAAGTGCACTGAAAGATGCCGTTTATGTTGGCCAGGGTGCGATCAATGATGCCAATGACGGCAAAATCGTCATCGTGTGTGGGCCGTTTGAGCTGACAACCCCATCCTATGATGATGAACTTGGATTAACCATCGACAGCATCCGCACTTCACGTTCCAAACAGACAATGAAACTGAACAAAGCAACGAAAGCGACAAAAGCGAATGCAGAAACGTTGACTGAGGAAGAAAAACGCAACGGTGTTCTTGAATGGAGTACTGCTTATCGCGACAAGACATTGACCGGAGAGGGCAAAATCGGCAATTATACGCTTTCACAGGATTTTATCGATGCCATCGTACTCAATGGCACATGGCATGATTATGACCGTTCTGAATTAGAAGCCAGCGGTTATGTCTGGGTCACTGATGCCAATTATTCACAAAAGGATTTCATAGAACCGCTGAGTCAGACACAGAGAAACTATAAAGAAAATGATTATCGCTATTTTTATGATGGTGCGAATTTTAAAACAGGCCAGACCGTTACTGCCATCGGTATTCAGAATGGCGATACGCTCAATGCAGTCGCCGGCATCACAAATAATCTGATGGAAAACGAACTTGACCGTGCACAGGGTGGGGTGCCAGGTTTGGGAACATCTGTTTTTTCCATTATTTTTTCATTCATCCCGCTGTTAGCCGGTGTTGTTTTATTATTCACTTCAGGCACACGTAAGCCTTGATGGACAGGTCTTGTCCGCATCAGCTGACATAGACATCTGACTTGTCCATCTATCAAAAAAGAAAACAGAGGTGAACCAATGACTGTAACATGGACAGACGCAATTGTCTTTGCATTCGCATGGTCATGCATATGAGGATCGTTGCTGGTCTCCCATGTCCTGGATTGGAAATTCGAATGGATGCAGCCAAAACTATGGTTCCTTTACGTCAAAAGGAACCTTTCACATTCAAAAGAAATCTTCTTTAAATGTTCAGAGCTTCCAAATAAAATTCACAAACCATTCGAAGACTTGATTAACGTATTTGAGACCGGGAATCTTCAGTCACCGGATTTGCGAATGGATCAGTCCTTTCGCCGAAAATTTGAGCACGAGATCCATCTGCTGAAGAAAAATAACATTCGCCGTGAGATGCGTATGGCTTATCTCAAACTTCCGGAAGAGTATATCAAAAAGAACGACTTCAAACACTGGAGCGATGCCGGCCGGGAATGGCGTGAAGTCGTCCTGCAGGGCACTATCCTGAACAGATATCTGGACAGAAAAAACAATCGAATTCTTTACGAAGATTTTTTTGCTCATGGTGCGGTCTTGCTCCGACAATCCCGGCATATCCGCCACAATGAGGTCGGCAGCAAAAACAGAAATGATGAGCAGATTTTTTATTCACAGTATACGAACGTCATC